>WOYI011231962.1_pt1 | contig 16365 bp, 17 predicted proteins | sample 6423411 | NCBI WGS metagenome assembly WOYI01 (sample SAMN13441803, study PRJNA592873) | oil field metagenome | biome: oil field; feature: oil-well bore; material: oil-contaminated soil; isolation source: oil-contaminated soil from oil-well borehole | place: Germany: Wietze | collected 2016-10-18 ...
TACTGGCGCAAGGGGCGTACGCTGGACAAGCTGGGGATCAAGGACCTGAGCGTGAGCGAGTTGACCCGCTATGTGAATGAGGGCGTGTGGGAGCTTTAGATTTGCCGGATTTTACAGTCTTCTTACAGTTTCACAAGGGGGCTGTCCCTTACTTTGAACTGTAACTTTGAGGACAGCCCCATCTTTTTGCATATGGCGGGGAAGGCCTTATAATAAGAGCCAGGAAATGGACAAACGCTTAGTCAGGTGGCTGCATGGACAATAAAGATAAATATCGCATCAATGAAATGAATTTGCAGGCTTACCGCCTGATATTCATCCCCCTGGAGGCTATTCTCCTTGTTGCGGGCATTTCCGTTGATGGGATGCCCCGGTTCCTCTTCCTTTTCTTGATGGGGATGAGCTTATACACCATTTGGGGGCTTTGGTTCCCCATCGTGCGGTCCCGCCAGCGGGTGGTGGATTACTACAAATATCAGGCCTTTCCCAATCGGGTGGTTGAACTGGGGGTTGACCTGGAATCCTACATTCACGACCGGGATGCGCGCAGAAAGGTCAATGATGAACTGGGGATCACAGGCAACTGGCGGAAAACCCGCCGGAAAGTCGACTTTATTTTGCCGGTGCTGTTCACCCTCTCCTGGCTGGTCCTGTTTATTTATACGATCTAGCCATCCCCCGGGGACTTTGGCTCAATGGACTATTTCAGGCATGGTGATCAGGTGATAGGCTAGGGTCTCCAGATCGCGGGCCTTCTTGGAATTGCCCAGCTGCTCGATGATCTCTTTGAAATGGCTGCGAATGATCTCGCTTTCGCCGATATAGGAAAACAGGTCCACTTCGCCGGACAGAATATCACTTAATCCCATCTTTTCGTATAGTTCACTAACCAGGCCGTAACTCCATTGTTCGGAGATCTTAAGTTCATCCGCCAGATCCCGCCGGCCAAGGCTGAAAATGAAGGCAAAACGAGCCACTTCGGCTTCATGCTCCGTGAAACCGGGGAGAGGCTTGCGCCCATCCAAAACTAGTTTGTTTTCTGGGAAGGGGTAGTTCATATCAATGGCCAGAGTATAGGTGGAAGGGGTGAAGACCATCGAGCCTTCGGAGGCAAATGTGATCACCCAGCTCAGGGAATAACCCGCTTCATGCTTCAGGACATAGCCACACACTCTGGGATTATTCATTTGTTTAATGATCCGGGATTCGGGCTGGATTCCCGTCAACAGCACTTTGGCATTGGATTTGGACTGGTTCAGGGTCTCACAGATTTCGGCGACGGTGAATTCTTCGCCGAAGAGATCTACATCCACGATCAGCAAGTCGAAGGGTTGAGAGGATTTTTCCATGAATTCGCAAAGCTCCACCCGGGTGCTGAATTCAGCGATCAAGCGCGTCCGCCAGTCCCGGACCATCAGCAGAGCCATCCAGTTGCGGGAGAAGACATCGTCTTCGAGAATAGTGACTAAAATGTCTTTGTTCATCAGTCTGCGCTACTTTTCCAACTGAGAAGTGCAATAGGGGCAGCGGATTGCATGGATGTCAATGGATTTTTTGCAGAAAGGGCAATCCTTTTCAGCAGGTTCGCCTTCGGCCGCTTCGGGTTTCGCCACCCTGGACTTCAGGGTTTGCAGGCCTTTGACGATCAGAAAGACTGCCATCGCCAGGATCAGGAAACTGATCACATCCGTCAGGAATTGACCATAATTGAAGGTCACCGCGCCGACATCCTGGGCCATCTGCAGGGTCGCGCCGGCCGGCAGGGGGGATTGTCCCTGTTTGAGGACGATGAAAAGGTCCTGAAAATTGACATTGCCAATCAGCAACCCAAAGGGGGGCATCAGTATGTTGTTCACCACGGAATTGACGATCGTGCTGAAGGCTGAGCCGATAATGATCCCGATCGCCAGGTCCATCACATCGCCGCGGGCAACAAATTCACGGAAATCTGTTAATAATTTCTTCATTGTATTTAATATCCTATTCGAGCATAATAAAGGCGTTCGATTTTCTGATTATAATATGATTTGATTTATCGTTCTATTTTTGAGATGTTTGTAATAAATGAAAGTGTGAGGCAAAAATGAAAAGAGTTGCTGTGCTGACCAGCGGCGGCGATGCGCCCGGAATGAATGCTGCGATCCGATCCGTGGTCCGCTGTGGGATTGCGAAGGGCTGGATGATGTATGGCGTTAAAAACGGTTATTCAGGCTTAATTTCGGGCAATATCCGCGAGATAGGAACCCGTGACGTTGGTGGCATTCTCCAAATAGGCGGCACCATCTTAGGTTCGGCCCGCTGTGAAGAATTCAAGACCGAAGAAGGCCGTCTCAAAGGCATCCGCGCCTTGCGTCAATTGGGGATCGATGCGCTGGTCGTGATCGGCGGCAACGGCTCCCAGACAGGGAATTATTATCTTCATACGTTGGGTTTTCCCGTGGTTGGCGTGGCTTCGACCATTGACAACGACCTTTATGGGACGGAAATGGCCATCGGCGTGGATACTGCGCTGAATATCGCTCTGGAGGCCATTGACAGGCTCAAGACCACCGCTTCTTCCCACCAACGGGCTTTCCTTGTGGAGGTGATGGGCCGGGATTGCGGTTATCTGGCCCTGATGGCCGGGATTGCCGGCGGCGCTGAATATATCCTGCTGCCCGAAGTGGAAACCGATCCTGAAGAAGTTGCGGAAACTCTGCGCCTGGCTTATGAGCATGGTAAAGAGCATGCCATCATTGTCGTCGCTGAAGGCGCCAAATACAACGCCTCGGCCCTGGTCAAGTATTTTGAACAGCATAAGGACCGCCTGGGCTTTAAAATCCGGGAGACCATCCTGGGCCATGTCCAGCGCGGCGGTGAACCCAGCGCTTATGACCGAATCCTGGCCAGCAAATTTGGCTATGGCGCAATCGAAGCGATTGACCGCGGCGATTTCGGCGTCCTCGTCGGGCAGAATAAGGACGAAATCACGACCGTTCCTCTGGAAGAGGTGGTCTCGCACAAAAAAGAAATCTCAATGGAATTGGTCAAACTGGCAAGGATTTTGGATTAATTCCTGATCCTGACCAGGCTTAGTCCGTTTTTCTGAGATAGGCCTCAATAAAGGGGTCGATCTCCCCATCCAGAACGGCGGAGGTGTCGCCCATTTCAAAATCGGTGCGATGGTCTTTGACCAGTTGGTAGGGGTGCAGCACATAGGAGCGGATCTGAGAACCCCATTCCGCCTTGGTATACTCACCCCGCAGCTCAGAAAGTTTCTCCGCCTGGGCTTCCTGTTTCATCTCAAGCAAACGCGCTTTCAAGACCCGGAGCGCGTTTGCTCTATTCTGGACCTGGGAGCGTTCGTTTTGGCAGGTCACCACCAGCCCGGTGGGGATGTGGGTCAGCCGCACGGCCGTGGCATTCTTCTGGACGTTCTGACCGCCTGCCCCCGAAGATTTGTAGACATCAATCTTGAGATCCTCGGCCGGCACATTGATCTCATCGGTCTCAATCATTTCAGGCAGCACTTCAACCAGGGCAAAGGACGTATGCCGCCGGTGGGCTGCATCAAAGGGGGAGAGCCTCACCAGCCGGTGCACGCCCTTTTCCGGTCGCAGATAGCCATAGGCCAGGGGACCAGTGACCGCGATCGTGACGCTTTTGAGCCCGGCTTCCTCGCCCTCGGTGCGGTCCAGGATGTCGGCCTTGTAACCGCGCCGTTCCGTCCAGCGCAGATACATCCGCTCCAGCATCGCGGCCCAATCCTGAGAGTCGGTGCCGCCCGCGCCGGCATGAATCGCCAGCAAAGCATTGCCGCGGTCATATTTCCCGGAAAGCAAGGTGTTTAATTCCAGATGGTCAATTTCAGCCTCGATTGAGGCCACTTCACCCGTCAATTCCTCCATCATAGACTCCTCAGCCATCTCGAGGAGTTCGAGGGTATCTTCCGTTCTTTTTTTCAACGCTTCATAGGAAGTGATTTCATTGCGCAGATCTGACTGGCGGATCATAATCGCTTGCGCGTGTTCCCGGTTATCCCAGAGCTTGGGGTTTTGGGCTTCCTGCTCCAGGCGGACTAGCTCCTCTTTTTTGTTCGCGAGGTCAAAGATGCTCCTGAAGATTCAGCAGTTTTTGATAAGCTTCGTTCAATCTGACATCCAAATCAGTCGCCATGGTCGTCCTCCAAAAAATAAATTAACTTGCGATAATGCCATCCACAAAGGCTTCAGGCTCAAAGCGCCTTAGATCGTCCAGGCCTTCGCCCAAGCCTGCGAACAGGATCGGCAGCCCGAGCTGGTCCTTGATTGCGAAGGCCATGCCGCCCTTGGCGGACGAATCAAGCTTCGCCAGGATCACGCCATCCACGGGGATGGCCTTCTGGAAGGCCTTAGCCTGCTGCAAGGCATTCTGGCCCGTTGTGGCATCCAAAACCAGCCAGGTGGCGTGGGGAGCGCTCTCAAGGGCCTTCCCGCTGACCCGGTGGATCTTCTTGATCTCTTCCATCAGGTTATATTTGGTATGCAGCCGCCCGGCGGTATCAACAATGACCACATCCCGCTTGCGGGAAACGGCCGAGGCAATGCCGTCATAGGCCGCTGCGCCGGGGTCGCCGCCCGGCTGCCCCGCCACCATCGGCACAGCCGCCCGTTCAGCCCAGACCCGCAGCTGATCAATTGCGGCGGCGCGATAGGTGTCGGCCGCAACAAGTAGAACGGATTTGCCCTCACTTTGGTAGAGATGGGCCAGCTTTGCGGCTGAGGTGGTCTTCCCGGAGCCGTTTACGCCGACCAGGATGATCACCGTGGGGCGGCTCGCGAAGTCAGGGAAGGCGGGCGTGTCCAGGCGCGCCAGCAATTCCTGCTTCAGAGCCTGGATGACCTCATCATTGCGGGTCAAGCCCCGTTCCTGAACATCTGCCCGAACGGCCTGGATCACGGTCGCGGTCGTCTCGAATCCCATGTCCGCCTGGAGCAAAAGGGCTTCCAGTTCGTCCCAGGTGTCATCGTTCAGCTCCGAAGCGCCCAGGAAGTTGGAAATCCGCCCAAAGGTCACTTTGCGGGTCTTTTCCAGGCCTGTTTTCCATTTGTTGAAGATGTTTTCTGTCATCCCGGCTCGATTATAACATGGGGCCTTTCAGCCGCCATTCTCCACTTCCGTCGCCAACTGACCACAGCCGGCTCCAATCTCAATCCCCCGCCGCATCCTGACCGTGACGGGGATGTGGTGGCGTTCAAGCACCTGGGCAAAAGCGCTGACCTGGTCGGCTCGGGTGCCGTTTTTAGCGAACCCGCGGGTGGGGTTCAGCGGGATCAGGTTGACATGGCAGATCATCCCCCGGATGGCTTTCGCCAGGGCTTCTGCAGCAGCCGTGGAATCATTGACGCCGTCAATCAGGGCATACTCAAAGGTGATCCGGCGGTTGGTCTTTTCAACGTAGTAGCGGCAGGCCTCGAGGAGCTTATCCACTGTGTATTTTTTGCTGACGGGCATCATTGAAGCCCGCAGATCGTTATCCACGCTGTGCAGGCTGATCGCCAGGTTGTACTGCGTGTTCAGGTCGGCAAATTGCCGGATCTTCGGGATCAGCCCAACGGTGCTCAGGGTGATCCGGCGGGCGCCCAGGCCAAAGGCTTCGGGATCGTTCAGGCGGTTGAGCGCTGCCATGACGTTATCAAAGTTATGGAAGGGTTCACCCATGCCCATCATCACGATGTTGGTGACCTGTTCGTCCGATTCGGCCAGCAGGCGGGCGTAATACAGCACCTGGGCGATGATCTCGCCGCTGCTCAGGTTGCGCCTGAAGCCCATCTGACCGGTTGCGCAGAAGGTGCAGCCCATCCCGCACCCGGATTGCGAACTGATGCACAGCGTCCGGCGTTCATCGTAATACATCAGGACGGCTTCAATAAATTGCCCATCTCGCAATTTGAACAGCGTTTTGACGGTTTGACCGTCCGCGGATTCAAGCGACCGCACCGGATCCAGAGCGACGAAGTCAAAGGACTCAGTCAAAGTCTCCCGCAGGTCCTTCGGGAGGGTCGTGATCTCATCTGCGCTTTGGATAAAGCGTTGATAGATGGCCTTCCAGACCTGCTGGGCGCGGTAGGCTGGCTGCCCGTTCCGGGCGGCCCAATCCGTCAAATCCTCCTGACGGAGATCGTAAATCAGGGGCTTGAGATCAGTCATCAAAAGATCAACTCCGCGAGGTCCTTCACAATGATATCCGGCGCTTTCGGCATTTGTTGAGCCTCCTCAAGGGTTGAAGCGCCGGAAAGCACAAATGCTGAATAGATGCCCGCGGCCTGAGCGCCGAGGATATCCGTCTCGAGCCGGTCGCCAACGCCCAGGGTTTCCTCCGGCCTCAGGCCCAGCCGGCGCAACGCCATCTGGTAGAGCAGAGGCTCGGGCTTGCCCACGATCCTGGCCTTCTGGCCCGAAGCGATCTCGATCGCGCCGATAACTGTCCCCGCACCGGGGATCAATCCCTCGGGCGAGGGGTAAGTGACATCCGGGTTGGTGCCGATAAATTCACAGCCGCTGCGGATCAAAAGCGCCGCGTCTTTCAGCTTCTCATAGGTCAGGCCCGTATCCATGGCAGCGACCACGACCTGCACGTCCTCATGGCGGTCAGAAACCACCGTCAGACCGGCATCCTCCAGGATCTTCTTCAGGCTGGGCGTTCCGACGGCGAAAACTCGGCAGCCATCGGGGTATTTCTCAGCCAGGAACAAACCGGTTGCCTGCGCTGCGGAAATTACCTGCCATTCTTCCAGTTCCACACCAAAGCGGCTGAGCTTGGTAAAAAAGTCGTCAACCGTTTTAGTCCCATTGTTGGTGGCCAAGATGACCTTCAGCCCCTGGTCTTTGAAAGCCTGAAATATCGCCGGCAGGTCGCCGATCGGCTCCCTATCTCGCCACAGCACACCGTCCATGTCCAGAATGAGGCCTTTAATATTGGGCAGGTGATCTGAGATCATGCGCTCTCCTTCAAAAAATACCGGACACCTGTTGGGCAATCCGGCATTTCATTGTTCTGTCTGGTTCGTTTACTTGACCGGGGCTTCGAGGACTTTATCCACCAGGCCGTATTCCACAGCCTGCTGGGCGCTCATGTAGAAGTCACGCTCCGTATCGTGGATGATCGTCTCGATGTCCTGGTCGGTCGCGGCGGCCAAAATCTCATTGAGACGCTCTTTGATCCGCAGGATCTCTTTGGCCTGGATTTCAATATCCGAAGCCTGGCCCTGCGCGCCGCCCAAAGGCTGGTGCATATGGATCGTGGCATGGGGCAAGGCATAGCGCTGACCCTTTTCGCCGGCGGCGAGCAGGACCGTGCCAAAGCTGGCGGCGACGCCGACGGCAACGGTGCTGATCTTGTTGGGGATCATGCGCATGGTGTCATAGATCGCCATTCCGGCATAAACCTGGCCGCCAGGGGAGTTGATGTACATCTGGATGCCGTTCTCCGGGTCTTCCCGGCTCAGGTACAGCAACTGAGCCACAACCAGGTTCGCGATCTGGTCATCAATGGGGGAACCCAGAAAAATGATCCGGTTTTTGAGCAGCAGGGAATAAATATCATAAGCGCGCTCACCTCGGCTGGAATTCTCCACAACCATCGGAATGACAGAAGACAAATCGTTGTTGAACATTTTCACCATCCTTTAATTTTTCTTTATTTTGTCCTACGATTATCTAAATTTTATAAGATTTTCCTACGCGTTTGCTTCTGCGTCTTCTTCAGAGATCACTTCTTCTGCCAGGTCGAGGGCTTCTTCTGCAGCAAGGGAGCCGCTTTCTTCAGCGATGCCTTCAGCAGCGGCATCTTCGGCCACTTTTTCTTCCGCAGCCGCTTCTTCCTCTGCGGTCGTTTCTTCCGCCTCAGGCTCTGCATCAACGGGGATCGGCTGGCCGGTGGCAATCAATTTCAACCGATTTTCCAGCTGGGCGTTGATCGTCCGCTGGACGCCTTCCATGGAGATTGCCCGGGAGAATTCCTCCTTGCCCATTTCCTGCTGCATTTCCTGAGCATTGCCGGAGTAGAAAATTTCACTCATGACCTGATTGACCTGATCCTGGAACAGTTTCTCATCCAGTTTCAATCCTTCGGCCGCGATCAAAGCGTCAACCAGCAGGCTGCGCTCCAGCCGCTGTTTGGCAACCGGCCGGACTTCTTCTGCCATGAATTTCTCTTCATCCGTTTCGCGCAGTTTGAGATAGGTCTCAAAATCCAGGTTCTGGCTCTCCAGCTGGGATTTGATATCCTCCAGGACGTGGTCCTGTTCATGTTCCAGCATCTGGGGCGGGTAGACCAGCTTGGCTTTCTCGGCAATGGCCTCCAGAACCGCGTTGAAGTATTCTTCGTCATATTTTTCCAGGTGGTCCCGCCGCATCCGTTCTTCAATGGATTCGCGGAAGGCCTCGGGGCTTTCATAGTCGCCCATGGTCTGAACAAATTCAGCGTCCAGTTCGGGGAGTTCCAGTTCTTTGACGGATTGGACCTCCACAGTGAAGATCGCTTTCTTGCCGCGGTAATCTTTGTCATGGTAGTTCTTGGGGTAGGTCTTTTGAATGGTCTTGCTATCGCCAGCGCTGACGCCTTTGAGCTTTTCAGCAAAGCCGGGGAAAGGCCACTCGGTTTCCGATTTTTCACCTTTGACGGGGATAATCACCTGTTGGGGGGTCTTATCCGTGATCGTGGCGTCTTCGCCCTCAGGCAGGTCAACAAATTCACCGCTCAGGTTGAAGTACACCAGGTTGCCTTCCTCTGCGGGGTGCTCTGCGGGGATGATGGTGGCTGCATTGCGGCGCAGATTAGCGATGAAATCATCAACCTGACTGACATCAAATTCTTTCAGGTCATAGGCTTTGCGAATCTCGCGATAATCTCCAAGGTCAACTTCCGGCTCCAAAGGAACCGTGAAGATCATTTTGGGAGGATCGTAGCTTTCCATTTCGTCCAGATTGCCGGCGCCGGAGGGTTCGATCTCGGCCTGCTCAAGGAATTTGCCATAGTCATCATCTAAAAGGATGTCCAGAGCTTCCTGGAGGATAGCGCCTTCACCGTAACGGTTCAGAATAACATCATAGGGGGCCTTGCCGGGGCGGAAGCCGGGAATTTTAGTTTCTTTGGCGATCTTGCGGGCCGCTCGGCGTTTAAAGCCTTCGAATTCCTTGGCGGTGTATTCAACGGTGAGTGTAGCTTGACGATCGTCTGAGATTTGCTTTTCGATTTTCAACGTAAAGTCCTTTTCGTACAGTATTTTCAATTTCTCCGATTAGTGGAGAGAACAATAGCTTAACTTCATTATAACCAAAATAACCAGCGGATTTTACCACATTAATGATCATTATTAATGAGTCTACTGCAAAAACCAGCGTCGGTCTGTTTTTGGATCATCCAGCTATCAAGAAATTATGATCGCGCTGTTGGTCAATTTCTTGGGTGGGCAGTTTGATCTTTTTGATCCAGGAAATTCTGGATTGATAACCCTAAACAGTATTATGTCTAGCAATCCACCCTTGGTGGCTGGATAATATTTTTTCTGGTCCCTAGGCTCTTTCCTTCAACCGGGAAAGGGTAGAATCAAAATAGTGGGGATATAATCATAAAAGTTAATTATTTAAGAATAGGCAGCATTTATGGATTTCAACTTGCGGCATCCCCGCGAACAACTTGTCGCCATCATGCAGCGGATCTACGATCAGGATATGACCACGCTTTCCGGCGGCAACCTTTCTATTCGGGATGAAGAGGGGACGATCTGGATCACACCGGCCGGAATTGATAAGGGCAGCCTGACGCCTGCCGACATCATCCGCGTGGCGCCGGATGGCAGCGTTTACGGCCCGCATCGGCCTTCCTCCGAGTTGCCCTTCCACCGCGGGATCTATGCCGTCCGGCCGGACCTGCGCGCCGTGGTCCATGCCCATGCGCCCGCCTTGGTCACCTTCAGCATCGCGGGCCAAATCCCCGATCCACAGATCCTGCCCCAGGCCGCGGAGGTCTGCGGCCCGATCCGTTATGCGCCCTATGCCATGACGGGGAGCGAGGCGCTCGGCGTCCAGATTGCCCAGACCTTTGCCACGGGCGTCAATATCGTGATGCTGGAGAATCATGGCGTGGTCATCGGGGGATTGAGCTTGCTGGAAGCGTTTAAGGGCTTGGAGACTCTGGAAACTTGCGCCCGGACGCTGATCCATGCCCGCAAGCTGGGGGCGTGCCGCGCGCTCGATGAAAATCAGATCAGGGCTTATGTCCATCACCCGAGCGATCTGGAACCATTTCAGCCTGCGCATCATTCGCCTTTGGAGCGTGAGTTTCGGCGGGAAATGGTTGAGATCGTCCATCGGGCATACGCTCGGCAATTGATGACATCCACCGAGGGAGTCGTTTCCGTCCGCGTGGATGAGGACCGCTTCCTGATTACGCCAAAATCCGTGGACCGGCAGGCCCTGGCAATTGAAGATATCGTGCTGATCGAAGGGGGCCGGCGGGAAGAAGGCCTGACTCCCAGCCGGCAGGTTGATCTGCACTCGGAAATCTATCGCCAGCATCCGGAGGTGGGCAGCATCATCACCGCGCAGAGTCCTTGCGCAAGTGCGTATGCAGTGACTTCCGTGAAGTTTGATTCCCGGACCATCCCCGAATCCTATATCTTCCTTCGGGAGGTCCCAATGCTGCCCTATGACCTGGCCGTCCGCGCTGGTTCGGCGCTGGCCCGGTCGATCACGGACCGTTCGCCCGTTTTGCTCATCGAAAATTTTGGCACGCTGACGACGGGCGCGAATCTGCTGCAGGCCTATGACCGCTTGGAAGTGCTTGAAAATACGGCCCGCTCGCTGCTGCAATTGCCCAACCCGGATGCCCTCAAGGCGATCGGTGAGGATGAATTGCGTGCGATCGAAAGAAAATTCTTCAAAGCCTGACCCCGCTGGGGCAGCTTTGGCAAAAATTTCCATCCATTTTCTCAACCCAGACCTGGTTTTTCGTCCCTTAGCGATTATTACGAAATAAGGTATAAATACGGCCTACCTATCGGCGCGGGTGTATTTTAACAAGCGCTCTGGAGATGATACGATGCGTAAAAATAAGAATAGAATTTTCGGACAGACTGTCCTTTTGGTGTTTTCAGCCCTTGCTTTCTTCGTTGCTTTCCTGCTGATCTTTGCCGCGGCCACGGTTTTCAGGTCGCAGATTCCTTTTTTCCAGCTGGTCGATCAGCAGGACGTGGCCCCGGTTGAGACCTTCGGCCCCGAGCCAGCCCCCTATGGCGGTGTGATGGATTTTCAGGTGCCCGCGACCACCAAACTTTTTATGATCCTCGGCTCCGATTCCCGGCCTCAGGCGGGCTATCGCACGGATGTGATCATGCTCGCGGCGGTGGATACGGTCTCGGGGCAGGTGAGCCTGGTGTCCTTCCCGCGTGACCTCTGGGTGATCATCCCGGGCTATTACGAACAACGGATCAACACCGTGATGCAGATCGGCGGGATGCCCCTGCTGGCCAATACCCTGCAGACCAACTTTGGCATCTACCCGACCGATTATGCCATGATCGATATGGCCGGTTTCCTCAAGGTGATCGACATCCTGGGCGGCGTGGAATTCGAAACGGAATATGCCACGGCCGATGCCTGTGACGGTTCGCTTGAAGCGGACCGCTGGTGTGAGGTCGGGCCGGGAACAGTGAGCCTGGATAGCGATTGGGCTTTGTGGTATGTCCGGGCGCGCTACAATTCCAGCGATTTTGACCGGATGCGCCGCACCCAGGAAGTCGTCCAGGCCGTGATGAAGAAAGTGACGAGTCCGATTGGGATTCTCAGGATGCCGGCCTTGATGAGCGCCTATTCGGAGAATGTCCAAAGCAACATCACGCCGGGAGACCTGCTGGTGCTCAGCCGGCTGGGCCTGGGGTTCAGCGCTGAAAAGATCCATCATTATACGATTGGCCCCAACCAGGTGACCAGTTGGATCACCAGCGATGGTGCGGCCGTCCTGCTTCCGAACACGGCTGCCATCCAGGCGATTCTCCAGAGTGCGCTGAATTTTGAGTAACCCACATTGCCCTAAGGGCCTTGATTTTTGCTAATCCTCAGGTAAAATTAAACATGGAGTGAAATCCTTTGCTCTGCTATCAAAAGTTTGGAGGATAAATACCAATGAAAGGTAATCAGGAAATTATTGATGCCCTCAATAAGGCTTTGGCTGAAGAGTTAACTGCCATCAACCAATATATTCTTCATGCGGAAATGTGCAAAGATTGGGGATATTCCAAGCTCCACGGGGTGGTTGAAAAACGGGCGATTGTTGAGATGAAACACGCCGAAAATTTGATCGGTCGAATTCTTTTCCTCGAAGGTCAACCGATTGTTTCCAAACTGGATGATTTCCATATTGGCTCAACGGTCAAGGATCAGCTCGAAAACGACCGGATGGCTGAATTTGAAGCGATCAAATTTTACAATGAAATCGTGGCGCTCACCACAAAGCTGGGCGATAACGGCACCAAGGTCCTGGTCGAATCGATCCTGACGGACGAGGAAGATCACATTGACCTTTTGGAAGAACAGCTCAGCCTGATCGAGCAGATGGGTTACGAGTTCTTCCTGAACCAGCAGATCTAGTTTGCAGGAAGGTCTTAGATGGAAAAAGAGCAATCCGTTCAGACAGAACGGATTGCTCTTTTTTGGTTCTAGTGCAGCGGTGACGAGCAGCGATCAAAGTCCTTTGCGCTTCAGCCAGTCCATCAACCCTTGGTTGAATACTTCGGGGTCTTCCTGCTGGGGCAGGTGGCCTTTGCCGGCGATGGTCAGGACCTCGGCGTCTGGTTGCAGCGCCTGGATTGCGGCGGCGTTTTTTGCCGAGAAGAGGCTGTCCATTTCCCCGCGGATGACCAGGGTGGGGATCTCCAGTTTGGCAAGCTGTTCGGGCAGCGCTGACTGGGCCTTGCGGACCCAGGGGCTGAGCTTGCGCAGGGTCGAGAAATAGGCCCGGCGCTGACCATTGCTCCAAACGCGGTGGTTGACCCGGGTGAAGAGGAATTCTCGGTCGGCAGCAGGCAAGGAATCCAGGTCCTGATAAACAGGCCGGAGAGAGTCATAAGCCGCATCCGGATTTTTTCGAAAGTTGGTGTAGATTGCTTCGCCCACCAGCGGGATCGCCATCACCTGCAGGCTGCTATCCGCCATTTGGTCCGGCTGGTAGAGGGCGCCATCCACCAGGACCAGGCCGCTCAATCGTTCCGGGTGGGCGGCCGCGATTCCATGCGCCAGGATCCCGCCCAGGGAACTGCCGATCAGGGTGGCTTTCTCTAGTCCCAGAACGTCCATCAATTCAAGGATCGCGCTCTTCATCAGGGTGGGGGTATAGGCCTGCTTGAGGTGGTCGGACCGGCCGAACCCGGGGAGGTCCAGCGCGATCACATGGTGGTCCTCGGCAAGCAGGGGAATCTGGTGCCGCCAGGTATCGGCTTCATCGCCCAGGCCGTGAATCATCACCAGAGGCGGTTGACCCGGATCGCCGGCTTCAAAATAAAAAAGCGAGAAGTTCAGTTTGGGGAGGAGCGTTTTCTTTCCGAGATTCGCCAGGCTGTCCCAGGGGGCCATGGGTTGTTGATAGGGGCTTGTTTTTGCCATTTAGCTTGCCTTTCAGATTAGTTAATGAAGGTTAATATCCCAGTTGCAGGTCAACTTTATTGGGGATGGGCTGGCCGCGGTTGGCGGCATTCAGCAATCGGGCCAAAGCCACGATCCGCTGATGTTCGACTTCCTCCACCATTCCGCCCCGGTGAGGGCTGAGCACAAAATTCTCCAGCTCGCCCAGCGGCGCATCGGAGGGGGGCGTGTTGGCCCGGGCCTCCCGTGTTTCAGGGTAGTGGTACCAGACATCGCTGCCGGCGGCGCGCAGCTGGCCGGATTTGAGAGCATGATAGAGCGCCCATTGGTCCACCACGGGTCCGCGCCCGATATTGATCAGCAGGCTGCCTTTTGGCATCCGGTTGATCTCCGCTTCCCCGATCAGCCCTTCCGTTTCCGCGGTGAGAGGTAAGGCAATCATCAGCACATCCGCGGCGGGCAGCAGCTCAGGGAGTTGGCTATCTGGATAAACGGCCACATCCAGCGTTCCGGTGTACGTTTCGGGATGTTTCTTGGTGGCCATGACGTGCAGGCCGAGTCCCAGGCAAAGTTTGGCCAGAGCCTGGCCGATCTCACCAAAGCCGAGGATCAGGACGCGCTTGCCCTGGAGCAGGATGCCCTGGGGGCCGTCATAGCGCGGCCGCCAATCATTCCTGCGCAGGGCCTGGTCCATGGGGATCAGACGCTTGGCGGCGGCGAACAGCAGCGTGAGCGCCATCTCAGCGGTATTGACGTTGTTATGGTGCAGGTTGTGGACGCTGACCTCGGGGTAGTCCAGCATCAGAGTGCGGGTTGGTTCCGAGACGCCTGCCCAGGGGATGATGATCGCTTTGAGGTTGGGGCTGGCTTCAATCCATTCCCTGGATGGGGAGGGGTTGACCAGGATGTCATAGTTGGCTTTTGGGGGAATTTCCCGGCCCTCTGTGAGGACAATCTCGGGGTCCAAAAGGGACTTGAATTCTTCAGTCAGACCTTCAAAACTGAGGCGGTAAAAATGGACGTGCAGGGGCATGTCGACTCCTTTTGATGGTTGTTATAATTTTATTTTACGCTTAATGTCCAGCCTTTGGGGATACCCGGATGTTCCTGCTATAATGATCAGTTGAATTGTCAAAGTTGCCGAAGGAATTCTCAATGAAAACGGCCATAAAATCCTTATTATTCGGTTTGGTCTTTATGGTCATGGGTCTGGTGTTCATGTTCATCTTCGGCCAGGTCACGGATCTCACCTGCGCCAAAACCCTGGAAGGCAAGCCGGAATGCGCAATGGAGGTGAAATTCCTGGGGGGTTTCACGCTGTCCAGCAACGAGGTCCGGGATGTCACCCGTGCGGATGTGGAGGAAAGCTGCGACGATGAGGGCTGTAGTTACCGGGTGGTGCTCACGACGATCGAGGGACAACAGCCGCTGACCTCTTATGACACATCCGACTGGTCCGGCAAGGAAGAGATTGCAGCCCGGATCAACGATTAGGTGGGACGACTTCCAACCGGGAGCCGCTTACCCTCCAGGATGATTCGGGTGTGGGCGTCTTTATTATCCTGGACCTCTGTCTTAGTGGGGGTCTAGCAACTGATCCTCAATGGCCTGATCAAGTCCAATCAGGACGGTTAAGGCCATCCACCCGTCTGAGGTGAGACAGGCAGATGGGTCTTTCGTATAGCAATTGTGTGGTTCGGTGGGGGGGGCTATCCCAATGCTTTGTAAATTTCCGGGTGGATCGTCAGGTTTTTGTTTTTCGTTGCAATGTAGAAATAAACCATCTTGGCGGTTTTAAAGAGTTCGGCGCCGGCGTAGGAAACGCCGGGGATGGTGATCTTGATGGGCTGGCCTTTAATATAAGCCAGGAGCAGGCGTTCGGTCGCGTAAAAGAATCCTTCAGAAAAATCATCCGCCCCCAGATAGCCATTTGTCACCAATTCTTGGACTCGCTTGGCGGTATCTAAATACATGCTGCTGTCCTCGGCTATATAGCGTCCGCCATCAAAGCGTTTGCGCTCGTTGTACATCTGGATGGCCCAGGGGGAGAGCGGGTCCGAATCCGGATACTTGGTGGGATTCGCCAGCAGCTGTTCATAAATGGTCTTCTTGGGGGGCGTCCTGTCGGGGACAATGCCTTCCATCAGCACCCGCAGCATCCAGCCTAAGGGGGCGAGGATGACCGGAATCCAGAGATAATTCAGCTGGAATTGGGCGGGTTTTTGGCTGACCATGCTGATCAGGCTGAGGGTCAGCATGAAGATCAGGATCAGAATTGAGATACTGCCCAAACCAATCGGAATGATGAAATCGTAATTCTTGTGGTTGGTCATCGAGAAGATCTTAAAGAGAGAGATCAGATACCCAAACGCGACCAGCCCACCGCAGAGCAGGGTGACAACAATCAGGATGGATAATTTCAGATCAAGGTGGTTGATGACGATGATGATGGCCATCATGGCGATGACCAGGATGACGAACACCATATTGGCGAATGCTTGTCTCGATTTATGCCAGGATCGCTTCAGGAAATTTGCGACAGCTTTACCGGGGCCGTTGCTTTTTTCTTCAGCATATTCTTCGCCAGGTCTGTTGAAGATCCGAGAGATCAAATAAAGGATCGGGATCAGGATAAAACCTAACCAGAAAAGGCCCCATAATTCATTCATAGAGATTAAATTGCTCCCTTCCGACCCTATTCCACGCTTCCTCATTCAATAAAATTCTATTAAACTGGTTATAAGTTGTTAGATTATAAAACTTTCC
>WOYI010540357.1_pt1 | contig 16351 bp, 14 predicted proteins | sample 6423411 | NCBI WGS metagenome assembly WOYI01 (sample SAMN13441803, study PRJNA592873) | oil field metagenome | biome: oil field; feature: oil-well bore; material: oil-contaminated soil; isolation source: oil-contaminated soil from oil-well borehole | place: Germany: Wietze | collected 2016-10-18 ...
TCACTACGAAGAAGGCCCTGGCAGGGGCAAAGAGCCTGGCGTCCACAACCGCTTCCTTCGGGTGGCGCCCTGTGGAGGCCTACCTGGCAGGCCAGAGAAGGAAGCCTGCGGCCAGGCCCAAGAAGGATGAGGGCGGCAAGCCAGGAGTTGATGGGTAGGTCCGAAGGCGCGGGTGGCTTTGCCCCCCCCCGCGCCTTTGTCATTTGTGCCTCTTTTTCGATTACACGCCCAAGTGTTTCTCTAGCCATTTCTTAAACTTGGTCTTGCTTACAGCCATGTTCTCTCTACTCACCACCTCCGTAGCACTGGCAGCAAAGGTCAGGAACGCTAAACAAAATGTGCAGCAGCCTGTTGCACATATTGAGCTGACAAGATGCCCAAAGGCCTGCACCCTCAGCCTTGCTAGGGCCTCTCACCGGGTCACACACGCTCTATACACGTATCCAGCCGGTTCCAGACACGGTACGCCATACTCGTCCTCCACCACACCCACCCCTCTTGCTAACGTAACACCCCACGTCGCCTACTAACATACTCATGGAGCTGTTATCCGGCTTCAACAACGTGCTTGACCTGTTTGCTGTCCGCCATCACCCGTCCTCTAATTGTGTCCCAGTATCCCGTTTCAGAGAACAGAGTAAACATGTAGTTAGCAAAATATGTCCCGGCCATCATGAAAGCCGTCTTGAACTCCGTCTTCGAAAGACGCTTCGATACGGCATCTAGAGTCATTACTTTCCTATAGGCGTCCTCCCACGCCTTCTCGAGTTCTCCTGGGGACATGCCTAGCCCTTCAATAGCTGCCGGGTCCGCGCATGAAGTATAGGTATGACGCTTCCAGTTTTCTTCTGGCGAGATCGTATCCCCGTGAAGCCTGTTCCACAGCCTAGTTCCTGGGAAAGGGGTGATGATGGAGTACTGTGGCATGTCGATCCCGTGCTCTATGCAGAAGTCTGTAGTGCGCTCGATGTCTTCTTTGGTGTTTCCTGGCAGGCCGAAGACGAAGGCACCCGTGAATACGGCTATCCCGGCCTCGTGCGTTCTTTTGATGACATCGATGTAATCTTTGGCCTTGAAACCCTTGTTTACGGCCTTAAGGGCGTCCTGTTTGAGCGTTTCGAAGCCATAGAATATTGCAACACATCCAGAATCGGCGGCGAGCTTTAAAAGCTACGGGTCCCTGGCCATCTGTATTGTGGCCTGGCTCCACCAGTGAATCTTCAGTGGTTTGATTTCCCTGAAGAATTCCTTGGCAAACTTTGGGTCCGCCACTATGTTGTCATCGGCAAAGATGATGAAACGATCCACTCCCTTGCCGTCTCCGGCAAGCTCTGCGATGTCGGCCGTTAGCTGGTCTATTTTGTAGTGCCGGTAGCGTTTGCCGTTGAAGGCCGTAACAGAGCAAAACTCGCAGTCTACGGGGCACCCACGGCCAACCTGAAGGATCTTCTTGACAAGATAGCCCCCCATGGGCTCGGAGCCGATCCGCATAATGGCTTCTTTGTTCTCGAGCATGAACTCAAGAAGGCGCTTTTCGAGTAGAGATCGGATGAAAGCCCTTTTTCATGACGTTGTTCTATGATGGGTAAGCCATCCACGGAGGGGGGGGGTAAATTGATTTTTCAAGCTTTGCAGTCGCTTCGCGACGACAAAGCGTACGTAGTGAGTTTTCCTTTCCTTTTTACCCCCAATTATTCAATGCATTATTCAGCGCCTGCGCTGTCGCTGCGCATTTGGGCGGATGGTGTTGATCCGCCACACAGACCCCACGCCACGGGCAGGTAAAAACAAACATGGTTTGCCAGCTTGGAAAAAATTCCGCAGGTACCATATCCACGGACGGGCGGAGATGTGAGCCTTCCACACCACATACCCAACACTGCTCAGCAGTGTTGGGTATGCTGCTTCAGGCGGTTATTAATCCATTAATAACCAGTTAGAGAGGGTCATACCCCACCCCATCCCTAAAGGGAGGAGGTGGGGTTACTTCTGTCTCTAACGCAACTTAGGCTTTTTCGCTTTGGACAGTGCTTCTAACACAGCTTCCGGAGTTATTATGTTGCCATCGGCGTCTTTGGCATAGACAGGCTCCCCGTTTTCATCCACAGCAACTACCATAGGGTACATACTATACACATCAAGCGGCTCTGGATCAGCCTGAATGCCTAATTCCTCAGCTTCCTCCGCTGACATTTCCACGATTGTGTCGAAGGCAAGGTCCTCAATCTTGTCAGATACTTTCATGTGACATCTCCTTTTTTTATTTATACCAACATTTATCATTTTACCATTTCCCATCCAGAAGGCCCCGCAATTTATTGCCGGGGATGAATGGGCCTGACGTTCTACTTTGTAGTTTGCGTCAGGTCGTGATATAACATTTACGTATTGTTCTTCTCAAGGATTTCACGGTTTTTTTTACTCTCGCTTTCTTCCACTTCGAGAATGATCTCGTTTTACTTCGGCGCGAATGCGTACAGGTGTTCCCCGGGTTTTAGCTTCTCTTTGAGGATGAGGCATGTATCTTCCCAGAGCGCCGCTGCCTGCTTGCTGTCGGTTACGCTGAATTGGGTCAGCTACTTGCAGTTCACGGATTCGTTTTTCAAGTCCTTTAGCCTTGCTGCTGGATCCCCGTGCAGGATCTGCTCTGCGGGTACGTATCCGGGGTCAGGAAGGATAAGCTTTATATCTTTCCAGTACTTCGAAGAGGGGGGTCAAGGACGTTACGCATCAGATGTACCTAGCAGCACTGCCACACAAAGTCGGCGAAGCAAATAGTGTCCTGGAGGTTCTTCTGGGCCGCCCTTGTAAGGCCTTTATGGTCGTCCGAGACGACAAAGAACACGCCCTTGAGCCCCCTTACCTTGAGGTCTCTCAAGAACTCATCCCAGGAAGGAAAGCTCTCGGAATCGCCAAGCTAGAGACCCAGGACCTCCCTGAAGCTCTTTTTTCTTGACACCAATGACAATCATGGCTGCCCTTGAGACAACCCTATCTCTTTCCCATACCTTGATGAACATCGCATTAAGGATCAAGAAGGGGTAGGTGCTATAGAGCTTTCTTTGGATAAATGCCGAGACCTTCGCATCCAGTCCGGCCATCGGCCGACTGACCGTTGACTTGGAGAACGAGCTCCCGCAGAGCTAATCTCCTGGACCTTCCTTGTGGAGACTCCTTATCTTACCCCTTTTTACACCACTTTAGGGACGTGATCGTTCCGCTCTATTGATAACTATCTACCTATCATGTTATCTATACAGCTATACAATGATTCCAAGGAAGGCCAAGGAGATGATCTTTGCCTGCGTGAATACCAAGGGGGGCGTTGGAAAGACGACCACGGCCGTACACCTTGCCGTGCTGCTTGCACGGCAAGGCAGGACCCTCCTAATCGATGGCGATCCGCAAGCGAGTGCGGCAAGCTGGGCTGCTTGGCGGAGGGAAAACTCTAAGTACTCACCCAGCCCAACAACGGTCTGCCTTTTGGGAAAGGCCATCCTTTCGGAAGGAAAGCAGCTCTCCCATGGCTTTACACACACCGTGATCGATGCGGGAGGCAGGGATTCCGTAGGCCTGCGTTCCGCGCTCTTACTGGCGGAGCGCGCCGTGGTTCCCGTAGGGGCCAGTAGCCTCGATGCGGCAGCCATGACCGATCTTCTGGAAGTAGTGGACCTGGCCAGAGACTACAATCCCAACCTAGACGTCTTTATCCTCCTTACCCGGATCGATCCGCGTACGAAGGATGCCGAGGAAATGCTCAAATTCCTCTCCGAGCAGCGCCTTCGCGTCCTTCAGGCCAAGGTATGCGAGAGGGTAGCGTTTCGAAGGGCCGTGGGCGAGGGTGCCGTCGTCCAGGAGATTGGCCGGGATCCGGCCGCTGTTGGTGAAATCGAAGCGTTTTTCAAAGAGGTTGTATCATGAGAAAAAAACCGGACGTTTCCGAGTTTGCTCCTCTTTCAAAAGATCCGAGTGATTTTTTGAAAGGAAGTTTTTCTAAGCAGAATGAGGAAGTACAAGCACTCAAGCCGGAACCTACCGTGCAGAAGATCTTCAGGCTGCGCTGGGACGTGGCAAACGCCCTAAAAATGTATGCGGCCAAGCAAAGCGTGATGTCGGGCAGGCGGGTGACGGAAACGGAGATCGTAGAGAGCCTGCTTCGGGAGTGCCTTGGAATATAGCTAGATAGATAGATAGAAATCCATATAGCGATCTATCTAGCTTCTGGATTGCCTATGGGGAAGGATGTATGGTGTTGTGCGCTACCACTTACTATGAACCTCCCCCCTTTGTCAAGACAGAAAAAGGGCATCATTAAGGTGAATTCCCTCCCTTCCGCAAGGACTCAAAACTTCCTATCCCTCAGGTACACCTATTTTGGTGTTCTCTTCCTCAGGGCCCCATGGGGCCGTTCGGTATTATAGAAACGAAAGTAGCGATTAAGGTTCTCTTCTGCGTCCCACACATCCCCGTATTCCTTGAGATAGACTTCTTCGTATGTACTGCTCCCCACGGTTGAAACACTGTCTATCAGTTTAGGATAGCTGGTTCTTAATGGGGAGTAGCATATGTGTATATAGGTATCCGGTCTACCCTTTTTCAGGGCTTCAAGGACCGTACGACCGGCAAAGGATTCCGGAGGCCTGCGAGAGAGAACCTGGGTGAGGTTGCCCTGAGAGTCCATATCCACGGCCAATACGCGGGAGTTTCTGGACAGGAGCCAGGAGCTGAGGGCCGCTGTCGTCGTCTTGCCGACGCCGCCTTTCTGGATGCCGAAGGTGATACAGGTAGCCATGAATATGGATTAGCATAATCCTGAATTTATGGGAAGTAGTCTTCGTGGGGAGAGGGGGGAAGGGGAGGCGGCTCAAAGGAACGGGCCCGTTCCTTTGAAGGTATGAAGGGAGAATCGTCTACCGGGGGAATTGACATTGTCCAAAATGAGAGCTTGACAGAAGATGGCAGGAGGGCCTTTGATGCCTGTCATCAAACTTCGACCGCAAGGCTGGTGTACCGGGCCATCATGCGGTCGTGCGTCAAAAGGCGCATGGGTTCGACAATCGCTTGGGCGATCAGTATACGGTCGAACGGATCCTGGTGGTGCAAAGGCAGGTCTTCTACGGCTTCAGCGTGGGCCGGAAGAATAGGCAGGAACCGATAACCGGATCCTGGAAATAGTAACGGGCATCCTTGGCCGATACAGGCATGACTGTGGGGTTCATGGCGTGTTTGATGGCGACTTCCCAGATGACGGCTGTGCTGATCCATACCGTGATGCCAGGGGACATTACCATGTCCCTGGCCTTCTGGGACAGCCTGGGGCTGTCAGTTAAGGCCCAAAGGGCCACGTGGGTGTCAAGCAGAAGGTTCAGGGTCGTTGGACCCCATGAAAAGTCGCAGAATTTCTGGGTTCAGGACATCGATGTCGTCCGGAACTTCAAAAAGCCCTTTGGCTCTGCCGATCCGTTTTCCTGCGGGTGCGCTTTCGAGGGGAAGCAGCCGGGCCACGGGTCTGGAACCCCGGGCGATGATGATTTCCGGCTCCAAGCCCTGTTCGATGTCCTGAATCAGCTTAGACAGGGTGGATTTAGCCTGATAAATGGTTATAGTTTTCATTAGTTTAGTCTAGCCTGGCCAATAAAAAAGTCAAATGCCATTCCGAGTGCTTGTTTGCCAGGGAAGAAGGTTTGATACCAGACTCCAGCACCGCATAAAGGGCTGCATAGATTTAGATGGGCTACCCACTGTGTAATATTCAGTTTAAAAATTGGTCTTCTAGTAACACAATGCGGCCAAAGGGTGTGAAGTCTGGCTTTTGAATAGATGTGCGGCTGGAACCAGGTAGTCGAATAAGCCCCATCCCTCGACAATAATCGATAATAGCGGGAACCTTGCCACTCGACACCCCCATAGGAATGCCGGTTTCCGAGGCGATTTCCTGATATCCCCCTGACTTTCCAGCGGCCGCATAACGGAGCAATGCATTGATATACTGACGTTCCGGCTTGAAAGACTTATGAAAATTTAGTGGAAGGCGTGAAGGTTTGCTAATCGAAACTACGCTCCTCCAACGCTGTTATACGAATTTTTAAGGCTCTCAGAACAAGCTTTTCTCCAGCTTGATCTAGAATACGACCAATGGAATAACATTCTCCTTTTGCGAGTGATGATAGTTTACGAATCCAATCGTCTACCTTTTGTCTTGTTGCTAATGCGGCAATCTCTGCAAAGGCCTTGAGTTCTGTGTCGGCTGGCCTAAAGAAGAGTTTATGCTCCGCATTAAACATGCGATCACGCTCGTCCTTCCTCATGTTGCTCATAGTTTGAGTTGCAAGCATAAGTGAAAGGCCAAACTTTCGTCCTTCACGCAAATATTTCGACAGAGGACTTCCTTCTTTGTGATCAAGATCCTGCACCTCGTCGAGTACGATGACTTTTGGGTCAGTTTTCTTCCCTTTGGACTGAAGGTGGCCGTACAAGTCCCAGAGAATAAATTCGGTAATTAACCTTCCTGAGTACATATCCATTCCAGCAAGCTGGAATATGTTGCATAGCGGATCTTGTTCAAGGAATAGATGATCCCAATCAAAGCCTGCCTCACCTGATGAAAACGGTTGCTCCAAGACAAATGGGCGCAACTTGTTGTGCAGTGATTGTGCGTATGTCTTGTACTGCTTATCCTTAGCCATCGCTTCGATTACTGAAAGCATGTGATCAAGATTCATTCCGCTTTTCATGCTTTCCACTCCGTCCATAATGGCACGGTGAAGAACACTATATTGCTGGCTTCCAATATCATATACCGAGTCAAATAGGCCAGCGATGCGCTTGGCAACGGCATTGGAATTTTCTTTGATTACAATCCCGCCATTATCGGACACCTGGGGTAAAAAAGGATTGATCGGAAGCGGCTCATGACGCACTACATGCTGCTTGGGTGACAAAACCTCATTGGCAATCTTTTCCAGGTGGTTCGGAAGGAAACCATTCGTGTAGTCAATGATCAGGCTGTTTTGCCTGAATTTACTCATCTCGCACAGCATCGCTTGTATGGCGTAGGTCTTCCCTTGTCCTGAAGATCCAAAAATGAGTATATGACGGTTTGCTAGCTCTGGATGCTTGAACTCCCAATAAACCGGCTGGCCATTGGGAACTGTCTCACCAAGAAGGATCCTCCCTGAACACACTTCTTTATTCACGACGGGTGTTACCACCGCAACGCTTTCAGAATCGGCTTCCTGCGACATTGTGCCTGATGGCTCCAATTCAGCGGACTCATCCCCGATTTCATCTTCGTCATCCACCCAAGGCGTGTAATCATCCTCTGTATCTTCAGGAATAAACTCTTCCTCCTGTTCAACGACCGCAGCCTTCTGCGCATTGATGGCGATCCAGTCGACAGGAGACTCTAAGGCGTCAGTCATCAGCTGACGCACAAATCCTCCTCCAACAGTGTAGACATTTGCGACCACATCGAGATCTCCACCAGCGCTCCAATATCCGGCGCGTTTAATTTCTGGATCCTGATCGATCCAGAAGGCGAATACCGAGGCGTCCCAAGTTACTAAAAAATCTCCTTCCGCCAGACGTTCGAGTGCCGACAGGACATCCGAATACTTGATTTTCGAGACTTCCGTTTTGCTAGCAATCAGACGATGGAGTTGCATCCACCAGTAGCGGCGGTCCGGACGATCTTCGATGGAGCCTGCTCCTCCTGCCCTTTCCGTCGAACTTTTAAAGGCGGATCCCAATACTGACAGGCCGTTGTCAATCTGCGACTTGGCCTTAAGAATGTACGCCGGAAACTCTTGTCCCATCTTGCATTCGATCAGATGCAGTTTCACGTGGAGGCATCCATCCTCCCGCAGCCAAACCTGCATCCACATTAGATCCGGGCGACGCAAATTATCTGCAAGATCAAACCAGTGCCGGTAGGCATCGAGTGAGATCAATGATTCACAAAGCAGGTCTTCGGACCCTCGCAGCAGTTTCCGGGTCAAGGAATATGCCATGAAATCATGGATGTATTGATCTGCAGCTCCAGTTGCCCTTACCAAAGATAGTCCGGAAAGCTCGGGGGCGACATGAAGAACTCCTTTGGCAACAGCTTTGCAATCGTCCAAAGACCAGCCCGCTTTCGCTGCGTATAGCTGCTGAATGGCGGCCTGCAGCCGGAAGTGAATATCGGCGAAAGAAAACTGCTCGGTCGAAATAGTGTAATTGTCTTCGCCGTGGCTACCGACTCCTGAACCAAAGCCGATAATTTCCCGTTCTTTGTTCTTTTCGAGTTTGGGCGTTCTGATGAGGCGTTCATCCATATTGGGATCAATGCATATAATCCACTCGGCTTTGTCATGGAGGCAGTCAATTAGCTCTCTCCACGGTGAAAAATCTCCGGAACCAACTACGACAGTGCCGGTCTGCTGTGTTCCGGTCTTCAGACCATGCAGCAGAGTGGCGTGATAGGCTCCGAGTGCAAACTGCCGGTTGCTCACAACACGTTTCCGTTTGTATTTATCGGCCGGGGTACTAACCGTGCAGCAGGCCTTTTCAAGGATGGGGAATTTAAGATCGCGGCTGGTGATATCGAAGGGCTCGACTCTCTCAAACTCATTCACACCGGTACCAGCGCCAATGAAATCGTAAAAAACGGCAATATCCGCCTCAAACTGCTCTTTTATCAGCTTCTGGAATGCACCGAGACCGTTTTTTTCAACGATACGGTGAGCCACAGAGAAACGGCAGTTCCGGTACAGCTCATATTTTGTTTCGGTTTCAGCAGCCTCCCAACGCTCCTTCCACTGCTGCACCCAGTTGGAAATGTCGGATTCATCATTGGATTCCGTAAAAACGGTCACACTGATGGCGTAGGGTCTTCTTCGTTCCTCGTTCAGCACATAGCGCTTATTTGGCTTTTGTTTAGTCGGTTGTGTTGCCAAAACCTTCAGATAAGCATGCACCGCTGCGACCACCGGCTGAACATCTTTATTCCTGAAAACCGCAATACTTAATCCATCTCGCGCATGGGGGTGAAGATCGAAATAGTCCTGCATGAGCCGCAGGAGGAGTTTTGATTCGCTTGTTTCACGGAACATCTCGGCATCATTTAGATTATTATCATCTTCGGTGCCCTCGTTATAACGAACTAGCAACCGCGTCGAGAGCGGCGCGTCTATCGTTGAAGAGGATCCGATGCGATGGATCAGCTCGTTGCCCCTTACATCGGCACACAGGTTTTTGCTTTCATCGCTTAGCAGTCCCGTCAGGGGAGACTGAATGCTCGAGAGGTCAACATACGTTCTCCAAATATGGGCCTTGAAACCATCCCGGCTCGGGGTTTTGGACAACTCCTTATTCACCGCAAAGTTAAAGCACCTGGTCAGATAGACAACCTGTGCCTCCAGCATTTCCACGACGGAAGGATGAAGAATGGTTGCCACGCCGGAGCGCTCGTAAACATCCGCATGCCAGGTATCGTCAAGGTTCAGGGAACGCGGCTCCACAACCAAAAACGCCCGGGTAAGCATCCCGATGAGGGAGGACGCGGAAATGTCGGGCAGCGCAAGCGCCACCTCAAAAGATTCCGCGTAGGCCTTGCGGAGATCCGGCCATTCCGGCTTGGCGCTGAAGATGGTTGAAAAAAGGCCGTTTGAGGATGCTGCGGTTATAAACCGGTCATACTTCTCTGCCAGCAGCTTGAGTTTGGGCGACAAGGGATCATCGACCTTGCTCCACTCTCCGCTTAGCAGGTTGGTCAGCGCCCCGTTGGACTCCCGTTCATCCCGGATTGCGTGCAAGAGTACGCGCCGAACCTCTTCGTCGGCCGTGGCCTGCAGCAGTTCCTCGAAATAGGAAATATGATAGACAGGAAGCTTGTGAATTTCCTGCAGACTGGCAATAGACAGCCTGGCGCGGCGAAGCAGGTCAATCGACAGTCGATACATATGGTGTTCAGGAAGCCGCCAGCCATATTCCCGCTTTAACGGTTTATGCTCCGAGGAAATGACGACCGCAAACTCCAGAACCGGCTCGGCGGTTTTTGCATACTGACAATTGATCTCCGGAGAGAGTAGATCGCTGAATATGGTAATCTTGCTTCCATCGGCATTGCTGATATTGATATGTTTCGTCAACAACTCATCGATTCCGCCGATCAGACGGGTGAGGTAACGCCGGGCATATTCCGCATTTTCCGCCGCATCCCCAAGCCCATCATCCATATTGTTCTCTACTCCGGCACCATCCACATCGTGTTTAAACAGCTTAGGAGAAATTTTGATGGATTGAATAGAGATCTCGGCCTTGTCTTTATGCTCGATATAAAATTCCCTGAGTGTCATCCAGACGGCATTCAGGAGAACTTCGACGGGGCTTCCGGCCAACTTTCTGGTACTTTCCTTCTTTTCCTTTTGAGCCCTGTCCTTGAATTTTAAAATATCATCCCAGATAACCACAAAGTCGCACTGTCTTAGCTTGTCGCGTTCACATTGCCCATCGTTTTCAATAAAGTCCCTCAGCCCGACTAGCAGCTCTTGCCCGGAAGCATAGGGGCCGCAAACCTCTTCATCGTCAATGGGAATGCCCGGATCATTTCCTTCGTTTATCGCGTTTTGTAAACTGTCAATGGCGTTGAGCGCCTTCTCCCGTTGACGATCCTCGAGGAAGAGCGTGTAATTGAAGAACTCCACCGCCTTATGAATGTATGGCCCTAGCTGCTTTCTCTTTTGATGGAACGGGAAGCGGGAAAGAACCGGCAGACCGAATTTCTGGAGATTTGCAAGCATCAATCGTGGAACATCCGTCACGTCGGCCGCGAGGCTAAGATCCAGTTTTTCTAGCCAATCGCTGAGCTGCAGCAGATCCCCGGTTCCGCCAGTAAACAGCGGCTTAATGACCCTGTTGATGGTCGTAAGATCATCCGGGCGATAATGCATTCCAATGCTTTTCAGCTTTTCTTCTATCCACGAACTGAAACTTCCCCGCATATCCTCATTCCAGACCATGTCGGGATCGCAGGTGTGGAAATCCGCCAAACCCGCAGAGTCCGTCACCTGATCGGAACCGCAAAGAACAATAACCAGAAGACGGTTGGTATCCGTATTCACGGTATTGCGGGTATGTGTCAGATCCCGGCCTTCGCTCAGCCATCCATTTCTGCGGGCCTGGGCGACTCCTGCGTCACTCCACTCTGCCGTCAGTGCGGAGGCGATTTTCAGAACCAGTCTGATTTTTGGGTCTTTCAAGCAAACGGCCGTTACCGCCTCGGCAATGGCCAGAAGGGTCGGTTCCTGCATAGCCGGAATCATAAATATCATCTTGCGGCCATCCGCCGGATCTGCCTGAAAACGTTCGATCCGGTTTTTCAGATGGTTTCGTACTGTATTAGCAAAATAACTCATAGGACGTCCCCTCTGTCATCCGCCGGATTGTGAATCAGCGCACAAGAATCGGATAGATGGATTAGGAACCCGGCGGCCTCCAGCCTTTCCTGAAGCCACTGGTCCGTGTCTGCCGGTAAATAGATTCCCTTGCCGCAAAGTCGCTCGCTGGCCCGATCAAGTCCTTTGGCATCAAAGACTAACCCATGCCGACGCTCCAGCAGCTCCTTGAATGTGTCGAACGTAAGTCGACCTCCCACCGGAACCGTGGTCACGACCAGCAGGCGCAGCAGTTGTTCATTCAGAACAAACCGCGCACCGGCCCCCCTTTTGGGAACAACGAAACCGAGGCGTTTGGAGAGGCCCACGAACAGCTTGCTGCCGTAGGATCGGTCCGCCTCTTTAAGTTTGCCATTTCGATCACCCTCATTCTTAGGCAGCTCAACCGTATCCGACCTCAACGATTGAAAAATCATCTTTTCAATCGCTTTGACTGATTGCTGGGAAAGGCGACGGATAACCGGACGATTCTCTTCCGGAGCCGATACGGCCAGCCGATAGTCCGGCCCGCTACAGGGTTCCGCACCGCTCATGAGTCGCATGCTCTGCATTGCCAGCGTGCGGAGAACTTGCATGGAACAAGCGGTCTCCAGCATATAAATCCGCTCCACCACATCCAGATTGCTCTGCATGAGACGAAGCAGATCAACGGCAAACAGATAGCCTTCCATCCAGCTTTCTGCATTGCACCAACCGGCGGAGACAAAACGACGATCCGACTCGGTCCCATCAGTGCTTTCCGGGGTGATTGGATCCAAACGGGAGTCAATGAATTCCGCAAGTTCCGTCAAGGTGGGTGGACAGAAGCTCATCAGATTCTGCAACGATTCGTTCAGCTGAGTGTGCAGCCACTCCGGATCCTGTTCGTCTTTCGTCAATCCGAAAACCCCATCCCGGCACCATGCGGTGATTCGGTCGTGAGGTTGCCTCAGCGCATTGCAGACCTGCAAATAAAGCAGCTCACCGCCTCTAGCGAAGAACAGGTGCTTGGTCATATCGAAATATGATGAACGGGTCTCAACCAGCTCGTACCAATCGTCCACATTGCCTTTTCGAGCTTTCGTCTCCTTCCAGATCGATTCGCCAGAAAGAAGCCCAGATGAAATCGGCAAAAAGCTTTGAGCGCACCAAGTCCTTCCGCTGCCTGCTCCCTGAAACCCGAGGAACAGGTTTTCGATAGTGCGGATAATATCCTGCTTATGCTCGGGGTCCTCGACCTGAATTTGACTCTGCAGTCTTTGGATCAACTGCTCATGGTGGACCCGGTGAGTTTGGTGCCGAGACTCTAGCCGGGATGCTCCCAAAAAGGAGAAGAGTTTCAGGTTCAGGCGCGCCTTGGGCGCATATTCAAGTCGTGCGTTATTCCAAGCAAAAAGTTGTTCCCGACTCGGCAGGGCCGTTTCAAAAAACGAGTGTCCGGTCCGTTTGGGCGAAAAGACAACAAGCAGAAATTCGCTCAGCAGTTCACTGATGGTTTGGTCGGAAAACAGGCGGTTGCCATAGAGCTGAATCGCCGGATTCTGCATCGCTTTCACATCATCTGGAGTGCAGGGAAAATAGTTAAAGGTCATCTGTTACCTCCAGATTGTTACCATTTACGGCAAAACGCTGCCTGCGAAAGGTGTGATCCGTTTTCAGCCGCACCAGCATGATTCGTTCGTCGTCATGAGCGGAGGCCTTTTTTTGAACCTGCGCCTTGAAGCAATCGAGCCGCTCAAGATAGGAAGCTTCAAGCACCTCGCCCAGTTCGCCGAAATGGCGCATCATGACATAATCAAGGAACGGTACCTTCAGCGGCAACTTCAGTCCGTCAATGCGGTCTTTCCCATGTAACACTAGATCCTTACGCTGTTCTCCGGTGGCACTTTGAGTAAACGTAAGCTTCAGGGCAGTTGAATTGACCCAGTCAAACTCAGCTAAAACTACTTGGGCACTCTGCCGCACTTCGCTTCGTCGGCGACTCAGAGTCACATAAAGTCGCCGGTCGTTCTGCGTCGATCCTTCGGGGAGCCTCACCCCAGTAAAGTGTTCTTGGAGGACATGGTAAATCTTGCGTTCAAGCGTGTTCTTTTCTTGAAATTCAAGGTGAACACCATCGTGTTGCCATCTGATCCAGTCCAGCAGCGTCGGAGAGTTCAGGTATTGCCCTAGATATCCCTGTTGCCCGTCAGAAAAGTCCGCCAGAAAATAGAGCATGCGGCGAACCTGTTCCCGAGCCTGATCCGATGACATTCCGATAAATTGCGGCTCCTGAGCCCCACGACGGCACAGCTTTTCAAACTCCGCATTCAGCGAATTCACACCGAGCGACACTGGATCGTCACAGTTGCGCAGCCACAGTTTGTGTTCCCATCCTGGACAGGGACGTTCCCCGAATTTCTGTTTTTCGATCTCCTGCACCGCCTTCATTTCAAAGGCTGAACCATCCGGTTCGCAACCGTTGTCGCCAAAAAAGCGGTTGAAAAAGAGATACTCGGAAATCAGCGGAGGCGGATTCTGTGTCTGAACCTTCCGGATTTTCTGTTGATCGAGCCCGGAGGTGATGAGATATGCAAGGTGCTCTGTAAATTGCCGCATGGTCAGACGCGTTCCATATTCATACATGCGCCGATAAGCCAGAAAGATCCGTTCGGTTGCCCGTTCCTGATTGGATTGCAGGAGGTTGACGTTGATGAAAATGGGGCAGGTTTCCCGGCAATCCAGAGTTTGGCAGATCGTCCAGCGTTCCGGAGCAAGCATCTTTTCAAAAACCCGGCGGGCCAGCGCCATATTATCCATGCGGGCCAGGTTGAATACCCGGAATTTGATGCCGCCCAGAGACAAGGTCGATTCGCCGCTCTCGCTGCTGATAGCCTTTAAGGCGCGGCTTTCCACTTCAACATCTTGTTCGCCGAAATATTCCGAATGCCGCTTTATCAGATCCAGGAAGGTTCCGGTGTTGGAGACCAAAAGAAAGCGGCGCTCCCGTTTCGACAACTCGTCCAGCAGGCCTGGATCCTCGTTACGATCACGTTCGCTCAGGTCTTTTATGATAGATACATCTCCCGTATCTTCCCGAGGTTGCGGCGGCACATCCAGGGGACGGTCGCGATCCCAGTCCCGAAAAAGCTTATATACCTCCATGGCGAGGGTGGATTTCCCGTCTCCCGCATGTCCCGTCAAAAGTACATGTTGGCCTCCCGGATCCCTCAGCTCTCCATAAATGATGTCCGCCAGCGGATGCTTTACGTGGATGGTGGCAAACTGCGCATTGCATACCTGTGATTCAGCCAATGCGTTTTCATTGCCTCCGCCCGAGCGTTGAAGTGAATTAAGGTAGCCGACAAAGGGATTGAACTCACTTTCTAGTTCAGAATTCGGCTGCAAACGAGCCAACTCCCCGTCGTATGAAGAACTGGGATTTGTGTACATATCCATGAGAACTCCTTTTACCTTTTCGCGGGCGTCCCGATTTCCCAAAAGTAAATGCAATCGTTCATCTAAAGATGCATGGCTGAAAATATCCAAAAGCCTTTTCTTCGTGAACCGCCCATTTTTATGGAGGTTAATATATTTAAAATCATCTTCTTTGCCAGGTTTAATATGTAGGAACCAGAAGCCGTCATTTTGAAGATAAAAGAAAGGAGCTTCCACCATTGCTGATGAGAAAGTCAAATCAGGGGACAACGTTCGGAATGCGAATTCGAAAGTCGCTTCCAATTCTTCTGTAATATGAAATCTATTCGGTCGGGAAGGATGTCTTTCGTACAGCTTTATGATCGCAAGTATCAATGCATATTTATGGGGTTTTATTTGACCCATTGACTGCCCGGGATTGATTTTTAAAAGAAGATGCAGCTCCTGTGATTCCATGATCCTACAGTTCCTGCTCAATTGTGTTTAGGATTTCAAAAAACTGTTCGAACCCCTCGCTGCCGGAATTTCTACCAAATGAAATTCGGACGACGGCTTCCTGTCGATTTGGCTCTGCAATGATTGCCTTGATGACATGCGATGCTTCCATGATCCCGTTACAGGCTGATCCCTTGGACAAGTTAATGAATTTACAGCGAGCAAGTAACAGATCGGAAGGAATCCCCTCAAATAAAACACTCAATGTTCCGGGAACACTGGTCGGCTGCCTGTTCAATACAACAGCTCGCGGAAACCGTTTTGAAAGCATTTCGGCAAACTGGCTCGCCAGTAAATTCAGATGCTGATTGATTTCAGTAAGACTGCTTCCGCACAACTCACAGGCCTTTCCAAATCCTACAATGGCAGGCACGTTGCTGGTTCCGGGTCGCAACCCGGCTTCCTGTCCGCCTCCCCTAAATGGAGTTCCCCAAGGCCAGCGCGGGGCACCGCCGCGAACATAGAGGGTTCCGATACCCTTCGGGCCATACATTTTATGGGCACTAAAAGAGGCAAAATCGCAGTTTACCTGTTGCACATCGAACGGAATCTTTCCTAGTGCCTGCGCGGCGTCTGTGTGAAAATAGGCCCCGTTATTGTGTGCTATTTCAGCCAACTCGGCCACCGGTTGGATCGTGCCCAGCTCATTGTTGACGGCCTGCACGGAAACCAGAAGCGTTTCTCCATTAATCATCCGGCGGGCGGATTCAATGTCGGTAACGCCGTCGTTGTTTACCGGCAGTATCACCAGCTCAAATCCATGCTGTTCCAGCAGATGGGCGGGTTCGAGGACCGACTTGTGTTCAATTGCCGATACCGCGATCCGTTTTCGGTCGGAGCGGGGCGTCAGTAACACGCCCAGAAACAGCAGATTGTTGCTCTCGGTAGCTCCCGAGGTAAAAATCGTTTCGACGGGGAGCGCATTGGCCAAAGCGGCAACCTGCTCTCTGGCTGTTCTGACGGCCGCCGCAGCCCGTCGCCCCATCAAGTGTGCGCTAGAGGGATTACCATATTCTTCATTCCAG
>WOYI010692508.1_pt1 | contig 16320 bp, 13 predicted proteins | sample 6423411 | NCBI WGS metagenome assembly WOYI01 (sample SAMN13441803, study PRJNA592873) | oil field metagenome | biome: oil field; feature: oil-well bore; material: oil-contaminated soil; isolation source: oil-contaminated soil from oil-well borehole | place: Germany: Wietze | collected 2016-10-18 ...
GCCTTAGGCCCGCTTTATTCCATCATCAGCCAAAAAATCCGTGGGGGAAAAATGTTGGCGGAATCACGGGATCAATTTACTAAGATTATCGGAAAATAAACCTTAGGCCCAACAAAGTAACAAAAAAGGCGTTCTAAATCGTAAAAAATAGAATTTATTAATTTGGAAAATTTTTTGACAACGGCCCTTAAAGAGGCTATTATACCCTCAGCATATGTTGAAAAGGCGGAAATAACCTCAAAATAGCTAAAACAAAAAGTGAACGCAAAAAATGGAAGGGTTTACATTTTTTAAAAAAAGAGGTGAAATAATGGGTAACTATAAGTCACAGGAACTGATGGATATGGAGCACGAGTACGGAGCGCATAACTATCACCCCCTTGAGGTTGTAATTTCGAAGGCCGAAGGGATCTGGGTGGAAGACCCGGAGGGGCGCCGCTACATGGATATGCTCTCCGCCTACTCTGCGGTCAACCAGGGGCACAGGCACCCCAGGATCATCAAGGCACTGAAGGACCAGGCCGATATTCTCACCCTCACCTCCCGGGCCTTCTTCAACGACCGCTGGCCTCTCTTTGCCAAAAAACTCTCCGAATTTACAGGTAAAGAGATGATCCTCCCCATGAACACTGGAGCAGAGGCTGTCGAGACGGCCATAAAGACGATGCGCAAGTGGGGTTACCTGGTCAAGGGGGTAGAAAAGGAGAAGGCCGAGATCATTGTCTTTGAGGAGAACTTCCACGGCCGTACTGTCACCATCATCTCCTTCTCCGTCGATGAGGTCGCCAGGGATAACTATGGCCCCTACACCCCCGGCTTCGTTATCGTTCCTTTCGATGATCTGAAGTCTGTTGAGAAGGCCGTCAACAGTAACACCGTGGGAATACTGGTGGAGCCCATCCAGGGTGAGGCCGGGGTCGCCGTACCGGGCGACGGCTTCCTGAAAGGGCTGGAATCCATTGCCCGGAAGAACAACATTCTTTTGGCCGTAGATGAGGTTCAGACCGGTTTCTGCCGTACCGGAAGGAATTTTGCCTTCCAGCACGAGGAGATCGATCCCGATATAATCATCATGGGCAAGGCCCTCGGCGGGGGCGTTTTCCCTGTTTCGGCCATCGCCGCCGACAAGGATATCCTGGAGGTATTCCAGCCTGGCAGTCACGGTTCGACGTTCGGCGGGAATCCTCTTGCCTGTGCCGTAGCGACTGCGGCCATCGATGTGCTGGTTGAAGAGAAGCTGGCCGACAGAGCGGCGGAGCTTGGCGCCTACTTCATGGATGGACTCCGTGCCATCAGATCCCCGAAGATCAAGCAGGTACGGGGCAAGGGGTTGCTGATAGGCGTCGTTCTCAACGAATCGGCCGGCAAGGCCAGGATATACACCACTGCGCTGAAGAACAAGGGATTGCTATGCAAAGAGACGCACGACTGGATCATTCGCTTTGCTCCGCCTCTTGTAATAAAAAAAGAAGAGATCGACAAAGCTCTGGAGATCGTCCGGGAGGTACTTGCCTAGGATCGCTTTTCCGGAAATCGGTTAACTTGTGGAAGAAATGGACCCCAAGAGGGGATCCCGTAATTCAGGGATCCCCTCTTTTTTGTAATTCCGGGGTACTGTTCGAATTTTTGCTCTTGCAACCCTTATGGATGCGTGAATTTCCAGGGAATGTCATCTCCGGATGATAAAGCGGATCCCGCAGCGTATATGATCGTGAGAGTGCCGCCTCCCGCGGAAACTGTTGGCAAGGATGGGATGTGCTCGCATAAGGATCAGTTTCGTTCGAGATGCTATCTTATAAAAGTCCGGGTTATGATCTTATTTCCCTGTTTTCAGGGTTGCCCATGTAAAATATTTGAAAGTTCCGGATGAATCGTCATTTCTTTCAAAATATGCCTGAAAGAACGGAGAAAGATCTATGCGGATAACCTTTTTGCCGATTTGCTGTACCGTGACCACAGAAGCGGAGAGTGGGACCGTCGGCCAGCTGGCAGCCTGCCTCGGACTCGGCCCTGACCAGCCCTGCGGAGGGGAAGGAACCTGCGGAAAGTGCAGGATCCTTGCAGAAAATGCAAACTCCTTCCCGACCGGTGCCGAACTTCAATTCCTCACTCCGAAGGAGCTGTCCGACGGTTTTCGCCTGGCCTGCCAGTGTCCGTTGGAGGATGGCCTTGTTGTATCTCTTGGCCGGGCTCCGGAAATGAAGGACCGCAAGATCCCTAAAAGCGATCCCGGGAAGCGTTACGCGAGAAAGCCGGAGCCCGTAGTCCGGAAAAAGATCATTTCCCTTACCGGAACCAGGGACAATGACCCAGGCACATCTCTGGCGGAGGTTCTCTGCACCCAGACGGGGACTGAGGATCTGCGGATCCCTTTGGAATTGCTGAAAAGCCTGCCAGGGATCTTTGCAAAAAGGAAGAGCGCAGCCGCTGTTTTCACCAATTCCAGGTTCATTGCGCTTGAAGATGAAAAGACGCACGGTGTATTTGGAGTCGCTATCGATATCGGTACCACTTCCCTCGTCGTCTGGCTCGTGGATCTTGAATCGGCGACAGTTTTAGACACTGCCTCGGAGCTGAATCCTCAGACCTCCTTCGGAGCGGATGTGCTGTCCCGGATATCGGTCATCCAGAGCAGAGAACGCGGCCTGGAAATGCTTAAAGATGCTCTTTTATCTTCTTTGAACAGGATGATCGCAACGCTGGCCCGGAAGAACGGACTTGATACCGGAAGCATTTACGCTGCGGCCGTATCCGGGAACACAATTATGGAGCACATCTTTCTCGGGGTAGATCCTTCCCCCATCGGGCGAAGTCCCTTTATCCCGGTTACCCGCTGCACCCCTTCCCTGAAGGCGGAGTCATCGGGTCTGGATATCAATCCGCGGGGCGAAATTGTCATGATCCCGAACATATCAGGATTCGTAGGTGGCGACATAACGGCCGGAGTGGAAGCCTCCGGCATGTTCAGAAGTTCCGCGATCACTCTTTTCACAGATATAGGGACCAACAGCGAGATCGTGTTGGGGAACAGGGATTTCCTCCTCGCATGTTCCGCCGCGGCCGGTCCGGCTTTTGAGGGAGCCCGTATCAGTCACGGAATGAGGGCCGTGAACGGGGCGGTGGAAAGGGTTGCTTTCCAGGACGGGAATGTACTCCTGGGAGTGATCGGCGAAAAGACCCCCGAAGGGATATGCGGGTCAGGTATCGTGGATCTGGTTGCGGAGATGCTGCGTTCCGGCCTGATAGACAAAAACGGAAAGTTTTCCGATACCTCTCCGGACAGCAGATTACACAGCCGTATCTCGAATAATCCGCAGGGTTTGAAGGAGTTTTGTTTATACGAGGCCGGAGAGAACAAGCCAGGTGGTATTGTTTTTACACAAAAGGATGTAAGGGAGGTTCAGTTGGCTAAAGGAGCCATTGCCACGGGAATACAGATCCTGCTTGAGAAAAAGGATCTGAAACCCGGAGATCTGGACCGGGTGGTGGTGGCAGGAGCCTTCGGGAACTATATAAACATGAAAAATGCTGTTGACATGGGTATACTCCCGAAAGTCTCATCGGAAAAGATCGAGTATATCGGGAACTCCTCTGTGATCGGAGCCTTTCACGCTCTTGTTTCCCTTAAAGACTACCGCCTCATGAAGAAGATCGCCAGGAAGGCGGAGTTCGTGGAACTTTCTTCGCGGAGCGATTTCCAGCAGCGCTTTCTTTCCAACATGTCCTTTTGAATGGAGAGTATATGTTAGTGGAGGATGGCATGAACGATTTTAAAGTGTTTGTTCAGTCATATGATGTAAAAGAGGATCCGGGGGCTCATGAGATCAGAAGGATCGAAAATATCGGTCTGGACATGGGATCCCTGGAGGTCCACTATCGTAGACAGGGAGAGGCCTGCTTCAGCAGCTTTAGTAAATTTTCCGTGCTTTGGGAGAGTCCTCATTTGCGGGAAGTCGTTGAACCTGAAGGCAGCATTGTCTTTATTTCTCCCGGGGCGCTTTCCGGGAAACTGGAGGGCAGCGAGACGGCCGCCGCAGGAAAAGCGTTCAGGAAGTCACTCGAGACCTCGACGAGGATCGCTCTTATGGCCTGGACGATCGGCAGCGGCATCGAGGAAAAGATCTCCCGATATTGCGCAGGGAAGGAAAGGGTCGTCGGCTTTCTTCTGGACGCAGCCGCATCCCTTTTGCTGAACGAGATGCACAAGATCATGAGGGTTCTTGTCAGGGAAGAAGCCTGGTCCCGTTTTTCTCTTTCACCCATGGCTGAACACTACCCGGGAGTCGGCAGATCGGGGTCGAGCCTGATCGGACATGTCCTGGAGATATCGCGGTCAGCCTGTCGTTCCGGCATCGAAGTTGACAATCAGAAGATGATCCATCCTGAGAAATCGCAGTGTTCTGCTGTTCTTCTGGGGGAAGAGAAGAATGCCGTGATCCTTGCGAACTCTCCCTGCATTCCATGTCCAGGAAAGAGGTGCCCCTACTTTCAGTTGGGAGGGTGCCATGTCGACAACCCCGGGAGAGAGGCATGAGTCGAGACTCTCAGGAACGTGGTCTCTGGAAAGAAATTTGCCAGAACGTTCAACACTGATAAGGAAGGCAAAAACCCTGGAGGTATTTTGAGGCGAAAGCCTTCCAGGGAAAACAGTGAATGGTGAGAGATCTGGAATTGCTATTATAATTATCGAGTTACGTGAGGTGATGTGCGATGGAGGATCAGCGCCCGGGGTGGGACGAGTACTTCATGTCCATAGCGTCGGTTGTATCGACCAGAAGCACCTGCCTGAGAAGGAAGGTTGGTGCTGTTATTGTCAGGGACCGTCAGATCGTAAGCACCGGATACAATGGAGCCCCAAAAGGCATCCCGCATTGCTCGGTGACAGGCTGCCTGCGGGAAAAGCTGGAAGTTCCCTCCGGTGAAAAACATGAGATATGCCGCGGTTCGCACGCCGAGGTGAACTCCATAGCCCAGGCCGCCGCGATGGGCTCTTCAACCGCTGGCTCCGTGATCTACTGTACCCACGAACCGTGTTCATTCTGCACAAAGGCGATAATCAACGCCGGTATCCGGCGGATCGTCTTCGTGAATCCATACCCCGATGCAATTTCCGGTCTCCTCCGCGAGGAAGCAGATATAGAGGAAACCCGCCTGCCAGGTATTGGGCCGGTATCCCTGAACGAGAGGTGACACGATTTGGCGATCGAGATCTCAGGCAGAAAAATGACTAAACAGCTTTTTCGTATTGAGGACCTTGTAGGACTTGAATCGATCAAGCGTGAACTGCGCAAGATAGAGGCGATGCTCTGGCTGAACAGCCACCGCCGCAGTGAAGATCTGGGAGAGCTGCGGCTTCAGTCATTTCATTTCTGCTTTCGCGGAAACCCCGGGACGGGAAAGACAACTGTCGCAAGGATGATCGGGGATATTTTTCACAGGTACGGGATCCTTCGCGTGGGCGACGTCGTCGAGGTGGACAGGGCCAAGCTCATTGGACCTACCCCGGGCGAGACCGAGATCAAGACTCACAAGGCATTGAAGAGCGCGCTCGATGGCGTTCTTTTCATCGACGAGGCATACAGTCTTCTCGGTTCCGGCGAAAGCACCGACCCCGGAATGCGTGCACTTGAGGTTATCCTGAAGGGGATGGAGGACTACCGCGACGCCCTCATCGTGGTATTTGCCGGTTACCCGGCGGAGATGGACAAGCTGTTCGAAGTAATGACCGGGCTGAAGAGCAGAGTTCCGTATCATCTCGAATTTCCAGATTATTCGCCCAGGGAACTGGTTGATATAGCCATTTTCCTGGCAGCAGGAGAAAAACTTGAACTCTCCGACGAAGCTGCCGCTGTTTTTCTCAAGATCATGAAGGAGCGCTCCCAACTCCCCGGATTCAGCAACGCACGCGAGGTCCGGAACCTTCTCGACCAGGCAAAGGCGCGGCTTTCCGCCCGCCTCCAGTCCCGAAGAAAGGTCACTCAGTGGGACATGAAGGTCCTTACTGCGGTGGATTTCGAAGATGAGAGCTCGGATGTTCTGGTCTCACTTGAGAACGCCAGGCGGGAGATGTACCGGTCCCCCTCGGATCCGGCTGCAAGATCCGCCTTTGCGGCCGCATGCGCAGCGGCAGGCCTGTGGTCCGACACGGCATCGGTGATCGATCCGATCGAGGGAGCGATATCCAGAGACACAGCGGAACTTTATGGAAGGGCTCTTTACATTACGGGCAAGAGAAAGAGATCATGGGAGGTCTTCTCGAAAATGGACTCTGCGTTTACAGGGTCCTTCTATCAGGGCCTTTCCGCGCTCTGGTCGGGTGACAGCAGCGCTGCTTCTTCCCTCCTGGCTGAAGCCTCACAAAATGATCCGGGGGATCCCGATGTTCTTCTTGCTCTCTCTGCCGCCAGGTTCTTTTCAGGTGATTTTGCCGGATCTTCCGAAGCCTTCCTCAGAGGAGTGGAGGTTGCAGGTTCAAGTCTCCCACCATCGATCCTCCGTGATCTCCCGTTCGAAACGTTGTCATGGCCGGAGAGTTCTTCGTTCCTGCGCCGGTCGCTTTTTTCCGCATACGCCGACCCGGACAGGTCCCGTCTGCTTTTCACCCAGGCACTTGTCGCGACAGGTGACGACCGCGCCCTTTCTCCTGCCGAAGCAGTCGTTACCGGATGTATAGAAAGTATTCCCGACGATCCAGCTGCGCACCGGATCATGTCTCTGATCCATGAATCGGCCGGGCGAATGGCCGATGCTGCAATTTCCCTGGAGATGTCACTTGAGCTGGAGCCGAGAAATACCGGGGATTGGAGGCATCTTGCCTCGCTTTTCGAGAAGATCGGCCAGCCTGACCGTGCCGAGGAGATCTTCAGGGATATCCTTGAAGAGGATACGACCGGGGGTGCCGGGATCCGGCTAGCCATAGCAGCGGAGGCAAGGGGCGAAAAGGAACAGGCCCAAGCCCTTTATCAGAAGGCCTGGGAGGCAGGCCTTTCGGGAGAAGATCGCTCTTTATGTGCCATGAAACTGGGGATTTTCGCTGTTTCCTCAGGCCGGATCGCCGAGGGTGCCCGTTTTTTCCATGAGTCCGGTGATCTGTCCGAGAACCCTGAAGCTTCCTTCTGGCTTGCAAGAACCCTTGTGGAAGAGGACAAATGGCAGGATGCGGAAAGCCTTCTTCTGATTTCTTCTGATTCGGATCAAATAGAAATAGCAAGGCTCTATTGGCTGGCCCGGTTATTTATTGCCAGGAAGGATCTTTTCAGTGCGAAAAATCTTGACTGGGGGGGCCTTTCAAACCCTTACACAAACCTCGTCCGTGGAGTGGCTGCTGCACTTTCCGGTGACCTCGGCTCGCTGGCCCTGCTTGACGGACTCCCTGAAAGAGGTATGGGAACTGAGGCTCTGGCCCTTCTTTGTACGGGGAAGGCGTCTCTCAAGGATTGGGAGGAGGTCAGAAGGCTCGGGAGAATGGCCCAGACTGCGGATTTTGGCCCCTTCCTGTGGGAGCGGCAGTTAGTGAGACCCAGGGAAGAGGCTGCGTATCTTCTCTCTATGGCCGATGCCCATCTTGGAGACTGGCCGGCAGCCTGCGACGGCTTCAAAAGGAGCGCCGCGGTCCTGAGGCATCCCGGTTCCTATTTCGCGCTTGGCGTTTCTTTAGTGGCTACGGGCAATATCGAGGAGGCAAAACTGGTTCTGGGGCAGATCCAGATTTCCTCTCCCCCGCTATCGCGTAAACTTGAGGTGCTGATAACACAGAACAGAGGCCTCAGGAAGATGATGGCAGACCCTGTGGATCCCGGTATCCTGGATCCATTTATCTTTATATGACCCGGAACGATATCCTGAAAATTCTACCTCGGGGAGGCTACCGTTATGAATGTGACAAGAGACGACGCTATGAAAATGCTGCGGGAACACAATAAGGAGATAAACCATATCCGCCATGCCCTTGCAGTTGAGGCGGCAATGAAATATTTTGCAAGGATCAACAATGAAGATGAGGACCTCTGGGGGCTGGCAGGGCTTATACATGACGTTGACTGGGAGACCACCAGAGACGACTCATCCCGTCATACTCACGTAGGGGCAGGATGGCTGAAGGAAGCCGGTTACCCGGATGAGATCGTAAGGGCGGTGCTTTCGCACGGCTGGGGGATATGTTCCGATGTAGAGCCAATTACAAAAATGGAAAAGCATCTTTATGCCCTTGATGAACTAACTGGTTTTGTAACAGCTGTCGCCCTGGTCAGGCCGGGGAGGTCACTTCAGGACCTTACGGTAAAATCCGTAAAAAAGAAGTGGAAGGACAAGGCATTCGCGAGAGGCGTAGACAGGAGTGTTATCGAAAAAGGAACTGCCATTCTGGACACACCGCTCGAGGATCTTATCGGTGGCGTAATAGAATCTCTCAAACCCGTAGAGAGGGAGATAGGCCTGGGCGAAGGGAACTAGTCAGATAGTTCTGAATCCAGCAGATGCCATCGCGGTTCTCCTTCATCGGTATCGAATCTGAGGAGCATGTAACCGCCGATATGTCCGTCTTCGACCCAGGTCAGGCACCATCGGGGCCCTACGAACCAGACCTGGGTCGGGTCGTATATTTTCATCGTCCCGCCGTATATCCCCTCCCAGGGAATGAGGTCCTGCCGGGACAGCAGGTTTTCGATAAGCCAGGAACGGGGTTCAGGCCTGGTTTTGGTACTGAGCTTCTTCCAGTTCGGCTGGGGGAAGGGTTCGCCTCCAGGTTCAGAACGGATCTGAACCCTGGCTTTCTTCAGTTCGACAAGGGCCAGGGAGAGTTTTTCGCCGAGCTGTTCATTCTGCCTTACAACGTCGCTGTATCTGAAGAAGAACAACCCTGAGGCGACCGAAAGAAACAGTATGACAATTACGAGAAAAAGTGCGCCAGCACCCTTCATCATTACCCTCCCCACAGGCCAACTCCCCGGGTTTTTGTGATATGGTCTGATCGGACCTTACGCTAATAGTGTAACATCGAAACAGAAAAGGAGAGATCGATCCCATGAAATTGCCAGGTTCCATCCCGGAACTTACTTTCAGATCACTGATGCTTGCGGCCGCCGGGTCGGTATTGATCGCGGGCAGCAGTTCCTACGTTGCGCTGAGGATGGGTGCCCTTCCCTGGCCCACTATATTCGTAGCGGTCCTTTCCATGGCGATCCTGAAACCTTTCGGTGCATCACTTCGCGAGATCAATGTGGCGCACACAGGTATGTCTGCCGGAGGTCTTGTCGCAGGTGGATTGGCTTTTACCATTCCGGGAGTCTGGATGGCGAACCCGGGTTCCCTGATGGGGCCGGGTACAGTGGCAGTCGCCGCAGTCGTAGGGGCATCGCTTGGGGTTGCTTTTACCGGGCTTATCAGAAAACATTTTGTAGTAGAACTTGACCTCCCTTTCCCCATGGGGGTAGCTGCCGCCCGGACACTTCAGGCTGGAGACCAGGGAGGGGGGAAGGCAGGGACTCTGTTCGCCTCCTGCGGTTTTGCCGGTTTGATCGCATATCTCCGGGATGGAGCCGGTTTGATACCTGCCGTCCTCGGGAAAGGCCCTCTATTCAGCGTCTGGCTCTCGCCCATGGCATTAGGCATAGGTTTCATTATTGGTCCTCTTTATATGGGAACCTGGGCTGGCGGCGCGATTATTGCCCACTGGATCATGGTTCCTGCAGGTATTTCGGCCGGATGGTTTGCCGATGCTTCAACGGCAGCGGCTTTCCGGAACAGTCTTGGAATAGGGTTGATAGTCGGGGCGGGAGTTGCGGTCCTTTTTAAAGGCGCCGCCAGATCTTTTGCAGGTACGCTTCTGTCCTCCGCCAAAAATCTCCGCCTGGCTGCGATCGTCTCGGCTTTATCGGCTGGTGTCCTGACCTTTGCAGCCGGGATCCCCCTTGTACCTTCGTTGCTTGCTACGGCCGGGGTATGGGTCACAGTGGTAATGGCGGCCACCATAACAGGGCAGACAGGGATCGACCCCATGGAAATATTCGGGATACTGGTATTGCTTGCGATCCGGACCGTATGGCATATAGGGGGTCAGGAGGCATTCCTTGTAACGGCAGTTGTTGCTGTGGCAACTGGCCTTGCGGGAGATGCCATGCAGGATTTTCGCGCAGGAGCGATCCTTGGAACGAATCCTCAAGCCCAGCTTTTAAGCGAGGCTGTCGGAGGGATCGTCGGGGCAGTTGCGGCAACCTTGACGATATTCATGCTGAAAGATGCCTTCGGGGCCATGGGTCCCGGAACAGATCTGGTCGCGCCCCAGGCCTTTGCTGTTAAAAGCATGATCGAGGGTCTTCCCGACAGAGGCGCTTTCATCGGAGGTTTGACAGGCGGTCTTTTACTGACCCTTTTCGGGGTCCCCTGCATGACCGTGGGCATTGGCGTCTACCTTCCTGTAGCGATCTCTCTTGCTGCGGGAGTGGGGGGGGTGTCCAGATTTTTGACAGACAGATTTCTCCCTGGTTCCCGTGATAACATGGCTCTTGTCGCCTCTGGATTTCTCGGTGGTGAAGGGATAGCAGGGGTGCTTTACGCAATATGGAAGGTTGCGACTCTAGGATAAGGAGGAGTCCTGATGTGGTTGATAGGACATGCCCAGGACCATGAGAGGGGAACAGGGTGCACTGTTTTGATCTTCCCCGAGGGTGCCGTTGCCTCCTGCGACGTCCGTGGAGGGGCTCCTGGTACTCGTGAGACTGCTCTTCTTGCCCCCGAATGTCTTGTGGAAAAGGTCACTGCGATCGTTCTCTCCGGCGGAAGCGCGAGGGGGCTCTCCGCGGCGGATGGTGTTATGCGTTTCTGCGAGGAGAAGGGATGGGGTTTCGATACTGGATTCGGAGTCGTCCCCATTATTCCCGCCGCGTGCCTTTTCGATCTTTCCTGCGGAGATATGACCGCATGGCCCGACGACGCTATGGGAAGAGAGGCAAGCATCTCGGCCAGGAGCCTCGAAGAGAGCCCTATGGGGAATATCGGGGCGGGTACAGGAGCGACCGTTGGTAAATATTTAGGGCTTGAGAGAGCGATGAAATCCGGTTTCGGATGGGGGAAAAGAGTCTCGGGGTCGCTGGAAGTGTCTGCAGTTGTGGCTGTGAATGCTTTTGGAGCGGTGAAAGATGACTCCGGCAAGTTCATTGCAGGAGCCCAGGAAGAAGGAAAGGTTGTCGATCCCCGTTCTCTTTTCGAAACAGGCGGAGTATGGAACGGATGGGGGAGAAACACCACGATTGGAGCAGTAGTAACCAATGCCTTGTTGGATAAATCCTCCTGCAGGCGGGTGGCGATCATGGGGCACACCGGCCTGGCATCTTCGATATTCCCCGTACATACCCCTTTTGACGGAGATACGGTCTTCTGTGCCTCGACCTCTGAAACGCCTGCCGGTACCGTCCTTGTCGGGACAATGGCGGCCGCGGCAATGGCAGAAGCAGTTCAGAACGCCGTTCTTTCCGCGAGATCGGCCTACGGTCTAAATCGGCAGCGGATATATCTTTGATCAAGTGACAATACGTAGGCCTGCGGATTCATTTTTTGCATTAAGGCAGATAATTCGAGAAAAACAGCAGGCAATGGTCTGATATGGAGGTGTTCCTGATGACGATAAGAGTGATACTGGCGGATGACCATCCGCTGACCCGCGCGGGTTTGAGGGACTATATAGAAAAGGAAAAGGATCTTGAATTAGTGGGCGAGGCCGCCGACGGACTGGAGGCCTGGGAGCTTATATTGCGCGAGAAGCCCGATGTCGCTCTGCTGGACATCAGGATGCCCGGCGAGAACGGCGTATCGCTCGCAAGGAAGATCAAGGATTCAAAACTCCCTGTTATCCCTGTTATGCTGACTTCTTTCGATGCCCAGCAGTATGTGATCGCGTCCCTGAGAGCTGGGGCCAGGGGTTATATCCTCAAAACAGTGACCCCCGATGAGCTTTCCCGGGCGATAAGGACAGTAGCCCGCGGGGGTCTTTACCTGGACGGAGATGTTGCCAGGAACATCGAAGACAGGGATATGGCGTTCGAAGCGCTCTCCGCAAGAGAGAGGGAAGTTCTCCTTTACGCGGCGAGGGGGCTTTCAAGCAAGGAAATTGCCGCCGACCTGATCATCAGCGAGAGGACCGTTCAGACTCACCTGGCATCCATCTACGACAAACTTGGCGCAAGGAACAAGACAGAGGCGATGCTTCTTGCCCTGAAATACGGCGTGGTCGCGCTGGAGGAATTGATCGATTGAGGAGACACCTTCTTATCCTGCTTACCCTCGCTATAATGATCCCATCCTTCGGCGCGCTTTTTGTCGGCGGAGCGGGGGTCGTTCAACACGAAAAGACGATGGAGCGGGTCGCAAGATCATATGTCGAGGATATGGCGGGGAGCGTAGCGGCGCGTCTTGAGATGGGCTGGGGCAGACCAGGATCTTTCCCCTTGAACGACAGGGAGAGGTTCATGCGTCTGCGTCAGATGACCTGGGGACTTTCCATCCCCGGATGGATCGCTGTAGTAGATATTCAGGGCAACATCCTTATGTCTACCGCCGGGGCTGAGGTGCTGCCGCTTCTCTGGAACAAGGGGGTACCTGTAGGCTCTGCAATGGAAGTAAAAAACTCCGATGGCGAGAAGTTCACACTAGCGGCCTACCCGGCCGGTGAAACGGGCTGGTTCGTTGTTGCTGCGGTCTCCTGGAGCAAGCTTATGGGCCCCATGATGCGTTTCAGCCGTTGGCCGATCATAGTAGGACTGATCGGGCTTCTGGGGATGATCTCGGTTCTTGCCTTGTGGAAATGGCTTGTTGCTCCGCTGAGGGCTCTGGGGACCGAGGTGTCATATCTTCAATGGGGACAAGAGATGCCTGTTGCGGATGATCCCAGCGCGGTCTTCGAGATAAGACGCCTGAGGCAGGTTCTTCATCATCTCGCAAAGGGTGCGATGGAAAGATCTGACCTGATGAAGAGATACGTAGGGGATATCGTCAGGGTTCAGGAGGAGGAGCGCTCCCGATTGGCAAGGGAGATCCACGACGGGCCGCTACAGGATGTTACCGCCCTGATCCATCAGATAAGGCTTGCCGTTATGGATGGAACTTCCCCGACTGAGGGTGGGCACCTTGAAAATGCAGAGGACGGGGCGCGCCATGCGGTACAGGAGATGAGAGCTCTTTGCGACGAACTCTCCCCGCCCTGGCTTGACCTTGGACTTGGACAGGCTCTCAACGAGCTGGTCGAAAGACTTTCGAGACATCTGCAGTCCGAAATATCCGTTGATGTGAACTACCCGGACGAACTCCCCCCGGAAGTCACGCTGGCCTATTTCAGGGTCGTCCAGGAAGCGGTTCACAACTCCGTCCGTCACGGTCGGGCTTCCAGGGTTTCGGTAAGGCTTTTCGGAGAGAACGGGCAGGCCGTTCTCGAGGTCGAGGATGACGGTAACGGATTCGATCCGCCGGACGATTACGAGGAATTGAGAGTAAGAGGGCACAGGGGACTTGCGAACATGTCCGAAAGGATGTCACTGATCGGAGGCAAGCTGGAAGTCCGCAGACTTCCCGGAGGCGGGACACTGGTCCGTTGCGTCTGGTCCGTTACTTCCGCTTCTGTCTGAAATAGCCCCCCCATACGCCCATAACGTTTGAGGTGAACAGGAAGCCCCTGTTATTAATTAATTTAGCTACATGCTCTATGTCGTTCCTCTGGCAGATGATCTTCAGGATGATCCGTTCGCCTGTTTTCCCTGCTCCCGATACAACGGTTGTCCCGTACCCCTCGTCCCTGAGGATACCAATGATCTCGTAGATCTCGTCAGTTACCGGGGCCACTACTTCCACAAGCACGAATGAGCTTAGTATCCGCTCTTCCAGTGATGCTCCCAGATAGCTTCCTACGGCGAAACCTCCGGCATAGGCCAGAAGCTGAAGCGGTCCGTTGATACCCTGTTGAAGAACATATCCAAGAGCAATGATGTATACTGCAGATTCGAAGAAAGCGGTAATGCTGGCCTGAAGTTTCCTTCCTCTTACCAGGAGCAGTATCCTGAAGGTGCCCAGAGAGACATCAAGAAGCCTTGCTCCGAATATGAGGAGCGCTCCGAACGGATCCATGAAGAAAACCTCCTGTGAAATATTGAAGATTGGATTGGAAAGCTCCACTCTGCAAGGAGATTCTAGTATAGAATTGTTGTAATTGAAAGCCTATACGGAAGGGGGGAGCCCCCAGAGGGCACTCTTATGAGATTACGCATTCTTGGAGCCGCGGGCGAGGTCACCGGTTCAAGCTATCTTCTGGAAGCCGGTCATTCCAGGATCATTGTCGATTACGGTCTTCACCAGGGAGGCAATGAAGAAAAAAACAGCGAACCGCTTGAGTTCGACCCCGCAACGATCGACGCGGTGCTTCTCACTCACGCGCACCTTGACCATACCGGCAGAGTTCCGCTCCTGGTAAAAAAGGGATTCACGGGCAAGATCATAGCAACATCCCCGACGGTGGAACTTTCCGATGTGCTCTGGGCTGACTCCGCAAAGATCCAGAAGGAGGATGCCGAGTGGAAAACCCGGAAGAACAAAAGAAAAGGCCTTCCGCCGGAGGAACCGCTTTATACGGATGAAGATGTGGAAAAAGCCGTCAAGATGCTTTCTCCCGTGTCATATGACGACATTCTCGAGCCGGCACCCGGATTCAGGGTTCGTTTCCGTGACGCGGGGCACATCCTGGGGAGTGCGAATATTGAGATCTGGATGAACGACAACGGGGAAGAGGTAAAAATAGTCTTTTCCGGGGACCTCGGTCCGCAGAAGACCGTCATGGAGAGATCCCCTTCCGTGATAGAGGACGCGGACTACGTTGTTATTGAATCCACCTATGGCGACAGGGAGCACAAGTCCAATGAGGAGAGCCGCGAGGAGTTCCGTGAGACGATGAAGGTGATGCTCAGGGACAAGGGGAAGGTCCTTATCCCGACCTTTGTGGTGGATCGTGCCCAGCGTGTTCTGTACGAACTGATGCTGATGCAGAAGGAAGGTATTCTGCCGGGCGATGTCCCGATCTTTTTTGATTCGCCCATGGGAGAGAAGGCAACCGAAGTTTATAATTCCTACCTCTCACTGCTCTCATCAGAAATACAGGGACAGGTCCGTAAAGGTAACACACCGTTCTCTCCTGAAAACCTGCACGTAGTTTCCGGAGTCGAGGAATCCAAGAAGATCAACGGGATCCCTCATGCCGTTGTCATGGCGGGAAGCGGTATGTGCACCGGGGGCCGGATAGTCCACCATTTGAAAAACAACCTTTTCAGGAAAGAAGCCCATGTTGTCTTTGTCGGGTACCAGGCGCGCGGAACCCTTGGGAGGCGCCTTGTCAACGGAGAGAAGACAGTCCGGGTCGCGGGAGAAGAAGTGGCGGTCAAGGCAACACTTCATACGATCAATGGATTCTCCGCCCACGCCGACAGACGCGACCTGTTGACATGGGCCAAAAATTTCAAAAACGGACCGACCTTTTTCGTAACGCATGGAGAGATAGAATCATCAAATTCCTTCGCGGGAGCTCTAAAGGAGAACGGTATCAGTGCCTTTGTCCCTTCGATAGGCAATGAGTTCAAACTGGTCAAGGCCAGGGATATTGCCCAGGCTGTTCCGGTCGCTGAAAAGATAGCCGATATCGGTGAGAAGCCTCATATCGGGCTACATCCGGTTGATATTGTCCTTAGTGAAATCGTTTCGCTTGCGACGGACCTCAGGGAAGATGGTGTCAGGATCTCCGAAGAGGAGGCTCTTCCGCTGGTTACATCAGCCATGACTCTCCTGAAGGTCCTTGGAATAAGTGATAAGGAAAAAGAAACAGTGAAACAGAAAGACTGAGTTTGCGGGAGATCGTGACTCTGGGTCCCCGAGCTGGAATACAGGGAAATATTTCTTCGAGAAGAGGTACGCGAAGCAATGATCAACAGGGATTAACTGAAACCCGTGTATAGAAGGGGGATGGTTTTTTCGCTTTGACTCTGTTCATGTCCTGCCTGATCCCGGCCTCGGCTGCTCCGGCTCTCGCCGATGGTATTGGATGGGAAGAAGCATGGAGGGTCATCAGGGAGAAGCATCCGGGGCTCAAAGCGGTAAGGCAATCTGTTGCCGGGGCACGGGCGACCATGAAGTTGAGCGCCCTTCCCACGAAGGTGACTGTGGCACTCTCCGGGACGGCGGCCAAGGAGGAAGGCGACAGGTCACCCTCAAGCTCCGGAATTTCCCTTTCTTACAACACAACCCCTTCCGGAAGGGAAAATGCGATCATTGGCGCCGAAAAAACCGCCGTGAAAG
>WOYI010790093.1_pt1 | contig 16318 bp, 12 predicted proteins | sample 6423411 | NCBI WGS metagenome assembly WOYI01 (sample SAMN13441803, study PRJNA592873) | oil field metagenome | biome: oil field; feature: oil-well bore; material: oil-contaminated soil; isolation source: oil-contaminated soil from oil-well borehole | place: Germany: Wietze | collected 2016-10-18 ...
AGCTGGGACGGCGCGGCATGGTCGGCGGCCAGGAGGACATGATCGAGGACACCGCCATGACCATGGCGCGTGAGCGTGGGTTGATCTCGGCCGCCGCATGAACTCAATCCCGGCGCGGCATGCAGCGCTCCGCCCGATTGGTTTCCACTCCACTCACTTGAAGGATGAAAAATGACGGCACTCACCGAAAGTTCCACCAGCAAATTCGTGAAAATCAATGAACAAGGTTTTTCCGACTTCAACATTCACTACAACGAAGCGGGTAACGGCGAAACCGTCATCATGCTGCATGGAGGGGGTCCCGGCGCTGGCGGCTGGAGCAACTACTACCGCAACGTCGGGCCGCTTGTCGACGCCGGCTACCGGGTGATCCTGAAGGACTCGCCCGGCTTCAACAAGTCGGACGCGATGGTGGCGGAAGAGCAGCGCGGCCTGGTCAACGCCCGCGCCGTCAAAGGGCTGATGGATGCGCTGGGCATCGACCGGGCGCACCTGGTCGGCAACTCGATGGGGGGCGCCGCGGCGCTGAACTTCGCTATCGAATACCCCGAGCGCATCGGCAAACTGATCCTCATGGGACCCGGCGGCCTTGGCCCCAGCATGTTCGCGCCGATGCCGATGGAAGGCATCAAGCTGCTGTTCAAACTGTACGCCGAGCCATCCTATGAAACCCTGAAACAGATGATTCAGGTGTTTTTGTACGACCAGTCCCTCATCACCGAGGAGTTGCTGCAGGGCCGCTGGGAAGCCATTCAGCGCCACCCGGAGCACCTGAAGAACTTCCTCATCAGCGCGCAAAAGGCGCCGCTTTCAAGCTGGGATGTATCCGCCAGGCTTGGAGAGATCAAGGCCAAGACGTTCATTACCTGGGGGCGCGATGACCGCTTCGTTCCCCTCGACCACGGCTTGAAGCTGATCTGGAACATTGACGATGCGCGTTTGCATGTGTTCTCCAAGTGCGGCCACTGGGCGCAATGGGAACATGCCGATGAATTCAACCGCCTGGTGATTGATTTCCTGCGGCATGCCTGAGGAGCGCCTGATTAGCCTCGACGCTCAGCCGTCCACACCCGTTCGCGCTGAGCGTGGCTTGCATCAGCAAGCGAAGTCGAACGCTCCTACCATGCAGACTCCGGCCGTGCGGCCCTGCGCCAAGGGCTAATGCTCACTGGACCGGTCGAGTATCGGTGCTGATCAGGAAGGAGAGGCGTCGGCTGTTCTCTGAATGACGACGGGCGGGCAAATGAAGATGCTTTTTGTTGAAGGGTGATCAGCATCCCAGGCACGCATACGCGTGCCCGACGCCGCAAAGCGTTTACCTGAGAGCGTCGATTCTCAGCCAAGAATGCCTCTGAACCGTTGCGCCCCATGGCTCTGCTGACTCTCCATGGCAGCAGGGCAGGCGCGAGTGCCGTAGGCGTGGTGACGTGAGTGCTGGCGCGGGTATCGGCGGATTGCCGGCTGAGGATCGACCCTGATCAGGGTGTTGAACAATTATTCATTTCCTGGGAGGAGAAGAAAATGAAACGCGGATTAATGGGGCCGATCACCGCCGGGGTATTACTGGCAATTACATCTCAGTCGGCATGCGCAGTCAGCGACGTATTTCGGTTCGTTGGGCATGGCCCGGTGTCGGAGGCCATGGGCGGTGCCGCCACCGCATTCGATGTCGGTGCTGCCGGCATGATGACCAATCCGGCGACACTGTCGCTGATGCCCCAGGGGTCGGCGTTCAATTTCGGCGGGGATCTCATTTTTGCCGACCTTGTAGTCAAGGACCCTGCGACGGGGGAGCGTATCCGTTCCAGGACTCACTCCAACAACCGCGGCCCCTATGCCGCCCCTCAATTGGCATATACCTATCATCGTGGCCCCTGGGCGCTGGGTGTCGGTATTTTTCCGGAAGGCGGGGTCGGGACAGAATATGGAAGCAGCAGTTTTCTTTCCCGCGCCACCGGCGGCCTTGCTACCGGACTGGAGAACTCCAGTCGTCTGCTGACCTTGGATATTCCCTTTGCGGCGAGCTACCAAGTCAATGACAAGCTGGCCGTGGGTGCAAGCGTCGATGCGATGTGGCAGGGCTTGAATCTCGGGCTGCTGCTTGGCGCGGACCAGGTGGGTTCGCTGATTGGCGCCGGTCGGGTGGGCGGTAGCCTCCTGCCCGTGCTCGGGGGCTTGCCCGACTTGCGCGGTGCACATTTGAGCTTTACCAGGGACCAGCCGGTGACCAGTGGTGTTTCTGCGTGGGGTATTCGCGGGCGCATCGGGCTGACCTACAAGGTCTCGAACGATACGGTACTGGGTGCCTCGTATGTCGCGAAGAGCGACATAGCCGACATGAAAGGTAACGCGACCCTGACTGCGGTCGACGCCGTGGTCGGCCAGGTTCCGCTCAAAGGCAGGATCAGCATCCGTGACTTTCAAACGCCGGCGCAATTGAATCTTGGCATAAGCCACCAGTTCAATCAGCAATGGATGCTTGTCGCCGATGTCTCGCGCATCTTATGGAAGGACGCCATGAAGAACGTCAATGTCGGGTTTGTGGCGGATACCGGGGCCAATATCAACATCCTTTTGCCACTGAATTTCAGGGATCAGACTGCCCTGTCGCTCGGGGCCGCTTACCAAACCGGCAAGTGGACGCTGCGAATGGGCGCGCGTTTCACCACCCAGGCGGTGCCAACCGACACCTTGCTGGCGGTCATGCCTGCCATTACGACGAGGTTCGGCTCGGCGGGGTTTTCTTACCAGTTCTCGCCGACCAGCAAGGTGGATGTTGCCTGGAACCATTCCTTCAAGAAGAAGATGGATAACGCCAGTTTGCCCAATACATCCGCGCCGATAAGGGTAGAGCATGCCCAGGACGATATCGGTCTGGCCTATACCTACAGCTTCTGAAAAAGCCGTAAACAAACCTTGTCAAGACGTGCCCATGGCGCGGTTTTGCAGGTACGGTGAATCCGGCGCCATCGCGCACGGAGGAGGCGGTGGGCGGGGTCCGGAGCGGGAGGCTGCGGATCGCGCCCTATTTGAGCTCGGTCTGGCTGGTGATGACCAGGCCGTCGGCGTCCACGTGCGCCTCCGAGCGGAGTGCCTTGATCCGCGCCGCCTGCGCCTGCAGCGCCTGGAACTGGGCATGCATCCGGGCGGCGGCGCCCGGTCTGGCCGCGGCCTGATCGGCGGCCGTATCGGCACCGGACCCGGTGCTCTTGCTCATCGCCTCGCTCATCGCGGCAAAGCGGTCGGCCTTGTCCATCATCAGCTTGATCCAGCTCTGGTACATGGCGCCATCCAGGTGCAGGCGCATCATGCGCCCGGCGTCGCCGCCCGGCTCCTTCAGCGTGTCGGCGAGCCGGCTGTCCTCGCCGGGGCCGATGGCCAGCGCGAGTGCCTTCTCGCCCATCGCGGCCCACACGGGCTGGCCGATCATCCTGGTCAGGTCGGCCGGCAGTGCCACCGGCTTGCCGTCGGCGGTGATCTTCAGCTGGGCCAGCGCCGGGGTCATCATCTGGCTCATCGCCAGCAGACCGGCGGGGTTGCTGGTGCCCAGCACGATGCGTCCGGTGAAGCTGGGCATGCCCTGAGCGCTGCCGGCACTGAAGCTGTCCATCGCGATGCGCAGGCCGAGCAGATCGCCAAACGGGGGAATGGCCGCCTTCTGCATGGCCGGGCCGAGCTTGCCGAAGCCTTCGTTGAGATCGGCCAGTGCCGGGCAGCTGAACGGCTTGGCGGTGACTGCGTCGGCCTGGGCCGACCAGAACGCACGTAGATCGGCCACTGGCAGCGCGAGGCGCAGGTCGAGCGGCGCGCTGGTGTCGGTGCCCAAGCCCGGCAGGGCGACCTTGAGACCGGAGAATGCCTGGGTGATGTCGCTGGCCATCGCCAGGTCCAGGCGCATGTCCTGGTGCTTGGCGTCGAGTCGGGTGTAGCCGACGCTCAGCGTGGGCACGCGCGCGGCGATACGGGCGGCATCGGCCTCGCACGAGGCGGGGATCTGCATCTGGTTGGCCACCGGCTCGCCGGTCTTGGCCGACTCGGCCTGCGCATGGGCCTTGAGCATGGCCAGGAACAGCGGATCCTTGCCGCCGGCGATCAGCGGCAGCAGATGGCCGAGGTCGACCAGGCCCACGGCCTGCTTGCCGTAGCCCTTGGCCTTGGCGAGCTTTTGCAGCCGGCCGTCGTCCTGCAGGCTCCTGGCCGGACGGTCCAGACCCAAGGCCTGACGCAGCAGCGTGTCGGAAGCGTCTGCCGGAAGCAGCGCGGCGACGGCCTGCCTGCCGAGCACGGCGAGGATGACCTCGGTGCCTGCCTGGGGGGAGATGTGGCGGCGATAGCTCACGTCGCCGAGCTTGGCGGTGTCGAGCTTCTTGCCGTAGGCGCTTTCGAGACGGCCGACGAAGGCGTCGAAGGCGGCCGGATCGCTCAGCGGGAAGCGGGCGACCGGGGCCAGCCCCAGGCCATAGAACGCCGAATGGCCTTTCACGTCGAGGCCGGCGTTCTGCGCGAACTGCTCGACGGTCTTGCCGTCGAACTCGCCGGCGAACGCGCGCAGCAGGTTGGCGGTGTCCGGATCCTTTGCCTTCAGCTCGGCGGCGGCGGCCTTCATCTGCGCCACCTGCGCAGGGAGCTGGGCGTTGGCCTGGGCAAACAGCGCCGCGCGGGTAGCGTCGTCCAGTACGTCAAGGTTGGCCGCCACGTACGGCGTGTCGGCCGGAACGAAAGCCAACGGTGCATCCTTGTCCTTGTGGCCGCAGGCAGCCAGCAGGATGCCGGCCACGCCGAGCGCCAGTGCGCGCTTCATCGGTCGCATGATCTTCCCCAGTGAGTGTGGTGTTGCAGCGGCCATTATGCCGCGTATTGGTGCCGCGCTGCCGGTCAGCGGGCGAGCAGCTCGCCGAGCACCGCCATGCGCACGAACACGCCGTTGCCGACCTGCTCCAGGATGCGTGACTGCGCGCCGTCCGCCACGTCCGAGGTGATCTCGATGCCGCGGTTGATCGGGCCCGGGTGCATCACCAGGCAGCCCCTGCGCGCCTTGGCCAGGCGCGCGGTGTCCAGCCCGTACTGGCGGAAGTAGGCGGCCTCGTCGGGCAGGTCGGGCTGCGCCATGCGCTCCTTCTGCAGGCGCAGCATGATGACGGCATCGACACCTTCGATGGCCTCGTCGAAATCAATGACGAACCGGCACTGCGGATATTCCGCCGCGTCCGGCATCAGCGAGGCCGGCCCGCACAGGCGGATGTCGCGCACGCCCAGTGCGCTCAGTGCGTGCACGTCCGAGCGGGCCACGCGTGAGTGCTTCACGTCGCCGCAGATGGCGACACTGAGGTGCTCGAAATCCGGGCGGTGCTGGCGAATGGTGAGGGCGTCCAGCAGGCCCTGCGTGGGATGGGCGTGGTTGCCGTCGCCGGCGTTGATCACCGAGACGCCGCTCATCGCGTGGCGCACCAGCTCGTCGGGCGTGCCGGATACCTTGTGCCGCACGATGATCGCGTCCAGGTGCATCGCCTCGAGCGTGTGCAGCGTGTCGTACAACTCCTCGCCCTTGTTGGCCGAGGAAAAGCCGATGTCGAAATTGACCACGTCGGCACCCAGGCGCCGGGCCGCCAGCTCGAACGAGGTGCGCGTGCGCGTGGAGGGCTCGAAGAACAGGTTGAGCACGGTGCGCCCCGCCAGCAGGTCGATCTTGCGCGTGCCGTGGGCACAGGCGTCGCGCATGGCCATGGCGCGGTCGAGCAGGCGCTCGATGGTCTCGCGCGGCAGATGTTCGAGCGTGGTGAGGTGGCGCAGGCGTGGGCTCATGGCGACTCGGCGTTGGGCTTGCATGAAAGAAGGGATGGTTGGTCGAGGTTGGCGGCGGCCAGCCAGCGCTCGAGGATCACGGCGGCCGCTTCGGCATCGATCTGCGCGCTGTCGCGGCGTCGCCTGAGTCCACGCGCGCGCGCGTCGGCGAAGCGTTCGGCCGCCTCGCGCGAACTGTGGCGTTCGTCGACAAGCATCGGCGTGGTGCCGTAGCGCTGCTGCAGGGCGTCGGCGAAGCGCCGGGCCAGTTTGCTGGCCGGTTGTTCGGCGCCGCCGAGGGTGAGCGGAAGGCCGACCACCAGCGCCTGTGGCAGCCATTGGCGGTGCAGGCGATCCAGCGCCGGCCAGTCCGGTTGGCCATTGCGCATGGCGATGGTGCCCAGCGCACGTGCGCTTTGGATGATGCGGTTGCCGACCGCCACGCCGATCAGCTTGCTGCCGACGTCGAAGCCCAGCACGCAGCTCATCGGCCCATGCTCACGCGTACCGGGCTCACGCGTACCGGGCTCATGTGTGCCGGGCTCATGCGTGCCGGGCTCATGCGTGGCCGGCGTAGCCGGGGAGCTGCAGCGGGTCGAGGCCCATCAGGCCGCCGGCGGCACTCCAGCGCTCCTCCAGCGGCGTGTCGAAGATGATGCGGTCGCTCGCTTCCACGGTGAGCCAGGTGTTCTCCTTGAGCTCCTGCTCGAGCTGGCCGGCGCTCCAGCTGGAGTAACCCAGCGCCAGCAGGGCGTGGCGCGGGCCCTCGCCCGCGGCCATCGCGACGAGGATGTCGCGCGAGGTGGTGATCGACCAGACGTCGTTGATGCGGAAGCTCGATTCCCAGTGGCCGTGTTCGCGGTGCAGCACGAAGCCGCGTTCCTGCTGTACCGGCCCGCCGATCAGCACCGGCGCGTCGGCCAGTTCCGGATCGGCGCAGTCCAGTTTCATCTGGCCCAGGATGTCGCTCATGCGATATTCGGACAGCTGGTTGATCAGCAGGCCGACCGCGCCGTCCTCGTCGTGCTGGCACAGCAGCGCCACGCCGCGCGAAAACGGCGCATCGACAAGGCTGGGCATGGCGATGAGGAAATGCCCGGCGAGGGACGAGGGGAGGGAGACGCGCATCGGCGCATTGTAGTCCTGCGGCCGGTCGCTTGCCCGGATGCAGGCGGCTGCGGGGATTACTTGTTGCGCAGGATGTCGCCGGGCAGGAACTGCCAGGTGCGCGTGATGTAGAGCTCGTCCACGCCCTTGTCGCGGGGGATCGGCGGGAACGGCGCGGCCAGCCGCACGATGCGTTCGGCCGCCGCGTCCAGCAGCGGCGAGCCGGAGCTCTTGATCACCTCGATGCTGTTGATGCCGCCGTCGCGGTTGAGGCCCACGGTGAGCAGCAATTCGCCGTGCAGCTGTCGCCGGCGCGCCTCCTCGGGGTAGTTCAGGTTGCCGATGCGCTCGACCCGGTCCGACCAGCCGCGCAGGTAGGCCGCGTAGGCGTATTCGCGGGTGTTGGCGGAGATGTACTTCTTCTTCGGCCGCTTGGCGTAGGCCTCGTTCTTGTGGCGCAGTTCGGCGGCGAGCTGGGCGATCTCCTGCTCGCGATGCAGCTCGGCGGCGTGGTCGCTCGGGTCGCTGGTCACGTCCGGCTCGCCGGTGCTGGCATCGACGCTGAAGCGGCTGTTGCCGCGGGTAGTGACGAGGCGTTGCTCGGTCGGTGGCTGCGGCGCAGGCGTGCTGGCCTCGACCCGCGCGGCGGCGATGCCCGGCGTGGGCTTGGGCAGCGGGCCGCTGAAGGCATTGGACGGCCGCTCGGCGCGGTCGCGATCGCCGCCACCGCGGTTGCTGGCCTGCGCCAGGAAGTCGGCCTTGTCCGGCACCTGCTGGTTGGCCACGTTGAGCAGGGTCACGTCCAGCGTCGGCAGGCTCGACTTTGGCTTGACGAACTGGAACGTGATGCCGAGCAGCAGCACGCCGTGGAACAGCAGCGAAAACAGCATGGTCGCCCCGATCATGTCGGGGCCCGTGGTGCGTGGGACGGCGTCGCTCACTTAGGCACGGGTTCCGGCGGCAGTGCGTTCGATCGCATCGAACAGGGTGCCGGCGATGTTAAGGCCGAACTGGGCATCCAGTTCCCGCACGCAGGTCGGCGATGTGACGTTGATCTCGGTCAGGAAGTCGCCGATCACGTCCAGCCCCACGAAGCGCAGCCCGCGGCGGACCAGTTCCGGCCCGATCTCGGCGGCGATCCAGCGATCGCGGTCGGTCAGCGGCACGCCTTCGCCGCGGCCGCCGGCGGCGAGGTTGCCGCGGAACTCGTTGCCCTGCGGGATGCGCGCCAGTGCGTAGGGCACCGGCGCGCCGTCGACCAGCAGCACGCGCTTGTCGCCGGCACTGATCTGCGGAATGAACTTCTGCGCCACCGCGAACTGCCGGCCCTGGCCGTGCGAGTCGCCGCCGAGCAGGGTTTCGAGCATGGAGTTGAGATTGGCGTCGCCGCTCCTGACCCGGAAGATGCCGCGCCCCCCCATGCCGTCCAGCGGCTTGAGCACGGCCTCGCCGTGCTCGTCGACGAACCGGCGCAGCTCGGCCGGGTCGCGGGCGACCAGGGTCGGCGCCATGCATTGCGGGAAGTGCAGCGCGAACACCTTCTCGTTGCAGTCGCGCAGCGAGCGCGGGTCGTTGATCACCTGCACGCCGTGGCGCTGCGCCGCTTCCATCACCAGGGTGTCGTACAGGAACTGCTGGTCCACCGGCGGATCCTTGCGCATCAGCACCACGTCCAGCTCGCGCAGGTCCTGCCAGCGGGCCTCGCCCAGGCTGAACCAGCCGGACGGGTCGTCCTTCACGGACAGCGGCGCGAGCCGAGCCCACGGCGTGCCGTCACGCAGGGCCAGGTCACCCTGCTCCATGTAGAGCAGGTGATGGCCGCGCCGCTGCGCTTCCAGCAGCAGGGCGAAGCTGGTGTCCTTGGTGATCTTGATCGCGCTGATGGGATCCATCAGCACGGCAACTGAGAGCGGCATGGATTTCTCCGGTGGGGCTGGCGGCGGACCCGCCAGGGTTGGTGAGTCGGCCGCCGCGAGAACGTGATGTTGGCCGAGCGCAGGCTGCCCGGCAAGGCGCTGCGCCGGGCAATGCCCAATCAAGTCCGCGCCCGGGCGGCCGACATGCTGATGAAAGCGCGGCACAATCGGCATCCCGCTTCATTTTGTCTTGACGGGCCATGGGGCAAGCGGTAAACAGCAACGGCTGAAGGCGTCATGCGGGAAGGGCGTCTGGACAAAAATAAAGCGGCATTCTTTTCATCTGCACGGCCTGCGCACGGCAATCACGCCGGCCGGTGCTTCACCTGAGCCTGGGGCGGGCCACAGGGGGTTGAGTGAACTTGAACGTGAGTGCAAGCGGCTTGGCCGGTCTGAAGGTCATGGTGATCGATGACTCCAAGACCATCCGGCGCACGGCCGAGACCTTGCTGAAAAAGGAAGGCTGCGACGTGTTGACGGCCGTCGACGGCTTCGAGGCCCTGGCGAAGATTTCCGACCAGAAGCCGTCGATCATCTTCGTCGACATCATGATGCCGCGCCTGGACGGCTATCAGACCTGCGCGTTGATCAAGAACAACCCCCAGTTCCGGGCTACCCCCGTCATCATGCTCAGCTCCAAGGACGGCCTGTTCGACAAGGCGCGCGGCCGCATCGTCGGCGCCGAGCAATACCTGACCAAGCCGTTCACGCGTGACGAACTGCTCGGAGCGATACATCGCCATGTGGGCATGGCTGCCTGATTTCCGTGACTGCCGCGTCTGAGGGGAGGCCTGTGGCAAAGATTCTCATCGTCGACGACTCACCCACCGACGTGCGGGTGTTCACCACGCTGCTCGAGGGGGCGGGTCACACCGTGTCCGCCGTGAGCACGGCCGAAGAAGGCGTCGAGCGCGTGCGCGCCGATCGGCCCGACCTGGTGATCATGGACGTGATCATGCCGGGCATGAACGGCTTCCAGGCCACGCGCACGCTGACGCGCGACCCGGCCACCTCGGTGGTGCCGATCGTGATGATCACCACCAAGTCGATGGAAACCGACCGCGTCTGGGGGCTGCGTCAGGGCGCACGTGCCTTCATCACCAAGCCGGTGAAGGAAAAAGAACTGCTGGCGTGCATCAACGATCTGTTGCCGAGTGCGGCATGAACGAAGCGTCGGCCCTTTCCCCTTTCGAGGTGCTTGCCCGCTACGAGCGGCTTTCGCTGGCCCACGCGTCGGAAGCGCGACAGACGATGGAGGCGCCGGGACTGTGGCGCGGCATTGGCTACCGCGTCGGTTCGCGTTTGTTCGTCAGCGGCATCGACGAGATCAGCGAGCTGCTTGCCGTGCCGGTGCTGACTCCGGTGCCCGGCACGCAGCCGTGGCTGCTGGGTGTCGCCAACGTGCGCGGCAACCTGGTGCCGGTGATCGACCTCGGCCGCTTCCTGTTCGCCACGCGCACCCAGCCCGGCGAGCGCACGCGGTTGCTGATGGTGCGGCAAAGCGGTGGCAGCGTGGCGCTGATGGTCGATGAAGTGTTCGGCCAGCGCACGGTCGACGAGCAGCAGCGACGGGAGGCGGAGCCGGAGGACGATCCACGCCTGGCGCGCTTTGTCGACGATCGCGTGGGCGAGCAGAAGCTTGCCCTGTTCAGCATGGGCAGACTGGTGCGTGCCCCGGATTTCCGTCAGGCCGCGGCCTGACGTTCGACAGCACTGAGGTAGGGCCGGTGCCGGGTTCGGGCCGGAAACAGGGGCGGCAGTCCCGGGTGGTGCGCGCGGCGCATGGACCCACGGTTGTGGAAGGGTGAGGTGAACATGAGCACTACAGGGGGCATCGGCAAGGAACGCGGCTATACCGGCCTGATCGTTCTGCTGCTGATCTCGATCGGTTTGGCGGCGCTGGATTTCGTCTTTCTCAACCAGCAGAACGCCGAAGACCGCCAGGCCGTGGCACTGACCACGCAGATCCAGGTGCTGTCGCAGCAGACGGCGAAGTACGCGATCGAAGCGGCGGACGGCAACGTCAGCTCCTATCAGGAGCTGGCCAGCACCCGCAACGCCATCGATTCGGCGGTGCAGCGCCTGGCCAAGGGCGATCCGAAGGGCGGCATGCAGGCTTACGGCGACAACAACGCCTCGCCCGCCGGGCGCGCCGTGACCGCCCTCAGCAACGCCTGGTCCCAGCTCGACGCCGATATCGGCAAGATCCTCTCGAACAAGTCGGTGGTGCTGGACTCGGCCAGTCGTGCCGATACCCTGTCCAAGCAGATTCCCTTGCTCAACGCGAGCACCGAGCAGGTGGTCAACATCCTGCAGCAGCGCAACGGCAGCGCGGACCAGATGCTCGGGTCCTCGCGACAGATGCTGGTGGCCGATCGCATGATCCGCCGCGTGCAGGAGGTGCTGCAGGGTGGCGATTCGGCGCAGTCCGCCGCCGATGGCCTTGCCCGCGACGCGCAGTTGTATGGCACGGTGCTGAAAGGTCTGGCCGAAGGCGACAGTGCCACGGGCATCCGCGCGATGAACGATGCCAACGCGCAGAAGATCCTCAACGACATGCAGACCCGCTGGAACGGCCTGGCCGATCCGGTGGCCAAGCTGGTGGCGGCCGCCGGCAACCTCGCCGAGGTGAAGCGCGCCGGCAACCAGGCCTCGCTGGATTCGCAGAATGTGCTGCTGCGCGCCAACGAGCTGGCCGAGCAGATCGGCCAGCTGCCGCTGCGCCGCCTTTTCCCGAACCTGTGGTGGGGCATCATCGGTGCCGTCGGTGCGGTGGCCTTCGCGCTGCTGCTGGTGGTCACCTTGGTGCGCGACCAGCGCAAGCGGTTCCAGGACTCCGCCGAGCTGAACCAGCGCAACCAGGAGGCGATCATGCGCCTGCTGGACGAAATGGGCTCGCTCGCCGAAGGCGACCTTACCGTCAAGACCACGGTGTCGGAGGACATCACCGGCGCCATCGCCGACTCGGTGAACTACGCCATCGACGAGCTGCGCACCCTGGTGACGACCATCAACGAGACCTCCGAGCAGGTGTCGTCCTCCGCGCAGGAAACCCAGACCACCGCCCGCCAGCTGGCCGAATCGGCGCAGGCGCAGGCGCAGCGCATCAGCACCGCGACCTCGGCGATCAACCAGATCGCCAGCTCGATGGACGACGTGTCGAAGGACTCCGCCGAATCGGCCGACGTGGCCGAGCGCTCCGTGCAGATCGCTTCGCGTGGCGCCGAAGTGGTGCGCGAGACGATCTCCGGCATGGACTCGATCCGCGACCAGATCCAGGAGACCTCCAAGCGCATCAAGCGCCTGGGCGAGTCCTCGCAGGAAATCGGCTCGATCGTGGAACTGATCAACGACATTGCCGAGCAGACCAACATCCTCGCGCTCAACGCGGCCATCCAGGCCGCTTCGGCCGGCGAGGCGGGCCGAGGTTTCGCGGTGGTGGCGGACGAAGTGCAGCGCCTCGCCGAACGCTCGGCCAGCGCGACCAAGCGCATCGAGACGCTGGTGCAGGCGATTCAGTCCGATACCAACGAGGCCGTGAGCTCGATGGAGCAGACCACCGCCGAGGTGGTGTCCGGAGCCCGCAAGGCCGAGGATGCCGGCAGCGCGCTGGGCGACATCGAGCGCGTGTCGCACGATCTGTCCGCGCTGATCCAGAACATCTCCACCGCAGCACGCCAGCATTCGGCGGCGGCGATGGATATTTCCCAATCGATGAACGCCATCCAGGAGATCACCTCGCAGACCTCGCAGGGCGCGAGCCAGACGGCCGACTCGATCGGTTACCTGGCCCAGCTGGCCAGCGATCTGCGCCGCTCGGTGGCGCACTTCAAGCTGCCGGGTTGACACGGGCTTACACGACAGGGGGCAACCTCGACGGTTGCGCTATGCCTTTTGGCGCAGCTGCAGTGAGGGGCGCATGAGACTTCAAGACCACATCGATTTCACCACCCTGCAGTGGGTCAAGCCGGAGCTCGACGAGACCCTGGCCGCGGCCCGCCAGGCGCTGGAGTCCTACGTCGACGACCCGGGCAACCGGGATGCGATGCGCTCGTGCGCCGACAGCCTGCATCAGGTGCATGGCACCTTGCAGATGGTCGAGCTCTACGGCGCCGCCATGGTTGCCGAGGAAATGGAGACGCTTGCCATCGCGCTCCTCGAGGATCACGTGATCCAGCGCGAGGAGGCCTACGCCTCGCTGATGCGTGGCCTCATGCAGTTGCCCGATTATCTGGAGCGCCTGTCCAGCGGTCATCGCGACGTACCGGTCGTGCTGTTGCCGCTGCTCAACGAGCTTCGCGGCAGCCGCAAGATGGCGGCGCTGACGGAAGTGGCGCTGTTCAATCCGCGGCTGGATGCGCCGCTGCCGCCGCAGGCTCCGCCGGCCGTGACCGAGGACGAGGCGCGCGCACGTCGCAGCCGCGTGGCCGATCTGCGTCTGCGCTTCCAGCAGCAGCTGCTCGCCTGGTTCCGTGGCCAGGATGCCGACCAGCAACTGCTGGGCATGCGCGACACCCTCAATGCGATCGCCGGCTGCTGCCACAGCACGCCGGGTCGCCGGCTGTGGTGGATCGCCGCCGGTACGCTGGAGGGGGTCGAACAGGGCCATCTCAAGGCGCGGGTCGCGGAGGTGCGCCAGTTGATCGGCAAGGTCGATCGCAGCATTCGCCAGATGCTCGAGCATGGCGAGGAGAACCTGCGCGGCGGCGATGCGGACGATCTTGCGCGCAAGCTCCTCTTCCTCGTGGCACAAGCCCAGCAGCGCAGCCCGCAGATGCAGTTGCTGCGCGAAACCTATGCACTGGACAGCCTGCTGCCCGACGCGGCCGAGCTGGAGCATGCCCGCGGCTCGATGGCCGGTCACAATCGCGCCCTGCTCGACTCGGTCTCGCGTGCGCTGAAGGACGACCTGCTGCGCGTCAAGGAGGCACTGGACCTGTTCCTGCGCCAGAGCGACGCCGACCCGGCCCAGCTTGCCGCGCAGAGCGAAGTGCTCGAACGCGTGGGCGACACCCTGGGCATGCTGGCGCTGAGCGTGCCGCGCCGGGTGATTACCGAGCAGCGGCGGATTCTCGACGAGATCGTCAACCGCATGCGTGCGGCCGACGATGAGACGCTGCTGGATGTTGCCGGTGCGCTCCTCTACGTCGAGGCGTCGCTGGACGATCACATCGAGAGCCTCGGCAGCAGCGAGGCGTCGACGGCCGAGATGGGGTCGACGCCTGCGCTGCCGCGCAGCGAAGCACGCCACATCATGGCCACCCTGATGCAGGAGGCCACCGCCAACACCCATCGCGTCAAGGACGCGATCGTCGGCTTCGTCGAGTCGGGCTGGCAGCACCATCATCTCGAGGATGCCCCCCGCCAGATGGAGGAGGTCGCCGGTGCCATGCGCATGCTGGCGAACACGCGTCCGGCCGAGCTGGCCGAAGGCATTGGCCGGTTCATCGGCAACGAATTGCTGGGCGATCGCCGCGTGCCCAGCAGTGCGCAGATGGATCATCTGGCCGACGCGCTGGCGGCACTGGAGTATTACCTCGAGGCAGCCCGTGAGCATCGCGGCGGCCTGGAGCACATCCTCGACGTGGCCGAGCACGGCCTGTCGATGCTCGGCTACTGGCCGGTACCCGCCGCCCGGGCGGCACGGGTCGAGCCGGAACCGGAACCGGAACTCCCGCCCGAGGCGCCCCCCTACGCCCTGGCCGGACTGGACGAGGAGCTGGCCGCCCAGCCGGAGCTGTCCGAGTCGGTCAGCGTGGGTACCGGGGACGACCTCGGCAGCCTGATGTTCGGCGAAGCGCCGGCGATCACCGAGGCCGCCGAGGACGTGACGGACCTGCATCTGGCCGAAACGGTCGATCAGGGCGCGGCCATGGCCGGTGTAGACGCGGACGAGGGCGGCGACTGGATCGAAATCGAAGAGGAAGTGTTCGAGCAGCGTCCCGTGGCCGATCCGATGGCCGCAAGCGCCGGCTTCCAGGATTCGACCGACGGCATCGACGATGACATTCGCGAGATCTTCCTGGAGGAAATGCAGGAAGAGATCGACAACCTGCGCCAGGCCGAGCAGGCGTGGCTGGCAGACCCCACGCAGATTGCCGCGCTGACGCCGATCCGCCGCTCGTTCCACACGCTGAAGGGATCGGGCCGGCTGGTCGGCGCGACCGTGCTGGGCGAATTCGCCTGGCGCGTGGAGAACATGCTCAACCGCGTGCTCGACCGGAGCATCGCGCCGCATGATGGCGTGCAGGCGCTGGTGCGCCATGCCATCGCCGCGTTGCCGCAGCTGCTGACGGCACTGCGTGGCGATGGCACGCCCGATGCGCCGCTGAGCGCCATCGTGCAGACGGCTGACCGCCTGGCGGCGGGCGAGCAGGCCGACATTTCGGAGCTGGTCACCGGCGCCACCGAGACCGTGCGCCGGGTAGTGCGTCGCCGCGTGCCGCGTGTCGACGCCGCCCGTGCCGACGTGCCCGAGGCCACCCTGGCGAAGACCGCCGCAACGGCCGCTCCGGAGTCCATCGCGCCGGCCCAGGGCATCGCGATGCCGGTGATGCCGCCGGTCGACGCGGTGCTGCTGGAGATCCTGCGCAGCGAAGTGGCCCAGTACCTGCAGACCATCCGTGCGCACATCGGCCGGAGCAGCACCGAGCTGCGCATCGAGGATGCGCTGCTGCGCGCCGTGCATACCCTGCACGGTGCCATCGCCATGGTCGACATCCCGCTGCTCGCGCAGCTGCTGTCACCGCTGGAAAGCCTGCTCAAGCGCCTGCGCGCGGCCAACGTGCCGCTGTCGTCGGAAGGCGTGCATCTGCTGGGCCGTTCGGCCGACGTGGTCGATCATGTGATGGCGCAGTTCGATGTCGCCGATCCGCAGCTGCCCGACGTCGACGCCCTGGTGGCCCGCATCACCGAGTTGCGCGACGCGCTGCCGGAGCCGCAGGTGGCGCACGTGGTGTTCGACCCCCGCGACGACGACGCAGCGGCCGAGGCCGATGCTGACGGTTCGCACGCCGAAGCCGCTGCCATGCTGGACGAAGGCCTCGCCGAAGGGGACGCGCGTCGCGAGCAACTGCTCGACGAAGCGCATCACGATCGCCTCGCCGACGAGATGATGGCGGCGCTGGACGCATTCGATCCGCTGCGCCAGGGCGCTTCCCTGCCGACACCGCCAGCCCCGCCGACCACGCCCATGGCTTCCGACGAGGAGGACATCGCGGCCATGTTCGCCGGCCTGCTCGATGAAGCGCCGGCCGAGCCGACCTCGACCGAGGCGGCCGATGCTGCCCAGGCCGGAGTGGAGCATGCCGACATGGAGCATGCCGACATGGAGCATGCCGAGGCGGCCGATGCCGCCGGCGATGCCGAACCGGAAGGCGCGGCATCTGCAAACGACCAGCCGGCGCATGCGGAGGACCCGCCGTACGCTGCAGGCATCGAGGAAGCCCCCGCGCTTGCCGCCGATGCCGATGCCGATGCCGATGCCGATGCCGATCTCGAGGCGCCGGCCGACG
>WOYI011371867.1_pt1 | contig 16316 bp, 13 predicted proteins | sample 6423411 | NCBI WGS metagenome assembly WOYI01 (sample SAMN13441803, study PRJNA592873) | oil field metagenome | biome: oil field; feature: oil-well bore; material: oil-contaminated soil; isolation source: oil-contaminated soil from oil-well borehole | place: Germany: Wietze | collected 2016-10-18 ...
AAGGTATTGAGCCTGTAAACATAAGGAATGAGTTCGGCGGATTTCTCCGTTCAGGTCTCCTTCCTCATGGATGCACAGGCAACTGTTGACCGGGAGTTCACTCCCCTGATGAAGATACGTGATCATCACCCGAAATATGTTGTCACAATGGATGAAATCTGGCGAGACAATTATGAAGGCATAAAGCACATGCACATAGCTGATTTTCTTCTCGCCGATTTTTATTAGTGTTCTGCGCCGACTTGGAATTTGGAACCTTGAACTTAGAACCTGAACCCTGAACGAGCGAGCGACGGAGTGACTAAGTGACTCAGTGACTAAGCGACAAAAACCCGGAACCCGGCACCTGGAACGCTGAACCCTAAACCCTAAACTTGAAACTCTGAATCGGGGACTGCTTTAACGGGACGGGCTCGCCGACTTCGTCGGACGTAGCCGACTATGCCGGCCGAAGTCCGAAGGCAAACACAGAACAATGAACACGAAACAAATATGATAAACACCTACCAGATCCGCCCGCATCGAGCTCGCCCGTTGCCGCCCCAAAATCTGGCGTCGGCTGCTGATAAGATCAGACCTCCCCCTGTACGATTTCCAACTGGCCATACAGATAGCCATGGGTTGGGATAACAGTCATCTGCACCAGTTCATAAAAGAGAAGAAATTCTATTCAGAACGACTTGAGGATGACTGGACATGGGACGACAGGCATAACAAAGATTATGAAGGAATGATCATATCTGATCTTCTTATAAAGGAGAAGGATAAGATCGAATATGAATATGATTTTGGTGACGGATAGGTTCATGAGATAAAACTCGAAAAGATACTCCCGCCAGATGACACTTTGAAGTCACCGGTTTGTACCGACGGTGCCCTTGCCTCTCCTCCTGAGGACTCTGGTGGCATCTGGGGTTATGCGCAGATGCTCGAGGTATTGAAAGACCCGGTCATGAGCAATATGAAGAGACTCTTGAGTGGATCGGTTAAGAATTTGACCCTGAGCTCTTTGATGTTGAGGCAGTCATCAAGCTGTTAAAAAAGCACCTCATGTACAGCAAATCAATGCCGAAGTCCTGACCTGCCTCGTGCATTCAGGTTTTTACGATTCATAAACACCATTAGCACTGCACGTTTAACGTGGAATACACACTTCGGCTTTTTGTCTCTTATCATAACCAGAAACAAGGAACGAGGAACCAGAAACTTTTATCGGTGGTGCTGGTCATTGAAAGCCAGCAAACAGTTAAGCGGGAATTAGGGAACCGCAAGGCCGCACGATATATTCACGCTAAGCTTATAAACAGATTCTTTGTCCAACTTTAAGTCATACATAAAAGGGGTTGGTTCAGGTTACCTGAACATGCTCATCATTAACATCGTTGGGCTGTTACTTACCCCGTTCGTTCTGAAGTACCTAACCAAAGAAGAGTTTGCATTATTTTACATTGCAGGAGACCTTTTAATGTGGCTGGGACTGACTCAGCTTGGGGTAAGTTCATCATATAACAGCCGGGCAGCCCAGCTCTTTGGACAAAAGAATGAGGAAGAACTTAAATATTTAACAAGTTCAGCATGGGGTTTGCAGATTGCATCATCAACCCTTATACTTCTTGTTGGCGTTGTCCTTAGCTTTTTTGTCAATTCTTTTTTTGATGTAAAAGATAATACCCATCAGACACAAACATTTTTTCTCATACTGGTAATTGCCTCTGCTGCCAAGGTCATGGGCCAGGTTTTTTCTGCATTGCTCGTATCTGCCAAGCTTATTAATATTAACAATCGTATCAGTATTGCTTCTGTCATCCCTAAGATATTATTCACAGTTTTATTTTTACTTGCCGGCTGGAAGCTAGTTGGTTTGGCTCTGGCCAACATGATCGCCAGCATCACTCCGATTATAATTTCAATTTTTTATGTAAGTAAAAAATTCCCACAGATACCTATAAAACTTAAATACTGGACCAGAAAGCATACTGGAGAATTACTGATGAACGGTATCTGGTTTACAATAGGCGGAGTAGCCGGAATACTTATATCAGGTCTTGACCGCATTGTCATTGCTAAGGTTGTGTCGTTGGAAATTGTTGCCTCATTTCTTATAACACAGAAGTTATATTTTCTGGCTGACAAAGTCCTGGGACAAATATTTAATGTCACAAGACCATTTATGGGGCAATTGTATGGATCTGGGTCATATCAAAGGTTGTATACATTATATAAATTCTTTAAAAGGCTGAGCATTATTTTTGCTGTACTGTCTGCGACCTTTATTTTTCTGATCAATGATTTTTTTGTTAAGATCTGGGTAGGAAGTGAATTATATGCAGGCCAGACAGTATCATTCTTTATTGCGCTTAATTTTATCGTACAGTTTGTATTATTACCCAACAGGGTGATATTGGCGACGACCATGCATCGACTAAGCTGGCAGAATTCATTAAGAGTTGTTGAGGGTATTCTTAATTTAACTCTTTCAATAGTACTGGGTAAAATCCTTGGAATATCGGGAGTGATAATAGGCAGCATTTTTTCTTCATTGATAATCTCAAATGTTGTGTTTAACTTCTTCTGTGATGAGCTGTTTAAAGTTAACGGACTTAAGACCAACAGCAGATTATATTTGAACTATTTATTAGTGGCATTTATAATTCCGGTTTATCTGATTACTTCGTACTGGCCTGGAATCTTGACTAAAATAGTATTAATAGTGCTTATTTTGGCAGGCTCTATATTATATATTAGATTTCTTATCGGAAAAGCTCAAAAGGAAAGAATATCTGACACAATCCCAATGCTGGCTTTTGCAGCTAAAATATTAAAAGTGAATCACGATGAATAAAATAACATTCCTTGATTGCACCCTCCGTGATGGAGGCTACTATACTGACTGGGATTTCAACCTGGACAAGACTAAGAAACTGATCGAGGGTCTGAATGAAGCCGGGGTAAATATTATAGAGATCGGATACAAAGCTCCCTACTCCAAAGGTAAATATTACGGACTCTTCAGAAACTGCAATGAAGATTACCTTAATTTCATATCAAAGAACGACCATGCAGAGTATTCTTTTATGATTGATGTTAAGGAATTTGTAAAGGAGACTACTGTGGACTTTGCCCTGCTCGACAAGTATATCAAGGATGTGGCAAGCTCTGTTTTCTCATGGGTGAGACTGGCATCATATTTCCCAACTGCATGGGCAATCCCCGCACTTACGGATTACTTCCTTAAAAAGGGCTACAAGGTGACATTTAACCTGATGGGAGGATCTCTTCTTTCTGATGAAGAGCTTCAGGAGGCACTAAATAGAGCATCTGAAGCTTCCGTTGACGTCTTTTATATTGCAGATTCCTTTGGCGCTTTCTATCCCGAAGACGTCAGGAGACTGATAAGATTCATTAAATCCGGGTATTGCGGCAAGATCGGAATCCATACTCATGAAAATCAGGGATTGGCTTACGTAAATACCCTCACAGCCATTGAAGAGGGAGTAGATTTTGTTGACGGTACCGTCTGTGGAATGGGACGGGGTGCCGGAAACTTGCGTACTGAACAGTTCCTCCTGGGATATTCGCAGAAATACGGCGACAACAGATATAATTCATCTGCCCTTCTTCCGAGTATTGTAAGCTTTATCGAGCCATTGAAAGCCAGATTCAAATGGGGATTTCACTACTCCTACATGTTCAGTGGCCTTATGAATATCCATCCCACCTATTGTCAGCAACTGTCTGAAGGAGACCGATACACTAGCGAGGAAACACATAGCATTTTGAAGAATATCCCTGCAGAAAAACGCACAAAGTACAACAAAGAGGTTCTAGAGAAAGCTGTCGAAGGAGTAATCAACATTGAAGCGGAAGCCTTTTCTGATGATACGGCGAATGTCTTTGACCTAAATCTCCTGCAATCGGATACGATTTTAATTATAGCCCGGGGCAATCAGGCCGGGAACAATGTGACGGGACTTATCAATCTGGTTGAACGAAAGAATATTCCCGTAATGGAGTGCAACCTGACCGGCTTTTTACCGGAGGCAATGCACCGCTTCCTTGTTATCCTGAACCAGAACAAAATAAAGAAGTATCTCGAAATGACCGAATACCCTGATGTATACCTTATTACCGGTCAACCTGTCGGGAGGCGAAACGGGGTATCAGAACGAGCTTTCTTTCCTGTTACACTTGGAACGCTGGAAATTTCAGATGACAAGCTGACCATACCCGATTATGATGCAGGACTCTATGCTATTGCCCTGGCAATGAAAGCTGGGGTAAAAAACATACTGCTTGCAGGTTTTGACGGTTTTGACGATCCTGACATTAATGCCGGGAAAGACATCTATTTTTCGCAGTTCGCCGCGATGGCTGAAAGCCTTGGTGTTAGTTTACTCCTGATCACACCTTCGAAGTATAAGTCGTTAACGCAGAGCTCTTTATACATAATTTGACCTGTTTTAATATGAAAGAAGTATTAGGCGTCATCCCCGCCAGGTTTAAAAGCACAAGGTTCCCCGGAAAACCACTGGTCAATATTTTAGGTAAGCCACTCGTCATTCATGTCGCCGAGAAAGTATCAGAGGCTTTGGGTACAGATAACTTTGTTGTGGCAACCGAAGATCAAAGAATTGTTGATGAGGTTGAGCGATGGGGTTACAAAGCAGTTCTAACATCAGATAGGCCAAAGACAGGAACTGATAGGCTCTGGGAAGTGGCACAGCAGATTTTGGCCAATACCTATGTTAATGTACAGGGTGACGAGCCGATGGTGAGGCCGCAGGATATATTCCGGGTTTATAAAGCCAAATCTGATTTCCCTGATCATATAATAAATGGTTACACGGAAATCGGCGTGGAAGAGGACCCTGTTTCAGTTAATATTCCAAAAGTCATCTTAAATGAGAACGAAGAATTGGTTTACATGTCCCGGCTTCCTGTTCCTGGTATAAAAGGAAGGAGTGACAGGCCGCAATATCTGAAGCAGGTTTGCATTTACGCGTTCAGCTATGGAGAGCTGAAGGCCTTCGGAGAACGTGAGACAAAAACATATCTCGAATCATTTGAAGATATTGAGATATTGAGATTTCTGGAGATGGGTTACAGGATAAAAATGGTAAAAACAGGAGGTTCTTCTCTTGCGGTTGATGTGCCTGAAGATGTGATTGTAGTAGAAAAAGCCCTGAAGTCCCTATGATAAAGCAGATCATCTGGGATTTTGATGGGGTCATTGTTTTTTCGGATGAAATCCGTGAGCTTGGTTTTCGTGAGGTGCTTAAAGAATATCCTGATGATATAACTGAACAGGTTATTACGTATCACAGGAAGAACGGAGGTCTGTCACGTTATGATAAATTCAGGTATATGATCAGGAATCTACTGCACGAGGAGCCGGATGAATTGAAAATAGCTGAATTGGCCGCGCGTTTTTCAGACATAATGAAAATGAAAATGACAGATCCCGGAATATTAAATCCTGATGCGATAGATTTTTTGGGACGTACACAAGGAGAAATCAGTCATCACATCGCTTCTGGTAGTGATGGAAGGGAACTTGGGTTCCTGTGTGATGCATTACAAATATCACATTACTTCAGAACCCTTTCCGGTTCACCATTACCCAAACCCAAACTTGTAAGAGCAATTATAAAAGAAGACCTCCTCATGAAGGATAAGACATGTTTGATAGGTGATTCCTTTAATGATCTTGAAGCAGCCCGGAGTAATGATATCTTGTTTTGGGGATATAATAATGAAGAGTTAAGAAAGGATTCGGATTTTTACATTACTAATTTTAGCCTCTTGCAGATCTGATGGACAATAAACCAATACTTGGTATTCTTCTTGAATTCGGATTTCATGAAATAAAAAAATATATTCAGAGCGGATTTGCAGTTAAGCTGGCAGAGCATTTTAATATTGTGTGGCTCGCAATTGATAAGGGAAGTCAGGAGTTTGACAATTATTTCAGGAACACCGGATTTCCTGTGGTATACTTCAGCTATAAAGATTTTCATGAGTCAAACTCAAAAACTGAAACCAGGAACCAGTCAGTGCGCAGGCATTGGATGATCAGCAAGAATCTTGGCGCCTTCCACAATTACAGCATGGTCAGGAGAAAGACCTTTAAAAGTCTAATTATTGGCTCGGACTTGCTTAAGGATATCTATGAACGCAGAACCTTGAAGTTAATCAAGTCAATGTATCCCAGTAAGTTACTCGAAGAGACCTTCAAAAAATACAGAATTGATCATCTACTTGGGACAGGATTTGCTTCAGTCTTTTCAAAATCCGCATTTGTTTCGGCCAATAAGCTCAGAATTAAGACCTGGTATCTGGTCAATAGCTGGAAAGATCTTTACACCAACAATTTCCTTCCGTTTGATTTTCTGACTGGAATCTTCGTTTGGTCAGATCAGATGAAGCTCGATTATCTCTATCACATGCCTTATTTAGATCCAGAGAAAATCCACGTAAGCGGAAATCCGACTTTTGATGTTCTGAAAAGATCCGTCCCGGTTCATTCGCGTACTTACTATGCGCGCAAATACGGAATATCTGAACAGGCTGATTGGATCCTTTACACAATGATGCCGCCGGGGTTGATTAATGATGAAATAGAAACAGTTAATCTTGTAGCTAATGAGGTATTAAAGCATTATACTCCGCAGGAGAAAATCATTTTAATCAGAAAAAATCCCAACCATTCAGCTGATGATTTTACCAGGATGGAACTTCCTTCAAATACAATTCTTACAAAACATTTTTGTACCTTTGACAAGAAGAACGATATGATTGTTCAGTCTCTTGAAGGAGAGCAGGAGTGGATTGATCTTCTACATCATTGTGCTTTGAACCTTAGTGTTCCATCAACGGTGACACTCGAATTTCTCACACTGAATAAACCGGTAATAAATATCGGATTTGGACCTGATGGCATGCCAGATGAAAGATTAAGGCAACATTTTGAAGCTGGGTTTTATAAACCGGTTTTTAAGAATAACCAGGTAAAGAAGATACTTCGTATAGAAGAGTTGGACGAATGCTTAAAGAATTTATTGAAAATTTCGAAAAGTCCCCAAAGTCATTGTTTTTTGCCTATAAATCTTGCTAGTGATTTCATAATCAACCGCATTAAGAAACATTAAGTTTATTATTTGCCGATAAAATGAACATTTTATTTACTTGTAATGAATTTCCACCATATCCTTTCGGAGGTCAGGGCACATTCGTGTATGAAATTTCCCAATATTTGGCAAAATGCCAACATACAATTATTGTTTATGGTTCATATCCCGGTTTAGAAGAAAGGACCCAGGAGGTGATGAATGGTGTGTTAATAATAAGGGACCCGTTAAAGTTTGCAGACACATCATTAATAAATATACTTCATAATAGAAGAAATTATGCCCGTGCGATTGCTGAATTAGCGTCACAATTTAAGGTGGATATTATTGAAGCACACGATACCGGTAGTTGGTTCCTTTTTATAAAGGAGAACAAACCCTTGTTTATTAGACTTCACAATGGAGAAAGATATTTCAAAAATCGTGGTATAAAGATTGTCTTGCTAGAAAGGTTGGGATTTATTTTAAAACGTGCTCATATTATTGGGGTAAGTGAATTTATTTTAAGAGAGTTCAAGTCATTTTTTATGATTCGTAATCCATTTAATAGTTATTCTGTTATTTATAATGGATTAGCAGCCAATAGGTTAGATATTACAGAAGACAAAGCAAAAAGTATCGTTTATGCCGGCACTCTTAAACGAATAAAGGGCCTTGATGTCTTGATAAAAGCATTTACAATTTCAAGGCTGAGCGAAAAAGGATATACCCTTAATATTTATGGCAAAGATACCAACATATCAAGTGAATTAACTTATTGGCAATATTTGCTTGAGTCCATTAATGAACTGCCCAATTTAGTTACTAATAAAAGTGTGTACTACAATGGGCCTATTCAGAAAAATGAGCTTCTTAAAAAATTTTCTCAGGCCGAGATCTGTGTTTTCCCAAGTCACCTGGAAAGTTTTGGATTAGTTGTTTTAGAAGCCATGTCAATGGGGGCTTTAGTGATATATACTAATCAGGGAGCCGCAACTGAAATAATCGAGGATGGCAAGGATGGTTTTTTAGTACAGCCTGACGATTTTAGGGATTTAGCAAAAAAAATGCTACAGGTTGTGAGTATGTCAGACATTGAAAAAAGGGCTATACGTGGGAAAGCATTTAAAAAGTCACTTAATTTTTCTATAGAGTATTGTGCGAAACAAACGATTTCTTTATATGAATCAAAACTTGAATAATGGTTGAACCGATACAAGAAAGAATAAAGAAATCAAGAAATATAAGTCTCAAATATTTGGAGAAGTTGCTTATACCAGAAATCGGGTATCTGTATACAATTAATCATAATCCAGAGAAATATTCAGCTGCCGTGTTATATGGGACATGGTCAGTTGCTTACTTAAAACGTCTTATTCTTGGAGAATCATGGCCAAATGAAGAGGAAAGGCAATTCATTTTATCAATTCTAAATAAGCACAGGTTACAGAATGGCATTTTTTACCCAGAAAGCCTTGATCAGACACAATATTCCAAATCAAAAGAATATATGTATCTGCATTGTTATAATTATTCAGTCGGAGCTGCGCTTGAGATAGATCCTTCATTTGATTTTCAGTCAAGTTATATGGATGCATTCATGAATGCAGACTATCTTGAAAGGTGGTTAAATCAGCGAAGTCTTGAAAGGCCATGGGAGGAATCTAATAACATTGTGAATGTTGCGTCTTACCTGGCTTTGTGCAATGATTATGGTAATCCTGAGGGCAAAGAAAGACTCTACCAGATGCTTGAATGGCATAACAAAGTGCAAAACCCACTAACAGGCGGCTTTGAAATTTTTAAACCAGGCAGGAAAAATATATTACAGTCCATGGCCGGAGCTGTTCATAACTTTCATATCCATCATTATCTCGGAGAACCTATTCGGTATGAAAGCAAAATAGCACAAAACGTAATTCCATTTTTGTTTCAAGGACCTTTGACAGCATGCCTGTCTATTGATTTTGTGGAGCTTGCATGTAAGACAATAAATTATGCAGACAACCCGGAAGAGATTGAACAGGCATTACTTTATCATTTGCAGGCATTGCTTGATTATCAGAATCCCGATGGTGGATGGTATGAAAATGAAACACCTCGTATGCCCACAACTGCAAATGGAATGAAAGAGGATAAAGCCTCTTCAAATTCATATGCAACATGGTTCAGGATGTGTTCCATAGGGATGATCGCAATTACTCTCTTGGGAGATGATCCTGAAAATTGGCATTTCAGGAAAACACTTGGAATGGGTTATTCAAACAATAAATGGAATCGAAGGCAATTAATTGATGACCATCCTGATCGGCAAATAGTGTTAAACTATAAGATACGGAACTTCCCTTCAGTGATTAAGGATAAGTTAATAAGATCTGCAGTGAAAATTATTGGTTAACATGATTGATGTTGTTATTGCCACGTATAATCGGATTGATAAAGCAAAGGAGCTTGCTAAATCTATTCTAAAACTATACTCAAAGCATGTTAATAAAATACTATTGGTTGATAGCACCGAATATAATGAACCGATAAATTTTTCGGAGGGGAATATTATTCATGTTATCACCAGGCATCGTAATCAACCATATCAAAGATTTTTGGGGTATTGTTTATCGGATGCTGATTATCTTATCTTCCTTGATGATGATATGGAAATCACAGAAACGAATGAGATTTTTGATAAGACGAATGATATTTTTAAAAAAGAGTGCAATGCTGCGATAGCATATAATTTTTCTGAAAAGCATCAGGATACATCACTGTCAGATTTACCTGCGACAGTATTTAAAAACAAGTTTGCCGGGCTCTATAAAATGAAAGACCTAATTACCGGTTATCCAAGCCCTGAAGTTGGCAGATATGGCTTATGCGGCATACGAGGACAAAAACCCTCTACTGACGGGTATGTTGAATTTATAGGAGGTGGTGTGTTCTCTGCAAGGCGTGATTCACTATACAGGAATTTTAACTTTCAGTTATTTGATCTTTATGAAAATGAATTAGGCAAAGGTGAGGACGGAATACTTGGCTATTCTATCTCCAAACAGGGCAAGATATTTTTCATTAATGATATATATTTCGTGCATAATGATCAGAGGAATAGCATTTATTCGACTGATGTGTATCGGTTTGCCCGTCGCGTTGCATATTCCCGCTTATACCTGTCTCTTGAGAAAAGCCGTCTTGACGGACGCAGTTATTATTTCGCTAAGCTTCACTATCATTACTATATGTTTTGGAGGATTATTGGACTTTTAATTAACTACTTGTTAAAACCAACCTCAGAAAGGGGGAAGATGCTAAAAGGATTCTTTTCTGGCTGGGGAATGGCTTTCAGATTCAAGTTCGACAAAAGGCTGGTGAGCAGAACCTCCTGGCAAAGTATTGCGCAATCAGATCTGGAAATAAACAATGTAACCGTTACTTGCTAGACCCTCAATGAGTTTCCATATATTGACGAAGGTTGATTTGATTAAGTACTAGGGGGTATTTGATGTTTGCTTTTTGTTAGATTGGTAAAGGGCTTGGTTCCTGGATTAAGAATGTAAGCGAAGGGGATGAATCCACATTATGAAACATTGCATAGAGGTTTGTCAAAGCAAGAGCAACGTCTATTAAACTTGTTTGCTTTTACGATTGCCTGGCCACCATTTAGCATTTTAGTAAATCTTTCTTTCTATTTTTTTTTAATCCTTGTTTACCTGAGATTTAAGAAAGGAGTCAATCCGTTTCATATCGTCACCAATAAACAAAGACTATTCTTAATTTTTTTTGTCTTTGCTGTAATATCTACATTATTTGTTCCTGAGCAACTAATTGAGGATAGATATTTCGCGGATTTACGATTACTCTTTAACTATTTTTACTGGACCCTAATTGCAGTCTTCTTAATCTCAAACAAGACGTTGATTGATATTTATCAATTCAGCAAATATTACCTTTTCGGGAGCCTGTTTCTCATAGCATCTTTTTTCGTCTTTGATCTTCCTCAAATCAGCACTTTATTAATTGAATTTCCTGTAATCACAGGCAGAAATGTATTTGTCTATCAATTAGTAAATATTGTACCGATTGCAATAATTTATGTGAAAACAAGATGGAACAGTCTGATAACACTTATTGTACTAATTTTCTATCTGACATTTATGTTTTTGTCTCATGGCCGTGCAGGGTCAATTGTTCTGTTGATACAATCATTTATCTTGTTTCTTGCTATTTTCAGCAGATATTCGGGCTTATGGAAAACAGTATTTCTGCTCCTGGTTGTAGGGTTCTTTTATATTGCAAGTCCCGAGAATCATAATGTAAGAGGAAACATTGCGGACATAGTTCAACCATTGAACCCGAGGTTATCTGAAATGATCAAGGATGCTGGAAGTGGCCGACTTGAATATGATGAGTCGTTTATTATTCGTGACCTTATGGTTAAAAAGGGGATGAAAGCATTTAAGGAGCATCCATTATTAGGCATCGGAGTCAACCGATTCCGAAATTATGAAATTGAGTTCAAAGATATTTTCAGATATGAACCACGACTGAGAAGAATTGGCTCTCTGACAGAAGATGACCTTAACGATACAGCACCTCATAATAGCTATATTCAGATACTGGCCGAAAATGGCATTCTTGGATCTATTGTCTTCTTTCTTATTCTCTGGTACCCGTTAAAAAGTGTAATCCGAAAAATACTCTCAGGAAATTTAACCATTACGGATGGGCCTCAGATTGCCTTAGTTGGTCTAGTGATCTATTTATATGCTATTTCAAGTTATCCGACAGCTATAACTTATGTTACAATAGGTTTAGCTTACAATAATATTGATTAAACACTCTTAAAGAATAAATAGTGATCCTGGGTTTTCATTATCACGTGCCAGCTGTCCGGATAGAAAACATCATTTATACCCAAGGAATGATCGGATTGTTTATTGATGAACTGGCCCTTTATGTCGAAGAAATTGTATGGTTTGCCCATGAACCGCTAAACAAGGAGATTTCAAAAATGGACTATCCCCTCAAGGCCGGAAACGTCAGATTGGTTTCGTTGGGGAAGCACTTTTTTTTTATTCGTCGTCATCTGCATTCATGTTCAATAAAAAAAGCTATAAAGAGCAATTTAACGGATTATGATTTGATGCTAATCAGAGGTCCGTCTCCTTTTCTGCCATTAGTGTCAGAAATAGTCCTTAAAAGCAGAAAGCCCAATGCCATGCTTCTCATTGGAGATTATGAGAAAGGGCTTGAAGTAGTTAATATTTCGGCTTGGAAGAAGGTTTTCCTCAGGTTCTATTATAGAAAAATACAGGCAAAACAAAGAAAATATGCAGTTGATTCAATGGTTTTAGTCAACAGCAAAGTGCTATACGAAGAGTATAAAGGCATATCAAGGAACTGTTATGAAGTGAGTACAACAACGATACGGTCTGATGATATTTCTGGTACGATCTCGAGAGAATTACATCAGCCTATCCGGCTGCTTTTTACAGGTAGAATTGAACCCGCAAAGAGCCTTGACATCATTATTGAGTCAATGCGAATTTTAGATATTAATGGGACAAAAAGTGAATTGCATCTTGTAGGCTGGGAAGAGTCTAGTGGATATCTTGTTTATCTGAACAGGCTTGCAGGAAAGTATAACCTAGATGACCAAGTGATATTCCATGGGGCAAAAACTATTGGACCGGAGCTTTTCAGGGAATATCAAAACTCAGATTTCTTTATTTTGCCGACAACCAGCAATGAAGGTTTTCCGCGAACAATATGGGAGGCTATGGCAAATTCCGTACCTGTAATCTCGTCTGCGGTTGGATCAATCCCTTCAATTCTTACCGATAATGAAAATGCATTATTATTTAGCCCAGGGGATTATAGAATGCTCGCAACAAGATTAATGGAGCTGATTAAAAATGAGAAATTAAGAAAGCGGCTTGTTGCTAAAGGGAATGAATTGGTCAGGAGCAAGACTCTGGAAACACAAGGAGAACTCCTTGCCAGTCTCCTTATCGATTATAATCAGCGCTATGCATCAGAAGCCTGAGATGAAGAAAGTAATGCTGGTTGGTTCTTTTCTCTCAAAACAATTAGGAACAAGATCTCAAGGTGAAAAGGTTGCGGATCTCTTAGCTGATGATTATCAGTTTAAATTGGTCTCTGGTCATAAGAACAGGGCTTTACGCTTGATTGATATTATCTTGAATTTGTTGTTTTTAAGGTTTGACTATTCCTGCATCGAAGTATTTAGTGACAGGGCTTTTAATTTTGCGAGAATTGCTGTATTTATTTCTCACATTCGCCGAAAGAAAATCATGCTCATTTTCCATGGCGGTAGGTTGGCCGAGTTTTACCGTGAGAAACCAAATATTTTCAAGTCGTTGTTTAAGTACACCTCAAATTTATACTCGCCGTCGACTTATCTGATCAATGAATTTTCAAGTTGGAATATCCAAATCAAACATTTGCCCAATTTTATTAACCTTCATGATTTCCCTTACAGACGTGATAGTTTTAAGAGGCATTCTATTCTATGGGTCAGAGCATTCTCCGAACTCTATAACCCTTTACTTGCCATTGAAGTGCTAAGGCTTCTCAGCCATAGATATGAAGATGCTACGCTGACAATGATTGGACCGGACAAAGGATATCTCGCCCGGGTTGAGAAGCAAATTGAGCAATATGATTTGCAAGGAAAGGTTGCTATCCAGGGGAGCGTTGAGAACTCATTACTGCATAGTTATTATAGTACACATCATGTTTTCATTAATACCACTTCCTATGAAAGTTTTGGCGTTTCAGTTCTTGAAGCTGCTGCTTGTGGAATTCCAATAGTTACAACCAAGGTTGGTGAATTACCCTTCATGTGGCTTGATAAAAGCGAGATATTATTTGTGGAATCCTTGGATGAACACATATTCTGTAATCAAATTATCACAGTTTTTGAAGATGAAGGTCTTGCTAATAGCCTTTCGTCCGAAGCACGCAAAAAAGCACTCACTTTTAATAGAGAATCAGCAAAGAAATACTGGCTGGATGCCTTAGCGGAACTCAATCTATGATTTACAACTGGATACTAGAACACCTTGCTCTCCCGGCTGGTGATTTAATTTTTGGATCAGATGTAATGAAAAATCTGAGAATGTGGAGAAAGATTTGTCTATTGAATTCAGACGAGCTAAAGTCTTTGCAACGTCAAAATCTCCATCGTCTACTTGCTCATGCATCGAAGAATGTCCCTTTCTATAAAGAATTTGCACATCATAGAGATGAAGATCCATATTTGTGGATAAAGGAATTTCCAATTGTGAAAAAAGAGGATATCAACAGACATATTGAAGAGATGGTCTCAGAGAGACTTAATCAAAGAGATCTGATCAGGGTACAGACAAGCGGTTCATCAGGAGTCCAGGGGCAGGTGTTGATCAGTAAGAAAGAGCAGTCTATTAACCGTGCGATACAAATTTTATGGTGGGAATGGACTGGATGGTGGTTAGGCAAGCCGATAGTCCAGACCGGCATGACGATAAAGCGTGGACTTCTGAAATCAATAAAGGATTTATTACTGAAGACAGAATACTATAACGCTTTTGGATTAAGTGATAAGGATTCAAAAACATTACTAACAAAAAGACGAAGCGGGAAGTATTACCATCTGGCTGGGTATGCATCATCATTGTATGTTCTGGCAAAAATCGCAAATGAAAGCGGGTTAAATAATATTAGATTCGATGCGGCAATTAGTTGGGGCGATAAGATGTTTGATCACTACAGAAAAGAGATAAAATCAGCGTTTGGATGCAGAGTATTTGATACCTATGCATGCTCAGAGGGTCTTATGGTAGGAGCACAATTTGATTGTGAGTATTACTACATCTTGTCACCCCATGTGTACCTTGAGCTTGTGGACAGTTCGGGTCAACCGGTTCAGGATGGTTGTTTGGGGTATGTTATCGGTACTAGACTGGATGGCTTTTCAATGCCCTTGATTCGTTATTATACAGGAGATTTGGCTGTAAAACTGCCTATAAGCCAATATCCATCAGGTTTGAAGCTGGGTTTTCCCCTTCTACAAAAGATTATTGGAAGAGATACAGACATTATATACACTCAAAGCGGGAAATACATGATTGTTCATTTCTTCACCGGCATCTTTGAGTTTTATCCTCAAATACAACAGTTCCAGGTAATTCAAAGATCTATTGACGCAATAGAGATTGATTATATTCCGTCAAAGGAATTTAGAAAAGAGATACTTGCGGAAATTGAATGTCGCATAATCTCAAATTTGGGCGAATATATTAGTATTTTATGGAAGCAGGTGGCTTTGATTGAGCCCACATCGTCAGGCAAGCCCCAGATTGTAAAATCATTTATTGGGGAACAATATCAGAAGATGTAGTTTCAACTGTATTGAGGATTAATTAACTCAAGTTGCTATTTAAATTATCGTTCTTGAAATGGCGTATCCAAAAATAAAGATTACCACCTTCAATATGAAACCAAATTCAGTAACTGCATGGATTTTCTTCGGGAAGAAATTAGAGATTTCATTGAATGTTGTTTCAATTCTTTTTCTGAGTCCTGATCTTTTTTAGTGCTTCTTCAGGAACCTTGAATAACTCATTGTCAATCATATTGCTGCTTATTAGGTTAAAATTAAACTTTTTCGTTTAACCAACCGGCCTTTTAGCTCGATCGCCGGCTCCAGACCGGTTGGTTACTCAAGCAGCTACAAATTCATTTACACAAAATTATTTACACCCCCCTTTTTATCATTGTTGTTATAATGTAATCGAAATATGGCTCATGTTGCCTCTTTAATCTTGATGTCCTTTGCGTAAGCAGTTCAATGTCTTCAGCATCCTTTAGCATATCTTCGATTGCATAATTTGTATATGCAGCATCTGTAAGCCTTCGGCTATCTGCATCTTTTCTTTCAGAAGGTTTTTACTAATTTTGGAAGATCACTCCGCGATTATAGAACCATTTTGCTACTTTACCAAACACTTCAGATAACGATGTGCCCTTGATTTCTTTCTTTTCCTCCATTACCTCGCCAAGAATGGAGTCAGCAATTTCACTCTTCAGTTTTAGAACAATTGGATTGGTTTCCCTATCATAAATAGTGACGTGAGTTTTTCAACAAATTGTACAACTAATTGGGGTTTGGTGAAAAAGTCGTATTATTCTGACATTAGGTTGATAATCAACGTA
>WOYI010441203.1_pt1 | contig 16290 bp, 15 predicted proteins | sample 6423411 | NCBI WGS metagenome assembly WOYI01 (sample SAMN13441803, study PRJNA592873) | oil field metagenome | biome: oil field; feature: oil-well bore; material: oil-contaminated soil; isolation source: oil-contaminated soil from oil-well borehole | place: Germany: Wietze | collected 2016-10-18 ...
GGCGCCGACTGCCAGTCGGCCGGCAGGGCATCCTGGGCCGCCAGGATCAGGTCACAGACCTCGCGCGCTGCGCCTTGTCCGCCGCCGGCCTGGGTGACCCAATGCGCGGCGCGGCGCACTGCAGGATGGGCGTCGGCCACGGCGCAGGCGAGGCCCGCCAGTGCCATGGGCGGCAGATCAATCACATCATCCCCCACATAGGCGCAGCTCTCAGATGGAAGCGTCAATTCGCCCAGCAGCTGGTGCAGGATCGGCAGCTTCTCGTCTTGACCCTGATAGACATGGGTTACGCCCAAGGCATCCATGCGGCGTGCCACCACCGGGGATTCGCGTCCGGATATGACGGCAACGGCGATGCCATGGCGTGCCAGCAGCTTGATTCCCAAGCCGTCGCGGGCATGGAACACCTTCATCTCCGGCCCTTCGGGGGAAAAGTACAGGCGGCCATCGGTGAGGACGCCATCCACGTCGAACACCACCAGCCGGATGCGGCGCGCCCGCGCAAGCAGTTCCGCTGTCTGCGTCATACCACGCCAGCCCGCAGCAGATCGTGCATGTGCAGGGCGCCGATGACGCGATCTGTGTCATCCACCACCACCAGCGCGGTGATCTTGTGCGCCTCCATGACATTCAGCGCCTCCACGGCCAGCGCGTCGGGGGCGAGCGTCGTGCCATGCCGGGTCATGACCGCTTCAATGGGCGTTCGCTGCAGGTCAACGGCATCAGCCAGGGCGCGGCGCAGGTCGCCATCCGTGAAAATGCCCTGCAGGCGCATCTGGGCGTCCACCACCGTGGTCATGCCCAAGCCCTGCCGCGTCATTTCCAGCAAGGCATCCCCCAGGAATGTGCCCAAGGCGACCTGCGGCACGCGGGGCGGCCGATGCATCAGGTCTTCCACCCGCAACAGCAAGCGCTTGCCCAGCGTGCCGCCCGGATGGGAACGCGCGAAATCCGCTTCGGTGAAGCCCCGCGACTCCAGCAGGGAGATGGCCAGCGCATCTCCCATGGCGAGCGCTGCGGTGGTACTTGCAGTCGGCGCCAGGCCCAGCGGGCAGGCTTCCTGATCCACGGCGATATCCAGACACACGCTTGCGACGCGCGCCAGGCTGGAGTGGGGCTGGCCGGTCATGCAAATGAGCGGGATGTCCTGGCGCTTGAGGAGCGGGACGATGGCCAGAATCTCCTGGGTTTCGCCAGAATTCGACAGCGCAATCACCACATCGGCCCGGGTCACCATCCCCAGGTCGCCATGGCTGGCCTCCGCCGGGTGGAGGAAAAACGCGGGCGTGCCGGTGCTGGCCAGCGTGGCAGCGATCTTGCGCGCGATATGGCCGGATTTGCCCATGCCCATGACAACCACCCGGCCCTGGCAGCCGAGCAGCAGTTCACAGGCCTGCAGGAAGTCCTCGCCGATCCGGTCGATGAGGGCTGCAACGGCCTCGGCCTCAATGCGAAGGACCGCTTTGGCCATGAGAAGAATGGCATCGGCACGCATGCGGATCGTATGGAAATCCAAGGGTGGGGGAGGATGGTCGAGGGGCCAAGGATAGCCCACCTGCGGCGGAACACGGTAGTTGAGGATCATCAGCGGGGGCCGGCGGGTTGTCCACATTGCCTGTGGATAATCTTGTGGGCAAGGCGCGGGCAAGGTGTGGAAAGCCGCAAGAAACAAGGGTTTCAGTTCCCTGGTCATAAAATGACCGTTTTCTTAAAATCATTGTTTTTCAATAAGTTGTTTTTATTTATTGATTTTGTTGAAAGCTTTGTGAAGCGAAAAAAGTCAACCCCTGGATTGGGTCCATCCTGTGCATAAGCTGGGGAAAAACAGGGGGCGACGGGCGGTTTTTCGCCGCTGATCAGGCGGATGGCAATGATTCATCACCCAGGAACGGCAACAGCAATTCGTTGACCAGGGCCATCCCGCGTGGGGTGGGCACCAGGCTGCCGCCCTGCAACCGCAGCAAGCCATCGGCCAGGGCCGGCGCCAACTTGCTCAGCAGCGCGGCCGGATCCAGCCCGGTGCGCCGCGCATAGAGTTCCGGCCTGAATCCGTCGGTCAGCCGCAGGGCATTCATCAGGAACTCCAGCGGCCGCATCATGGGCGCTACAGCGGCGTGCTCGGCCAGTCGCTCCGGACCTTTGGCGGTGGCCAGATAGCGTTGAGGGTGAGCGTGTTTGCGCGTCCGCCAGATCTGCCCTGAGCCGGGATCGGTCAATTTGCCATGGGCCCCTGCCCCAAGCCCCAGATAATCCCCGAAGGTCCAGTAATTGAGATTGTGTCGACAGGCATGCCCAGGCCGGGCAAAGGCCGACACCTCGTATTGGCGGAAACCGGCTCGCGCCAGCCGGACCCGACAGCGCCGCTCCATGCGCCACAACGTTTCTCCCAGTGGCAGGGTGGGCGGCCGGATGGCGAAGGGTGTGTTGGGTTCCAGTGTGAGCTGATAGTGCGACAGGTGATTGGGATTCAGCGCCAGCGCCTGATCGACATCCTCCAGTGCCTCGGTTTCGGTTTGCCCGGGCAGTCCGTACATCAGGTCCAGATTGAGACCGGAAAAGCCCAGCTCGCGGGCCGCATGGACCGCACGCAGGGCCTCGCTGCCCCCATGAATGCGGCCCAGGGACTTGAGGTGGCGGTCATTGAAGCTTTGAATCCCCAGCGAGAGTCGATTGACACCGGCTTCGCGGTAGCCGGCGAAACGGGCCTGCTCGAAGGTGCCGGGATTGGCCTCCAGCGTGATCTCCGCATCGGGCGCAAAAGGCAGGTGGGCGCGTAGGCTGTGGATGATCTGGCCGATGGCCGAGGCTGAAAACAGGCTTGGCGTGCCGCCACCGAAGAAGACGCTCTGCACCGGGCGTGGTGGGCCCAGCAAGGCCAGGTCTTGCCGCAGATCCGCTTCCAGAGCGGCCAGGTAGTCGGTTTCGGGGATGAGCGCCGGATTGCGCGCATGGGAATTGAAATCGCAGTAGGGGCATTTGCGCACACACCACGGCAGGTGCACGTAAACGGCCAGGGGCGGCGGGGTGATCAGTCCTTGGGGGTGCATCGGGCGCTCAGTGGTCGGTGCCGGTCCACTGACTCCGCAGTGCGTTCAGTGCTTGGGCGCGGTGGCTGAGGCGGTTTTTTTCCATAGCGTCCAGTTCGGCCGCGCTGCAACCCCGCTCCGGAACCCAGAAGACGGGATCGTAGCCGAAGCCTGCCGTACCCCGCGGCGCTTCCAGGATGCGACCATCCCATCGCCCTTGACCGATCAGCGGCGCGGGGTCCTCGGCATGGCGCAGATAGACGAGGACGCAATGGAAGTGCGCGCGGCGTTCGGCTTCCGGCGTATCGGCCAGCGCGGCGAGCAGGCGGGCGATATTGTCGGCATCACTGGCCTCGGCACCGGCATAGCGGGCCGAATGCACGCCGGGCGCGCCATCCAGGGCATCCACCACCAGCCCGGAATCATCGGCGAGCGCCGGCAGGCCGGTCTGGGCGCTGGCGGCCCGGGCCTTGGCCAGGGCGTTCTCCACAAACGTCAGGCCATCCTCCACGGCGGGCACGACCCCGCGCTCGCTCTGGCGGATCAGCGTCCAACCCAGGGGCGCGAGCAAGCCCTGAAATTCCCGCAGCTTGCCCGCATTGCCAGTGGCCAGGATTACTTCGCGCGGCACGCTGGATCCTCCGCCAGGGCCTGACGCTGGGCTTCCAGCAGTTGCGCAATCCCGCCGCGCGCCAGGTCCAGCATGCCGGCCAGTTCTTCAGGACGGAAGGCATGGCCCTCCGCCGTGCCCTGCAGCTCGATGTATCCGCCAGCCTCGTTCATCACCACGTTCATGTCGGTTTCGGCTTCGGCGTCTTCGGCGTAGTCCAGGTCCAGCACCGGCGTGCCGCGGTAGATGCCGACGGAGACCGCGGCGACCTGCCCATGCAGCGGAAAGCGCGCCAGCGCCCGGCGCCGCTCCAACTGGCGCATGGCGTCGTGCAGGGCGACATAGGCGCCGGTGATGGCCGCAGTACGGGTGCCGCCATCGGCCTGGATCACGTCGCAGTCGAGGATGATCGTGCGCTCGCCCAGGGCCTCGGTGTTGACGATCGCCCGCAGGGCGCGGCCGATCAGGCGCTGGATTTCCTGGGTGCGTCCGGTCTGTTTTCCGCGCGCGGCTTCACGATCCGAGCGGCTGGTGGTGGCCCGGGGGAGCATGCCGTATTCGGCGGTGACCCAGCCGCGCCCCTTACCGCGCAGGAAGCCGGGAACCGATTCCTGCACGCTGGCGGTGCAGATCACCCGCGTATCCCCGAATCCGACCAGCACCGAACCTTCGGCATGGCGGGTGAACTGGCGCTGCAGCAGGATGGGTCGCAACTGGTCGGGGTTTCGGCCGCTGGGGCGCATTCGGGTATCCTTGTCGGTTTGAATGGGCGGGGCAGCCGGTGTTGGCCGCCCTCTGCGCGACAGTATACCGCTCCGGCCTTTCCCGCCCTGCCAGGAACGGACCGGCGGCATGGAGAAACAGATGATTGCCAGCATGACGGGTTTTGCCCGCGCGGAACGCGCCTTGCCGGAAGGCCGGCTGACCTGGGAGCTGCGGACCGTCAACCACCGCTACCTGGAAATGACGCCGCGCCTGCCGGAGGAATGGCGTGCGCTGGAGCCGGCGGTGCGCGAGGTGCTTGCGGCGGGCATCCGGCGGGGCAAGCTGGAGGCCCAGCTGCGTTTTACGCGCGATCCGGGGCAGGGCCAGAACCTGACCCTCAACAGCACATTGATGGATGGCCTGGCGCGACTCTGTGCCCAGATGTCGAATGAATTTCCCGCCCCGGTAAGTGTGATTGAAATTCTGCGCTGGCCCGGCGTGGTTCAGGAATCCCCGCTGGATCTGGAAGCCTTGGGGCAGGAGGCGCTGGCGCTGTTGAAGGAAACCTTGGCGGCGCTGACGCTGGCGCGGCGCCGTGAAGGCGAGCGTCTGGCGGCGGGCTTGCGGGAGCGGGCGGCGGGCATTGCCCACTGGGTGGCCCAGGTGCGGGCGCGACTGCCGGAGGTGCGCGGGGCGGCGCGCGAAAAGTTGCTGGCACGCCTGGCCGAGTTGGGGGTGGAAACCGAGCCGGGACGGCTGGAACAGGAGCTGTTGTTCCTGGCCCAGCGCATGGATGTGGCCGAGGAACTGGATCGGCTCGACAGCCACCTGGTCGAATGGGCGGCGACCCTGGCGCGCGCCGAGCCCATCGGGCGGCGGCTGGATTTCCTGTTGCAGGAGTTCAATCGCGAGGCCAACACCCTGGGCTCCAAGTCCCAGGATACCGAGATTACCCGGGCCGCCATCGAGATCAAGGTGCTGATCGAGCAGATGCGCGAGCAGATCCAGAACGTGGAGTGAAGGTCATGGGCGGCGGCAGTCTTTTCGTCATTGCGGCGCCCTCCGGGGCGGGCAAGACCAGTCTGGTTCAGGCGCTGATGGCCGAGGTGCCGGGGCTGGCGTTTTCCGTCTCCCACACCACCCGCGCGCCGCGAGCGGGGGAAGTGGATGGCCGGGACTATCATTTCGTCGACCCCGCGACGTTCCAGCGCATGATCGCCGAAGGCGCGTTTCTCGAACATGCGGAGGTGTTCGGGCATTGCTACGGCACCAGCCGCGGGGCGGTTGCCGAACGGCTGGCGGCCGGGGAGGATCTCATCCTGGAAATCGATTGGCAGGGCGCGCAGCAAGTGCGCCGGGTCATCCCGGCGTGTGTGAGCGTCTTCATCCTGCCCCCTTCGCGCGAGGAATTGGCGCGCCGATTGTGCGGTCGGGCCACGGATGCGTCCGAGGTCATCGCGCACCGCCTTGCCCAGGCGGTGGAAGAAATGCGCCATTACGCTGAATTTGATCATCTGGTGGTCAACGATGTCTTCGATCAGGCACTGGCCGAACTGAAGGCCGTCGTGCGCGCTTCCCGCTGCCGCACCCCCGTTCAGGCGGCGCGTCGTGGCGCCTTGTTGGCCGAGCTGCTGGCCTGATTTTCGCGCTTGGCATACACTGGAATCCAAATCCATCCGGCTTTGATGAAAGGCCGCCCGAAGGGGTGGCGGGGATGGGACGTCTTTATGTGGTCTGCGATGGCATCCGCTCTGGGGCGGTTGCGGAGGTATGAATCATGGCTCGAGTGACGGTCGAGGACTGTTTGTCCAATGTGGACAATCGATTTCAGTTGGTCTTGGTGGCGGCCAAGCGGGCGCGCCAGTTGGTGCGTGGCGTGGAGCCGTTTCTGGACTGGGACAACGACAAGCCAACGGTGCTGGCCCTGCGTGAAATCGCCAATGGCAATGTGACGCGGGAGATCCTGAAAGAGAAGGAGATCCCCCTGGTGCGCCATTTCCCTCAACTGGGCGCCATCGACGATCTGGAACCGGGCGAACTGATCCCTGAGCCGGCGACTGAAGTCCCGGCGCCGGGTGACGTGTAAAGGGGGCCCAGGACCCCAAGCCCATGTCCCTGGATGTCAGTGAACGCATCGACCGGGATGGATCCGTCGGACTGCTCGACATTCCCGGCTATCCGCAGCTGATTCACGAGCTGCAACGCTATCTGGATGAGAGCCAGATCGCCGAGGTGGTTCGCGCCTGTACGTTTGGCATGGAAGCCCATGCCGGGCAGATTCGGCTGAACGGCGAGCCCTATATCTCGCATCCCGTTGCCGTGGCACGCATTCTGGCCATGATGCGCCTGGATTACCGCAGCATCATGGCCGCCTTGCTGCATGATGTGATCGAGGATACGCCCACCGCGAAGGAGCACATTGTCCAGCGCTTCGATCCGGAGGTGGCGGAACTGGTGGATGGTGTCAGCAAGCTGACCCAGATCCAGTTCAAGTCCAAGGCCGAGGCCCAGGCCGAAAACTTTCTCAAGATGATGCTGGCGATGTCCCAGGATATCCGCGTCATGCTCATCAAGCTGGCCGACCGGCTCCACAACATGCGTACGCTGGACGTGATGCGACCGGACAAGCGGCGCCGCATTGCCCGCGAGACCTTGACGCTCTATGCGCCCATCGCCAATCGCCTGGGCATGAACGCCCTGCGCTGCGAGCTTGAAGATCTGAGCTTTGCTGCCTTGTATCCCTTCCGTTATCGGGTGTTGGCCGAATTGGTCGAACGCGCACGCGGTAATCGCAAGCGTGTGCTGGATCAGGTGGAGGTGGCGCTGGGGGCCGCGCTGGGCCGGGAGAACGTCGTGGCACAGGTGATGGGGCGCGACAAGCACCTTTACAGCCTCTATCTGCGCTTGCGCAATCGCGAAACGACGTTCAGCGAACTGGCCGAGATTTATGCCTGCCGCGTCCAGGTGGAGCGTGTGGACGACTGCTACCGCGCCCTGGGTGTTGCGCACAGCGTCTACAAGCCGGTGCCAGGGCGGTTCCGGGATTACATCGCCATCCCCAAGGTCAACGGCTATCAGTCCCTGCATACCGTGCTGTTTGGCCCCCATGGGGTGCCCATCGAATTGCAGATCCGCACCCGGGAAATGGACTTGCTGGCCGAGGTGGGCGTGGTAGCGCACTGGCAATACCCCTTCACGGAGCAAACCGCGCCGGGCGGCACCCAGGACCGCGCGCGCGAATGGATGCACAGCATCCTGGAAATGCAAAAGCGGGTGGGCAGCTCCCAGGAATTTCTGGAGAGCGTGAAGGGCGACCTGTTTCCCGACGAACTCTATGTCTTCACCCCCAAGGGCCGCATCATGCGGCTGCCGGTGGGCGCCACGCCGGTGGATTTCGCCTACGCGGTGCATACGGACATTGGCAACCGTTGCGCCGCGGCCAAGGTGGACCGCCGTGTGGTGCCGCTGAGCACGCCTTTGCGCAATGGCCAGACGGTGGAAATACTGACCTCCGAATCCGCCCTGCCCAACCCGGCCTGGCTCAATTTCATCATTACCGCGCGCGCGCGCGCCAACATTCGCCATTACCTCAAGAACCTGAAAACCGACGAGGCCGTGGCCCTGGGCCATCGATTGATGGAGCGCGCCCTGACGGCCTATGGGGTGGTGCTGGACCAGATTGACAGCACGGTTTGGGAGCGGGTGCTGGCGGATCTGGGGCTGGGCAGTCTGGATGCGCTGTTGCAGGCCGTGGGGCTGGGCGAGCACATGGCACCGCTGGTGGCCCGCAGACTGGTCCAGCACGCCGGATTGGGTTCGGATCTCGACGCCTCGTCCGCCGCAGGGGATCGCGCGGCCCTGGCAATTCAGGGGACCGAAGGCCTGGTGGTCACCTTCGGACGCTGCTGCCATCCCATTCCCGGCGATCGCATCCTGGGCTTCCTCAGCAGTGGACGGGGCATCGTCATCCATACCCAGAGTTGCCGGAACCTGAGCGAGTACCGCAAGCACCCGGACAAGTGGATCGATGTGCAGTGGGCGGACCATCCGGATCGCGAGTTTTCCGTCGAGATCCGCATGGAAGCGACCAACCAACGCGGTGTACTGGCCCAGATCACCGCCGAAATGGCCCGCATGGATGCCAACATCGAGCATGTGACGGTCGATGAGAAATATGGTCACACCGCCTCCCTGGTGTTCACCCTCACCGTGCGCGACCGGCTGCATCTGGCTCGCATCCTGCGCCACCTGCACGCCATGACGTGCGTGATCCGGGTCACGCGCGGCAAATCCTGAGTGATCAATCGGTCATAATGGGGGCCTGTGCTCGGGAGTTCCCTATGACCCGTACCGCCATCCAGACGGCCGACGCGCCCCAGGCCATCGGCCCCTACAGCCAAGCCGTCCGCGCGGGAGGCTTGCTGTTCCTGTCCGGCCAGATTCCCCTTGATCCTGCCAGCGGCGAGCTGGTGGCGGGTTCAATCGAGATCCAGACACGCCGGGTGCTGGACAATCTCGTCGCGGTGGCCCGAGCGGGCGGCAGCGATCTGGATCGCGTCGTGAAAGTGACGGTTTATCTTGTTGACCTGTCCCATTTCGCGGCGGTGAACGCCGTGATGGCGGCGTATTTCCAGGCGCCTTATCCGGCCCGCGCCGTACTGGGTGTGGCCGCCTTGCCGCGCGGCGCGGCGATTGAAATCGAGGCAGTGTGTCTCGTCTAGACCCGCATGGCTAAGCGCGATTCCCAGGCCGCCGCGCGCGCGTCGCGCGCCGTGCAGCCTGCCGACGCAGCCTTGAGGCAGCTGGTCACCCGCCTGGGCCTGCGCCAGCCCCACGAACTGCTATTCCATCTGCCCCTGCGTTATGAGGATCACACCCGGCTAACGGCCTTGGATGCGCTGCGTGCGGGCGCGCCGACACTAATCGAAGGGGAGATCCTGCAGGTGCAAGCCGCCCCCGGACGGCGACCGGGGCTGTGGCTGCGTCTGGGCGATGGGCGCGGCGTCATCGATGTGCGGTTTTTCCGGGTGGTGCCCGCCCAGCGCAAGACCTGGCAGGTCGGAGCGCGGTTGCGCTGCCATGGCGTGGTGCGGGCCGGGGTGTATGGCTTCGAAATGACGCACCCCAGTTGCCGCCTGGTGCAGTCGGGACAACCGCTTCCCGAGCGCGCCTTGGCGATCTATCCCACCGTGGCAGGCGTTTCCCAGGATCGGTTGCGCCGCGCGGTGGCGGATCTGCTGGCGCGACTGCCCGCAATGGGGCTAGGAGAAACCTTGCCCGCTGCGCGCCGCCACGCCTTGGGGCTGATGGCGCTGGAGGAGGCATTGCAGGTGTTGCATGCGCCTCTGCCTCAGCAGATTGAATCCGTGCAGGCGGCGGGACATCCGGCGCGCCGGCGCTTGGCCTGGGAGGAATTGCTGGCGGATCAGTTGGTGTTGCGGCGGCGCCGCTACCGGGCCCGGTCTCAGGTGGCGCCGGCGCTGGTCGATGCGGACGGGATCGGCGATCGGGTGGAAGCGGCGCTTGGTTTTGCCCTGACAGCGGCCCAGCGGCGCGTGCTGGAAGAAGTGCGGACCGACCTGGCCCGGCCGATCCCGATGCTGCGTCTGGTGCAGGGGGACGTGGGATCGGGCAAGACGGCGGTCGCGGCCCTGGCGGCGGCAATGGCCTTGGGTGGGGGCTGGCAGGTGGCCCTGATGGCGCCTACCGAATTGCTGGCCGAGCAGCACGTGAAGAATTTCCACCGCTGGTTCGCGCCGGTCGGGATCGAGCCGCTGGCGCTGTTGGGCCGATTGGGCGCGCCGGCGCGCCGGGCCGTAGCGGCCATGCTCGCAACCGACCAGCCGGCACTGGTGGTGGGTACCCATGCGCTGTTCCAGGACTGGCTGCGCTTTGGCCGCCTGGGACTGGTCATGGTGGACGAGCAGCATCGCTTCGGCGTACAGCAGCGCTTGGCGCTGCAGGAAAAGGGCAGCGGACTCGCGCCCCATCAGCTGGTGCTGACGGCGACGCCCATTCCACGCACCCTGGCCATGGGCCTGTTTGCGGATCTGGACGTCTCGGTCATCGACGCCTTGCCGCCGGGGCGGGCGGGCGTGCGCACGGTGGTGTTGCCGGCCCGTCGGCGCGACGAGGTGGCGGAACGGGTGCGTGCGGCCTGCCGGATGGGTGCCCAGGTGTATTGGGTCTGTCCCTTGATCGAGGATTCGGAGCAAGCGCAGGGAGAGGCGGCGGAGGCGCTGTTTGCGCGCCTGGGCGAGGCGTTTCCTGACCTGCGCCTGGGATTGGTCCATGGCCGACTGGGTAGTGCGCAGCGCGCAGCCGCGATGACGGCCTTCGTCCAGGGCGCGCTGGATGTGCTGGTGGCCACCACGGTGATCGAGGTAGGGGTGGATGTGCCCAAGGCCACGGTGATGGTGGTGGAGAACGCCGAGCGCTTTGGCTTGGCCCAGTTGCACCAGTTGCGCGGCCGGGTCGGGCGGGGGACGGCGCCGGGGAGTTGCGTGCTGTTGTATGAGGGGCCGTTGTCGCCGACGGCGCGCGCGCGCCTGGAGACCTTGCGCGAGGTTCAGGACGGCTTCGAGATTGCCCGCCGGGATCTGGAGCTGCGCGGGGCTGGGGAGTGGCTGGGCACCCGGCAGACCGGGGAGCGGCGCTGGCGCGTGGCCGATCCGGTGGCCGACGCTGATCTGATGGCCGAGGCCCAGATCGAGGCGGATCGGTTGTTGGCGGAGGATCCGGCGTTGGCCGAGCGCTTGATTGACCGCTGGCAACAGGAGGCGGACCGCTATGCCGGGGCCTGATGGGGGCGTTCCCTTGCGTGGACGCATGGACACCGTGCGCTGGCAGACGCTGGCCGCCGGTCGTGTGCGCCTGCCCCGGATCTGGCATGCCGCACTGTTGCAGACCGGTTCCTTGACGGCCCGCCTGCGGGGCTGTTGCGGCGAGCGCTTCGCTGTGCGCGTACTGGCCGAGACACCCGCGCGGCTCGCCTGGCGCGATGCCCGCGCCCTGGGCCTGCCGGTGGGAGCACCGCTGCGTTTGCGCGAGGTCTATCTGTGTTGCGGCGAGGAGCCCGTGGTCTATGCCTGCAGCCTGTTGCCGTTGGCGGCGGCGCGGGGTCGCTGGCGGGGTTTGATGCGACTGGGCAGCCGTCCCCTGGGTGAACTGCTGTTCGCCCATCCGGATGTTCGGCGCGGCCCCATGGCGCTGGGCCGTCTTCGACCGGGCTCAATCGCCCACCGGGCCTTGAGTCGGGGCTTGGCCGTGCCCCCCGGCGTCGTGTGGGGACGACGCTCGCAGTTCGCGCTGCCGGGGGCAGCGGTGGTGGTTTGTGAATTCTTTTTGCCTGCGGCTTTGGATGTGTTGCATGACAAACGCGCCCCGTAAACCCGATTCGCTCATGCGGCGACTGGACCGCCTGTGGCAGCGCTGGCCGGTCTACGCGCCCACGGTGCGCGCCCGACTGGGGCAATACGCGCTGTTGATGCGCTGGGATCGACCGATCGGCGCCCTGCTGCTGCTGTGGCCCATGCTGTGGGCGCTGTGGCTGGCGGGCAATGGCCGGCCCAATGCGGGTGTGGTGGCGGTGTTCGTGTCCGGGGTCTGGGTGATGCGTTCGGCGGGGTGCGTCATCAACGATTACCTCGATCGGCATGTCGATGCCTTCGTCGAGCGCACCCGTGACCGGCCGCTGGCCGCCGGGCGGGTGCTGCCGCAGGAGGCGCTGGCTCTGTTCGGCCTGTTGATGGGGGTGGCCCTGGTGCTGGCCTTGCTGAGCAATCGCATGACCCTGCTGCTCGCTTTCGGCGGGGCCTTCCTCGCCGCCACCTACCCACTGATGAAGCGCTATACCCATCTGCCCCAGGTCTATCTGGGCGCGGCGTTCGGCTGGGCCGTGCCCATGGCCTGGGCCGGGCAGACCGGCCAGTTTCCGCCACCGCTGGCCTGGCTGGTGTTCCTCACGGCAGTGGTGTGGGCGGTGATCTATGACACCCAGTACGCCATGGTGGACCGGGACGATGATCTCAAGATCGGCGTCAAATCCACCGCCATCCTGTTCGGGGAGCAGGATCGGGCCATCCTCGCCGCCCTGCAGGGCTTGATGGTGCTGGCCTTGTTCCTGATCGGGCGGCAGGCGGGCCTGGGCTGGCCGTATTTCCTGTCGCTGGCGGGGGTGGTGGCGTTGTTTGCCTACCAGCAACGGCTGATGCGGGATCGCAGCCGGGCCGGTGCTTTCGCCGCTTTTCGCAACAACAACTGGGTGGGCGGTGTGGTCTTCGCCGGCATCCTTGGCGCCTATCTGGTTTGAGCCGGGGCGTGTTCCGGGGTGCTGCGCGCCGGCGTCCACACCTCGATCTGCATGCTCCCGGCCGCGCGCAGGGCCAGGCTCATCGCCGTGAGCGTGCTGCCGGTGGTGAGCACGTCATCGATCAGCGCGACATGGGCAGGTGGGGCGCCATCAATGGCGAAGGCCCCGCGCAGGTTGCGGGCACGCGCCGCAGCGGTCAGTCCCACCTGGGGCGCGGTCGCGCGGATGCGCCGGGCGAGGTCGTCGCGCAGCGGGATAGCGAAATGCCGGGCCAGCGGCAAGGCCAGTTCGCGCGCCTGGTTGAATCCCCGTTCCCGCAGGCGGTTGGGGTGCAGGGGGACGGGGATCAGCGCCGCAGGCCAGGGCGTATGCCGCTCCGATTGCAGGGCCTGCGCCAGCAGCTCACCCAACAGGCGAGCCCGCGCCAGGCGTCCGTGAAACTTCAGTTGCTGCACCAGGGCATCGACCGGCAAGGCATAGTGCAGGGCGCTGAAGGCGATGTCCCAGGCAGGCGGGTGGCTCAGGCAGGCGCCGCAGCGCCATGCCGACGCCCCTGCGGGCAGGGGTCGGGCGCAGCCGGGGCAGGCCGAGGTGTTCCAGGGTAAATCCGCCCGGCAGGCGGCGCACAGGTCCAATCCCGGCATGCCCGGATTGCCGCACAAAGTGCAGCGCCAGGGCAGCAGCCAAGCCATGGCGCCGCGCCGAATCCGGTTAACCACGACCAAGCCTTTTGGTTGACAGCCCGCTGGTCAGCCTTAAGATGTCTGCCCATCGTCGCTGTGGCGATCTGCCAAGGAATACAGCCATGCTCACCCCGTCATCCGTCCTCGCGCAATCGATTCGCCATGACTGGTTGGCCGAGGAAGTCCAGGCCCTGTTTGCCTGGTCCTTTCCGGATCTGCTCTTCACCGCCCAGAGCCTGCATCGACGCCACTTCGATCCCGGCGCGGTGCAGATCAGCACCTTGCTCAGCATCAAGACCGGGGGCTGTCCGGAGGATTGCGCCTATTGCCCGCAAAGCGTGCACTTCGACACGGGAGTGGAGCGGCAGAAGCTGATGGAGCTTGAGACGGTGCTGGCGGCGGCCCGGCGGGCCCGCGACGCCGGTGCCACCCGCTTCTGCATGGGCGCGGCCTGGCGCAATCCCCGCCAGCGCGATCTGGAACGGGTGGGGGCCATGGTGGCCGGGGTGCGGGCGCTGGGCCTGGAAACCTGCGTCACCCTGGGCATGCTGGAGGCTGAGCAGGCGCGCTATCTTGCCGAGTGCGGGCTCGACTACTACAACCACAACCTCGACACTTCGCCTGAGTATTACGAGGCGGTCATTTCCACCCGCACCTACCAGGACCGCCTGGACACGCTGGCTCACGTGCGGGCGGCGGGGGTCCGGGTTTGCTGTGGAGGCATCATCGGCATGGGCGAGGATGTGGTGGATCGGGCCGAATTGCTGCGTACCCTGGCCAACCTGCCGGTGCATCCGGAGAGCGTGCCCATCAATCAACTGGTGCAGGTGGCGGGCACGCCACTGGCGGGCGTGGCCAGCGTGGATCCGCTGGACTTCGTGCGGGTCGTGGCGGTGGCGCGCATTCTCATGCCCCAATCCCATGTCCGCCTGTCAGCGGGCCGCACGGACATGAGCCCGGAGATGCAGGCCCTGTGTTTCCTGGCGGGCGCCAATTCGCTGTTCTACGGCGAACGCTTGCTGACCACGCCCAATCCCGATGGCGATGCCGATCTGGCGCTGCTGGCCCGGCTCGGGCTGCGGCCAGAGGACGGTGGCTCCCGGGTGGCGGCGGAGTGAGCCGGGATACCGCCTGGGAACAGCGCTGGCGGGGGGCATTGGCCGAGCGCCAGGCGCAGGGCCTCTATCGCCGTCCGCGGCTTTTGGAGCGTCGCGACGGCGTCCATGCCCGGCTCGAAGGGCGCGACTGTCTGGTGTTTTGCAGCAATGACTACCTGGGGCTGGCGGACCATCCGGTCATTTCCGCTGCACTTGCCCAGGCCGCCAGTGAGGTCGGCACGGGCAGCGGCGCCGCCCATCTCATCAGCGGCCACCACCGCGAACACGAGGCGCTGGAGGCCGAGTTGGCCGACTGGCTGGGTCGGCCGCGTGCGCTTTTGTTCTCCACTGGCTACATGGCCAATATGGGGGTGATCAACGCGCTCGCCGAGCCGGGTGACACCGTGTACGAGGACGTCCTGAACCACGCCTCGCTGCTGGATGGCGGCTGGCTGTCCCGCGGCCGCATGCAGCGCTATGCCCATGGCGATGTGGCGGCCCTGGATGCGGCACTGGCGCAGACTTCGGGACGTGCCCTCATCGCCACCGACGCGGTCTTCAGCATGGATGGCGATCTGGCGCCCCTGCCGGCGCTCGCGGAACTCGCGGCGCGCCGGGAAGCCCTGCTGGTGGTGGACGACGCCCATGGTTTCGGGGTGTTGGGGAATGGCCCCGGCAGTGTCGCCCATTTCGGGCTCACCCCCGACCAGGTGCCGGTCTACATCGGCACCCTGGGCAAGGCCCTGGGGACCTTTGGCGCCTTCGTGGCGGGCAGCGAAACCCTCATCGACTACCTGATTCAGCGGGCGCGCACCTATATCTATACCACCGCGCCGCCGCCCGCCCTGGCGGCAGCGACCCGTGCCGCGCTGGGCCTGGCCCGGCAGGACACCTGGCGCCGCGAGCACCTCGTGGATCTGGTCGCCCGTTTCCGGGACGGCGCGCGGCGCTTGGGGCTGCCCCTGATGGCCTCCGATACCCCCATTCAGCCCCTGTGGGTGGGCGACGCAGCGCGCGCCATGGCGCTGGGCGCCGCCTTGCTGGAGGCGGGTTATTGGGTGACGCCGATCCGTCCCCCGACGGTTCCGCCGGGGACCGCCCGCCTGCGCATCACACTGACAGCGGCCCATACCCCGGCGCAAGTCGAGGGCTTGTTGGGAGCGCTGGCCCGTTGTTTGGACGCGCCGGCAGGCGCACCAGGATGAGATGCGCGGAACATGGCTGAGCGACGGATGGACTGGACTCTCGCGCCGCACCTGCTGGATGACCGCGCGGTGCGTCGGCGCTATGCGCGTGCCGGAGCGGGGTTGGCCCATAGTGTGCTGCTGGCCGAGGCGCGCAACCGGCTGCTGGAGCGCCTGACCTATGTGCGCCTCGACCCGCAGTGGGTCATCGACCTGGGGAGCGCTTCCGGCGCGGGTTCGCGGGGTTTGTCGCGCCGTTATCCTCAAGCGCGGGTGGTGGGGATGGATGTGAATCTGGCCCTGCTGGCGCCACCGCGACGTTTTCGGTTGCCATTCTGGCGGTCCCGGCCATTGCGTATCCAGGCCGATGGCCTCCGTCTGCCCCTGGCGACGGCCAGCGTGGATCTGGTGTTTTCGAATCTGGTGCTCTTGGCGCTGGCCGATCCCTTCCCGATGTTTGCCGAGATCGCCCGGGTATTGCGTCCCGGCGGCCTGTTCCTGTTCACCACCCTGGGCCCCGATACCCTGCAGGAATTTCGTCGTGCCTGGGCCGCTGTTGACGATGAGCCGCATGTGCATCCTTTCCTGGACATGCATGATGTGGGGGATGCCCTGGTGCGCGCCCGGCTTGCCGATCCGGTGATGGATGTGGAGCACCTGACCTTCACCTACGC
>WOYI010486481.1_pt1 | contig 16281 bp, 16 predicted proteins | sample 6423411 | NCBI WGS metagenome assembly WOYI01 (sample SAMN13441803, study PRJNA592873) | oil field metagenome | biome: oil field; feature: oil-well bore; material: oil-contaminated soil; isolation source: oil-contaminated soil from oil-well borehole | place: Germany: Wietze | collected 2016-10-18 ...
AGATTACCATCAGAGCAGAAACAGGCGTGATTTTTTCGTAATCTAAAGATTACTGGATGGAATATAGCGTGAAATAGAATAACAAAAACACTAAGACAGCAATAATCATTGAAAAGATGGGGATGATCTGGTAGCTGTCGGTAATTGAAAAGATATATGTTGCAACAGGCATCACGATCATAAGGATGATTATGTATTTGAAAAGGCCTCTGATCTCATCCATGATTTTTGATACCTCTGCGTTATATTTCTTCCTTTCTTCCAACAACTTTTCTTCCGCATTTGCTATATTCATCGCCGAATTATACAAAAATGTTCCCAGGGGTACGCCCACTTTTTCTGCGAGCTCTTCCAGTTTCTCTTTTGCTTCTTTATCTATCCGAAATGTTATGGCAGGTTTCCTCTGATTATACTTTTCCTGTGCCTCTTTTATCTTTCTTTCTTTTTCCTCTTCAGACATCAGCTTTTTTGGCATTAATGTTTATGAGCTTGTCTTTATATAACCTTATCGATAACTCATGAAAAAACTTACGAAAAAAGTATGAATCAGCAGAACAATGATATCTATGGTAAACTATTATAGAGATATAAAAGAAAAACCTGTCGAGGGAGCATATGGCACACATATAAGGTGGCTCATCACCCCTAGAACAGGGGCAAAAAATTTTGCTATGAGATATTTCAGAATAGAACCGAATGGCGCCTCACCACTGCATAGCCATCCATACGAGCATGAAGTCTTCGTGCTTAAAGGAAAAGGAGAGCTCCTTGTAGGAAAGGAAACAGCCCTTTCTAAAGAAAGCGCTGTGCGGAAAGAGAATATATCAGAGGGCTATTTTGGACTGATAGAAGAGAACGAGGTCCACCAGTTCAAGAATACGGGAGAGAAGGATCTTGAATTTCTCTGCATTATTCCGATAAAAGAGGAAAATATACCAGAAGAGGAGAAAAATGTTTAAGTTCAGATATTGATTAAGGCTATGGGGCTTATAGTTGTGTCGCACCCAGAAAAATGCACGCATTGTAGAGAATGTGAGCTTGCATGTTCTCTGCATCATGAAAAGAAAGTAAATCCTAAAAAATCTAGAATACGGGTTATACGGGCTTCTTATGACCTCTCTGTCCCCTCTCTGTGCACCCATGGTTATGGTTGTGCTCTGGAGTGTGTTGATTCCTGCCCCATGGGGGCCATAGAGGAGAACAATGGCTTTGTGGGCATAGATGAAGAGCTGTGTGATGGATGTGGTGCATGTGTGGATGTTTGCCCATTCAATGCTATAAGGCTCTTTGATGGAAAAGCAAAAAAGTGTGATCTGTGTGGAGGCGAACCGGTGTGTGTATCTCTCTGCTCTCAGGGTGCGCTCACATTCGAAGAGGGCAAAACTGTAGATAAAAGGGTTTTCAACGAGATAAAAAAGGTCGTTGAGGAAAGGAGGGAAGACTATGTACTACAGATATAAAGCATTAATCGTGGATCTTGATAGTAAGGAATTTTCTGTTAAAGAGCTGAATAAAGATCTTGTTAGAAAGACTCTCGGAGGGTGTGCATTGGGCGCAGCTCTCATGTATAGATTAGCTCCGAAGACTCCCGATCCCCTGAAAGAGAATGTTGTTATAATGGCTCCTGGCGCTTTGACAGGAACACCGGTGCCAACGGCAAGTAAAACGTCATTTTTTACAATATCCCCTTTAACAGGTGGATGGCTTGAGAGTGTTGCCGGGGGTAGCATAGGTTTAGAGCTCAGGAGCTGTGGTTTTGAGGCTCTGGTGATAAAGGGAAAGAGCGAAGCCCCATGCATCATAAGGATTACCGATCAAAATTTCTCCTTTGAAGATTCTGATTGGGGTAGTGACGCTTTAGATGCCGCAGAAAAGCTCTCCAAAGGGGGCTATTCTACCGCATGTATAGGCCAGGCTGGAGAGAATCTGGTCAGGTTTGCGGGTGTAGAGTGCGATGGCAGGCAGGCTGGTCGTGGGGGCTTAGGGGCAATTTTTGGATCAAAGAACCTCAAAGGTATTGCTATAAAAAGCACAGGCGATATAGAGCCGGAGAGCCCTGAAGTTTTGGAGAGACTGGTAAAAAAATGGTATGATGCTTTGCTGCAGCATTCAAGCTATAGAGACGATACAAAATATGGCAGCGGAGAGTTTCTTGAATGGATGAATAGTGAAAGGGGCACCTTTCCTACAAAGAACTGGCAACTATCTGTATTCGAGAACAGGAAACAGATAGATCCTTATTACTGGGCTCCTAAATACTCTGTAAAGAACAATGGATGCATATCCTGTGTGAAGCCCTGTGGAAAAATGTTTGTCATCAAAGAGGGCAAATATAGTGGAACAAAGATTGATGGACCAGAGTATGAAACGCTCTATGCTTTAGGGGGCAATGTTTTCAACGGTAACATAGAGGCTTTAGCCAGGGCGAATGAGCTCTGTGATCGCTATGGTATCGATACGATCTCTACGGGCGGCACGATAGCTTTTGCCATGGAGCTATATGAACGCAACATAATAACAAAGGACGATGTTGGTTATGAGCTCAGGTTTGGTGATGAGGATGCTTTATTAAAGACAATAGAGCAGATCGCTATTAGAGAAGGTTTTGGTAACTTGCTGGCAGAGGGCACTGCTAGGGCTTCTGAGCATCTGGGAGCACAGAGGTATGCTGTTCATGTGAAGGGGATGGACCCCCCAGCCTATGATGCAAGGGGTTTGAAGGGGATGGCTCTGGCTTATGCAACAAGCCCCAGAGGTGCGTGCCACCTTAGAGCTGGCGTCTATGGTATCGAGCTGACAGGCAAATGGTGGAAGTATTCGGATATAGACAGGTACTCAACGGAGAAAAAGGGGGATATGGTAGCTACTATGGAGGATCTTATGAGCGTTTATGATACCCTGGGCATATGCAAATTTTCAAGGCATGTTTACTTCGCAGAGGGTTTACCAGAGCTCGTTGAGGCTGTCACAGGTATAAAATACAGTGTAGAGGAGCTCTTTGCAATAGGGGCTAATGCAAATTGGATGAAGAAGTTGATAAATATGAGGCAGGGCATTTCAAAGGATTCTCTACCACCAAGGATGTTTCTTGATCCCATAGCAGAGGGTCCTTCTAAGGGCGCGAGGGTTACAGAGGAAGAGCTCTCAATAATGCTAAAGGATTATTATAGAGCAAGGGGATGGAGCGAAGAAGGAGAGCCCTCAAAGGAGCAGATAAATGAAGTTGATGACCTGACAAAAGAAGTGTTTTACGGTTAAAGCTAAAGATCTCTTTTATAGGAGGGAAAACAAGATCTGTATGCATATGTGACTAGCAAAAAATATATAGAAGAACAAATATTGTATATCGGTGATAAAAATGGCGGATATAACTCCATGGGACGAGTTTGAGAGAGCAATGAACGAATTAAAAGAGGCTATGACAGAAATGAGGAAATCATTCCTGAGGAGACCTAAGGAGCTGGGAGAGCCTTACATAGATATTATCGATCGTGGGAAGGAGATAGAGGTTATAGCAGATCTTCCCGGAGTAAGCAAGGAGGATATAGACATAACAATAGACGGTAATCTTTTAAAGATCTCTGCAGAGAACAAAAGTGGAGCTGAGGAAAAAGAGGAAAACTACATTTATAGAGAGAGAACCTACAAGAAATTCATGAGAAAAATAACTCTTCCTGCGGATGTGGACCCGGAGAAAGCAAAATCCAGTTTCAAGGACGGCATCCTGAGGATAGTGCTACCGAAAAAAGAGAGTAGAGGCAAAAAGATAAGGATTGAGTAAACTATAAATAGCAACCCTCTCTTCCCTTTTTTGTGCTATTTGACTTTGAAGTTCTCCATATGTGCGCGATGATCGCTCTCTTTGGGGCGATGTTTATAGGCAGCAACGCACTTTTGAGAAAAAAATTTGGTTTTGCTCTGGCGCTTATTACTTCAATCTTTTTTTCTTTGCTGGCAATACTAGCAGTCGAAGGATTTGATATAAAAGAATACTCGGGAGGTACGTATGCAATATTGAGCTCTATTTTTAGAATAGGGCACCTGTACATAATATTGTTCGGGCTTTTGTGTCTTGGGATCGCTATACCTGTTTCAAGAGTTATGAGCTCTCAAGCATATAGATCAATGTATCACATGCTCATGGGAACAATACTTCTCCTTTTTGTCGCATATGGAGAAGAGTTCACACTGGTCGTTCTTACAGTGCTCCTTGTAGCTTTAAGCATTGCGGAATATTTTCGTCTCAGAGAAGAGAATGCTCTATCAAAGTTCATAAATGAGATATTCTCTCCAGCCTTTAGAGGTGATGAATCCATGGGTTATCTTTCTAGCTTTTTCTATCTTCTGGGAGTTTTTTTCGTTGTTCTTTTTATACCAAAGCAGATAGCAATGGCTTCTATATCAATTCTTGCCTATGCCGATCCTTCAGCAACTCTTATCGGTAAAAAATTTGGGAAAACAAAATGGAGCACGAATAAAGACAAGAGCATAGAAGGCTCTATTGCTATGCTTATAGTCTCTATTATTGTTCTCATAATGTTCCATCTCTTCTATGGCCTTGAGATAAGTGTTATCACAATAGTATTTGTTGCAATTGCTGTTACGCTGGTAGAAGCTTTACCCTTGCGCGTTGGGGATAACATCCTTATCCCCCTTCTAGGTGCAATGATCATGGCCGCAGGATCCGGTGCGCAGATCTCTATCTTGTGGCTTATCCTGCTTGTTATCCTTGGTCCTCTCGTATATTACATGAAGTTCCTTGATCTTCCTGCAACGCTTGTGGCAGTATTCTTTGGTCTTGTTATACTAATTTCATCAAATCCGGTTTTTCTTGCAGCATTGATAGATTTTTTGATCCTTGGTTACCTTATCTCCAGGTTTAGATACGATGAAAAAAAGAAAAAAAAGGTTGCTGAAAAGAAAGCAGGAACAAGGACAATAAACCCTGTTATTGCAAATGGCATAGCTCCTGTGTTTTTTTCTTTAGTCTACAACCTTGATTGCCGGGCAGCAATCCTTCTTTTTACAGGAGCGATCGCTGGAGCTCTGGGAGACGTATTCGCAACAGAGATAGGATGCCTTACAAACGGGGCTTACCTGCCATTTTCTGGAAAAGTGTATGTTGGGGAAAGAGGGGCAATCTCCCTGCTGGGGGAACTTGGTAGTGTTATAGGGGGCTCTCTCATGGGGCTTGTGCTTGCGTTTCTTTTTTCGGATTATAGACTTGTATTCTTTTCCATACTTGCAGGGTTCATCGGGTCAAATATTGATAGCATGCTGAATGCTTATGTCCCCAACATAACGAGGAGCGAGGTTAATGTTCTGGCGACGCTAGCAAGTGGTATAGCTCTTCTTTTCTTTTATTAAGGTTTTTGATTAGGACTTTATTAGGACTTGCTTTTATCAGGGCTCTTTTATAGTCTTCTATTGTGTTTATATTCATAAAAGCTATTTCTGGATCACAGAATTGTTCTGCCTGAATAAATGCGGTATTTACGCGCTTAAGCATGGAATGGACGCTAAAACTTTCCATTTCTATGCACAGATCTATTGCTTTCAGACAGCTCTGAGAATAAATAGCATGCAAGGGTTCTATGCCCTTTTTATGGATGGGCACCAGAGCATCATATGCATCATTCATGCCCAGCATCCTGCATATCAGTTCTCTGCTTAAGAAAGGAGTATCACATGCGAAGATGAAGCATCTGTCTGCTGCTGAGGCAATGAGTGCTGTGTGCACACCTATAAGCGCCCCATCTTTCTTTGAAGAGTCATCAATGATCTTTACACCGGCAACATTTACCTTACTCTCAGGCTTTTTAATTATCATTATTTCGCTCTCTGGTGATACCTCCTCTCTAATCTCTCTCAATCTGTTGACAACCATTTCTAAAAGAGTGCTCTGCCCGAATGGAAGATTAGCCTTTTCTGCACCGAATCTTCTGCTTTGTCCGCCAGCGAGAATAGCAAAGTCTATAGTCATTTTCTTCCTCTAAACTCTTTCTGCATTTTTTATTTTTCTTCTGCCACAGAGCTATAATGCTCAGGATATATCATTTCATATGAATATTAGCATTGTTTCCGATCATTTATGGATCAATCGAGAGATTTGAAAAACCCACTATGAGATGATTACCAATAGGCGTAGATAGGCACAGATACACATACTTTATGCGCGCAAACTTTGTTAATCTCTTTCTTGAAGAAAGTTATAAACATATCTCCTGTCCTGGAGATAGATTAAATTGTGTTAAGATCCCCTACTTCAACATCAAATCCCTTTATCTGTTAAACAGTATTTCATCCACAAGCCTATATCTTTTATTTCCATCAAATACCATTGGTAGCACTTAGGTCTCTCCTCCAAGATAACCAGGAGCCCCGCTCACAGTACAGCTTCTCTGAACTCTGGAAGAGCTCTTTTCTGTATCTATACATATTGATTATTTTGCTATAGAAAAAGCTTTCCCAGATCGGTTGATGGAAAGCTTTAGCTGCACTAAGTCTCTTTCATGAATGGATAGTCGAAATCTTCTATTGGGAGATAATTTTCTTTTATGGCTCTCGGGGATACCCATTTCAGAAGATTTATGGGGCTACCTACTTTGTCGTTTGTCCCTGAAGCTCTTGAGCCTCCAAAGGGATTCTGACCAACCACAGCTCCCGTAGTTTTATCATTTATATAAAAGTTCCCTGCAGCATTCACAAGAACCTTCTTAGCGAGCGCTATAGCTTTTCTATCTCTTGCAAAGATGGATCCTGTTAGCCCATATGGAGAGGTCTTATCACACAGATCAAGCACCTTTTCAAAATCATCATAAAGGTATATTGTTAACACAGGTCCGAATATCTCCTCCCTCATCGTTATGAAGTTAGGATCAGATGTCAATATAACTGTGGGCTCGACAAAGTAGCCTGTGGAGTCATCGCAACCCCCTCCAAATATGATCTCTGCATCTTTGCTTTCTCTGGCAATTTTTATATATCCTTTTATCTTCTCAAAAGAGTTCTTATCTATCACAGCGTTCATGAAGTTTGAGAAGTCCTCCACAGGTCCAACTTTTATCCTCTTTAGATTATTGATGAGCTCACTCTCAACCTCTGGCCACATACTTTCAGGTATGTAAGCTCTGGAAGTGGCCGAGCACTTTTGGCCCTGATACTCAAACGCCCCGCGCATCAGAGAAAAAACGAGTGATTTTACATCCGCAGAATCATGAGCAACCACAAAATCTTTGCCCCCTGTCTCACCCACAAGTCTGGGATATGTTCTATAATTTCTTATGTTCTTACCTACGGTTTCCCATATTGTCTGAAAGACCTCTGTTGATCCAGTGAAGTGCACCCCAGCCAATTCAGGATGAGAGAGCACAGTTTCACTTATCTCTACGCTGTTGCCCGGAATGAAATTTATCACACCATCAGGTAAACCTGCTTCCTGAAGCAACTTCATAATAAAATACGACGAATATACTGCAGTGCTTGCAGGCTTCCACACCACAACATTTCCCATCATTGCAGGGGCGGTTGGTAGATTTCCACCAATCGCTGTGAAATTGAAGGGGGTTATCGCAAATATAAATCCCTCAAGTGGCCTGTATTCGATCTCGTTCCAGCCACCAGGCGCTTGAACCGGTTGCTCTTTGTATATTCTGAGAGCATTGTACGAGTTAAATCTCAGAAAGTCTGCAAGTTCACAGGCAGAATCTATTTCTGCCTGATGGGCGCTTTTACTCTGTCCGAGCATAGTAGCAGCATTTAGTGTGCATCTCCATTTTGTTGAAAGAAGGTCTGCGGCCTTTCTGAAGATTGAGATCCTATCCATAAATGAAAGCTCGTTCCAGGTTTCTTTTGCTTCAAGTGCTGTTTCTATGGCAAGCTTTGCTTCTTCCTTGCCTGCTTTGTGATAATCCGCAAGCACATGTTTGTGCTCATGCGGCATAATGCATTTGCCCATTATTCCCGTCTTTACCTCCTTTCCTCCTATTATAAGAGGTATCTCTATTCGCTGGCTCTTCAACTCATCTATCCTCTTTTTTAAAGCCTCTCTCCACATGCTTCCAGGCTCATAATTCAGCACAGGCTCATTTTTTGGTATTGTATTTTCTGGTATTGAATTGCTCATAACTATAAATGTCTTCATAACCCATATGTTTTTTCCTGCATATCGATTTATCTCTCTGCAGTTGGGCTCTTTTTTCAGCCTCAGCATCTGGGGAGAAGAGACATGCAGAAGAGAAAAAGCAGAAAAAGAGGGAAAAACTATAGGATACACAGAGATATAGATCCCCCTTTCTCAATAAAAAAATGGTCAGGTGTACCCTGGTTTAAATAAAGCAAACAACCTTGCTAAAGCGAGGTTTATATAAAACGTGCTTTGCACGTTTGTATAAGCAATCTAAAAAATAGAAAATAGGATTAGAAACTCGTTCTGAAAGAGAAAATAAGAGGATTTGACTCAAAAACAGGAAACAGCGGTTAAAACGGTAAAATCAAAGTTATTCAAAATCGTCTACAGATATACACGCTGCACTATGAACAGGGTGAGATATGCACAAACGGTTATAGCATTTATTGCTCTGAAATGCTTGAGTGCTGCATCCTCCGGGATCATGGGAAAAACCACACACATAAGATATGAAGAATTGGGCATAAAGAGCAGCCCGAGGGTTGCGAGATGCATGGCAGAGAGCGCAGAGAACGCAGCATATCTTTTTCCTCCAAGGATGATTGCGCTCGTTTTTAACCCCGCTTTTTTGTCAGCATCAAAATCCTCTATGTGATTCTTCAACTCGAAGAGACAGGAATAAAAGAATATGGAAACAGCTATCGCTATATGAAGTCTCTGAAATACCCCGGATATTGAAACGCCAAACAGGAATATTAGAGCGCCAAAAAAGAGCCCGTGTGATATCATGTCGAAAGGCGGTAATACTTTAAGCCTGGGTGGCGCGGAATATAGATATGCAAGTATGAGCATAAAAGCATATATCACAACGCTCTCAAGGGGAAAAGCCGTAACCGTGAGAAGCCCGGAAAGGGCAAAGAGGTATGAGATCACTCTTGCTTTTTTTCTGCTGATCAGGCCAGAAGCCACAGGATTCTTTCTCAACGAAGGAAGATCTGTATCTGTATCGTAACAGTTGTTTATAGCAAAAGCAAAGGCGAGATAGAAGAACATCGCGACGATAAAGAGGGCAGCGTTTCCATCTAAACTGTCAGTTGATATCGCATAGCCGAACACAGACATACCTATGTATGCCTTCCATGCTTTGATCCTTATGAGCTCTAACAGCCCTAGCAGCATGAGATGCATATACTTTCATCCTAATAGCATTTCTCTATTCTCACAGCTGATATTTTGTATTCGGGCGTCTTTGCTTCCTCATCCAAAACATCATTGGTTAGCCTGTTGGCTGGGGCCTCACGGAAATGGAATGGCATAAACATCATTCCTTCTCTCACTCTCTCTGTTATTCTTGCATTGGCTACCACGCTTCCCCTGCGTGATGTTATCCTTATCCTATCCCCTTCACCTATTAAAAGTCGGTTAGCATCCTCCGGATTTATCTCAACTATGGCTCCCGGAAAAATTTCATTTATCCCTCTGCTCTTCCTGCTCATCGTGCCTGTATGGAAGTGATACAGAACCCTGCCTGTGGATAGAATGAAGGGGTAATCTTCATCCACAAGCTCTGCAGGATCTCTATGGTTTACGCAATAAAATCTCCCCTTTCCTCTGGAAAATCCATCCTTATGGAGATATCTTGTGCCAGGGTGCTCTTTAGACGGGCAGGGCCATTGCAAGCCTTTTATTGCGATCCTTTCATAGCTTATCCCATTATAGCTTGGAGTCAGTGATGCTATCTCCTGCATGATCTCTTCAGCATTTTTGTAGCTCATCCCATATCCCATCCTGCTGGAGAGATCACATATTATTCTCCAATCCTCTTTTGCTTCCCCGGGGGGCTCTATCGCTTTTCTCAATCTCTGCACCCTGCGTTCCGTGTTTGTGAATGCCCCCTCTTTCTCAGCAAAGCATGCAGCCGGTAAAACAACATCTGCAAGCTCTGCTGTTTCTGTTAGAAAGATGTCCTGAACAACCAGCAGAGCAAGGCTTTTAAGAGCTCTTATTGTTCTCTCAGAGTTTGGATCACTGATCACCGGGTTCTCCCCCATAACATAAAGGGCTTTTATCTCTCCCGCTTCAGCGCCGTGGATAACTTCCTCTATGCTCAAGCCTCTCGTTCTTGAAAGTTTTGTTCCCCACGCCATCTCGAACTTTTCTACGGCCTTTTCATCATCCGTCTTTTGGTATCCTGTGAAAAACTCTGGCAGAGCACCCATATCGCAGGCTCCCTGAACATTGCATTGCCCCCTGAGCGGGTTGACACCTGTGCTTTCTTTTCCAACCATCCCGCAGAGCATCGCAAGGTCAGCAAGAGCAAGAACGTTCTCCGTTCCGCATATGTGCTGTGTTATGCCCATGCAGTAAACTATAGAGCTCCGCCTGCTTCCTGCATAAAGCTCCGCTGCCCTTTCTATTTCCTCTCTCTTCACTCCTGTTATTCTTAAAGCATCTCCAAGGTCTAAAGAGAGCAGATGAGCTCTAAGAGCTTCAAAACCCTCGGCCCTTTGCTCTATGAACCTTTTATCCTCCAATCCTTTTTTCAATATAACAGCCATAATTGCGTTTATAAGAGCAATGTCGCTCCCGGGGTTTATCTGGAGGTAGAGATCTGCGAGCTCAGCGAGCTCAGTTTTCCTCGGATCCACAACGATGAGCTTTGCTCCTTTAGCTTTAGCTCTCTTTATCCTCAGGGCCGTTACCGGCTGGGTCTCTGTTGTGTTCGATCCTATGATAAAGATGCACTCTGCGTTCTCCAGTTCTTCAATGGTGTTTGTCATTGCGCCAGAGCCAAAGGCTTTCGCCAATCCTACAACTGTGGGTGCGTGGCAAAGCCTTGCGCAGTGGTCAACACTGTTTGTCCCCACAGCGCATCTCATAAACTTCTGGAACAGGTAGTTCTCTTCGTTTGTGCACTTGGCGCTGGCAAAACCGCCTACTGCATCACTTCCATGATCTTTTATGATCTCCTTTAGCCTCGAAGCAACATAGCTCAAAGCCTCATCCCATGTGGCCTCTCTAAAAACTCCATTCTCTCTTATCAGCGGTTTTTTTAATCTCTCCTCAGAATTGACAAAGTCAAAGCCGAACCGCCCTTTAACACAGAGCCACCCCTCATTCAGGGAGCTCTCAGAAGAGCTTACCTTCACTATCCTGTTATCCCTTGTGTGTAAAGTTATGCTGCACCCTACACCGCAGTAGGGGCATACAGTTTCTGTTTTTTTCAGCTCCCATTCTCTCCCTTTTCCTTTTCTATTATTCTCTACAATTGCTCCAGTAGGACAAACTGAGAGACAGTTACCGCAGAAAACACAACCGCTGGCTTTGAATTCTCTGTTGAAGGGCGTAGAGATCCGGGTATTCATGCCTCTGTACGCAAAATCAAGCACGTTGCACTGCTGGATATCTTTACACACCTGAACGCATTTACCACACAGTATGCACCTGTTCTTATCGAGAGAGAAAAGCTCATTTTTAAAGATAGGGTAAACATGTTTTTCTTTATGCGCCGGTTTAACCCCGAGCTCATATGCGTATTTTTCAAGCAGGCAACTGCCGCTCTTTTCACATGTGATGCACTCTACATCATGATCTGAAAGCATGAGCTCTATTGCTTTTCTGCGTGCTGTGTTTGTTCTCTCATTCTCTGTTACTACTTCCATCCCCTCTCTCACAGGATAAGTGCAGGAGGTCACAAGAACGCCATTTGTTTCGACCAAACAGAGCCTGCATGAGCCTGTGGGCTCAAGCCTTTCATCATAACAAATATGCGGAATTTCTATCCCCAGCTTTTTAGCTGCCTCCAGTATTGTTGTCCCCTCTTCCACCTCTACTTCTTTTTTGTCTATAATTAACTTAACCATCCTGCTCAGCTCCCAGGTCCTTTATCTCTATCGCATCAAACTTGCAAGCCTCGTAGCATCTCCCGCACTTTATGCACTTTTCTATGCTTATTGTGTGAACCTTCTGCCTTTCCCCTACCGCGGCTCCCGTAGGGCATACCAGAGCGCACGCTCTACATCCCGTGCACTTTTCTCCAATAACCTCATATTTTATCAGATCTCTGCAGACCTTTGCTGGGCACCTTTTCTCTATGTGCGCTGTGTACTCGTCTCTGAAATACTTTAGCGTTGTCAAAACAGGATTGGGGGCTGTCTGTCCTAAACCGCATAGAGCGCCAGATTTTACAGTCAAGGCAAGTTCTTCAAGCTCATGTAAATCCTCTTCTTTTCCCCTCCCGCTAGTTATAGAATCTAAGAGCTCCCACATCCTTTTTGTTCCAAGCCTGCAGAATGTGCATTTACCACAGGATTCCTTTACGGTAAAGTCAAGAAAGAACTTTGCCACATCCACCATGCATGTATCCTTGTCAAGGACTATCATTCCTCCAGAGCCCATGATAGCACCTGTAGATGTGATAGATTCGTAGTCAACGGGGAGATCAAAGAGTCTCTCGGGTATGCAACCACCAGATGGACCGCCTATCTGAACAGCTTTTACACCCTTCTCCGTTCCTCCACCAACCTCCTCTATGAGCTCTCTCAAGGTTATGCCCATAGGTACCTCAACATTTCCGCCTCTACGGATTTTTCCTGCAAAGGCGAATATTGTTGTTCCCCTGCTCTTTCCAGTTCCAATAGAAGCATAAGCCTCCCATCCATTCCTTATTATCCACGGCACACTGCTGAGCGTTTTGACATTATTCACACATGTGGGTTTATTCCATAGCCCTTTCTGTGCAGGAAATGGTGGTCTTGGCCTGGGCATCCCGCGCCTGCCCTCTATGGATGCGAGAAGAGCGGTCTCTTCTCCACAAACAAATGCGCCGGCACCCTCCTTTATCTCCGCGTCGAAGGAGAAATCAGAGCCAAGTATATTTCTTCCCAGCATCCCATGTTTTCTGGCCTGGGATATTGCGGTTGTCAATCTCTTAACAGCAAGGGGGTACTCTGCCCTTACATAAAAGAATCCTTTTGAGGCTCCAACAGCATAGGCTCCTATCGTTAATCCCTCTATCACTCTATGGGGATCCCCCTCAAGGATGTTTCTATCCATGAATGCTCCAGGATCACCCTCATCCCCATTGCAGACCACATACTTCTCTTCGCCTGTGGCTTCTCTGGTAAACTTCCACTTCAACCCTGTAGGAAAGCCAGCTCCTCCTCTGCCCCTTAGACCTGCTCGTGTGATAGCATCTATAACCTCTTCAGGCTTCATCTTTAGAGCTCTCTTTAGAGCTTCATAACCCCTGTTTTCCAGGTATTCTTCTATGCTTTCAGGATCTATATAGCCAGAGTTCTCCATAATGAGCTTCCGCTGCTTTGAGAAGTATTCATCAACATCCCATGTTTTTCTCACACCATCTTCATACCAGTCCCTTTTTACAACCCACTCTTCTATAGGCTTCCCGTCCATCAGATGCTCTTCAAATATGCGATCCACCATGTCCTCTGTAACAGATCCATAGGTTGTTATCGTACTGGTATTGTCCTCTATAACATCAACCAGAGGCTCTCTGTAGCACATTCCAACGCATCCAACCTTTTTCAGCTCTATCTCTGATCCCTTCAGCTTTTTCTCGATATGATCATAAATGTGCTGTGCTCCCGCTGCGAGGGAGCAGGAGTTCATACCTACAGCTACCTTCATAGCTTTCCTCTCTTTATATCCCTTATGATTTTCCTCATTTTGTCATGTGTCATTCTCCCATAAACTCTATCACCTATCATTATCGTGGGAGCGAGACTGCAACAACCAAGACAGGCAACTCTCTCCAGAGTTATGAGGCCATCCCCGGTTGTCTCCCCCTCTTTTATACCGAGATCCTCCTCCAATGCCTGTGCTATATTGCCGGAGCCCATGACATGGCATGCGGTTCCATGACATATTTTTATCACGTATTTACCCAGAGGAGCAAATCGAAACTGGGAGTAGAATGTCGCCACTCCATATACACTGCTTACAGGAACGCTGAGGTATTGAGCTATTTCTTCCAAGGCTTCTTCAGGCAGATAGCCAAACACCTTTTGTGTCTCTTGCAGAGCTGAAATAAGAGAGCTCTCATTCCGATCTAATTCTTTCAGATATGGTATTATAACCACATTTATTATTAGAGTACTCCCTTAAAGAATTTACTGCTTTGGTCGGAGAGAGCTATTCATAAAGACTGAAGCTATAGCCGCAGCTCCTGCACACAACGGTGCTTCCTTTTATCTCTGGTTTTGAGCCACATTGCGGGCATATGCCCTTAGCAACGATGTTTTCAATCTTGACCTTTTTTACCTCCGGTATCTCTTCTCTCGCTGCATCCTGTATGAGCTCCAGATCTGGGGTTATTGTGTACAGCCCATAAACATTGAGCTTTTTCTTTGTTCTTATTGTTCTGATTCTTGCTCCTGTTGTTCCGATTTTGCCTTTCTGCTTTTTTAGAAAGTAAGCAACGGCTATGCCCCCGAAAACTCCACCGAGATGTGCTAAATGCGCTACTCCTGTTTGTGCTCCCATGATTTCATACATTGCATCTATACCGACAAGTATCAGAAGCAAAAGCGTTGCAGGAATGGGGATGAAAAAAGGAAAGACCACAAAGCGCTCATGCGGATAGAGATAGGCAAAAGCCCCGAAGAGCCCCATAAGAGCACCGCTAGCCCCTATGCCAGGTATACCTGTAGCGTACTGGCAGAAGCTGCCTACAAGACCGCTGATGAGGTATATGAGCATGAAGTTTCTGCTTCCTATTCTCTGCTCAAAGGGCAAACCGATGAAGAAAAGGAAGATCATATTGAAAAAGAGGTGAGAAAAACTTCCATGAAGGAATATGCTGGCTAAAGGGGCAAATAAACTACCAAGAAAAAAGAAAGGGTCCTCTGCAAATAAACTACCGAGAAGATTGGTCGGGATCATCCACAGAGGTTGTGAAAGAGCAAATGTTATATTGTCTATATCTATCCAGCTTCCAGCGGCATAGCTTATCTGCTGAAGGAAATATAGAATAATGCAAGCAAGGAGCATTGCTAGTGATGCCCTACCCCGGGTAAAGCCGTAGAATATTGAAACAAAGATCACCAGTAATGCGATCAGAAGGAGAGAGATATTTGCTGGACTGAGGATCTGAAGGATCACTTCCTGCTCGCTCCAGCTATCTTTTTTATAATCTCGTTCTTATTTTCCTTTTCATTGCCTCTTTTTTCGATAACAACTCTGCCCCTCTTCCTATACCAAAAAGCGGGGTGATGCTTCTCTTCAATAGAAGCTTTGTAACCAAGAGATCTGGCTATTCTGGCGATATCCTCCACCGTGGGGTTCTGGATAGCGACCGCTTTACTAACTCTCCTGCATTTGCCCTTAGTAAGCTGGGCATCAAAATACTCGGGATATATTATAACAGCCCTCTCAGCCATAACGTTACTTCTCTAGCACACCATTCAGTGTGCCATCCTGACCTGGGCGTGATGTTACCCTTACATCTCCCATGTCTGTTTGAACAAGAGCCCCGTGGGTGATTATGTTCCTTCTAACGTAGTGTGGATTTGCAGGGTTCTCAACCACTGTCTTTATCTTCGCCACCACAGTTTTCCCGCTTTCAGGATCAGAGACGTTTATTGTGTCCTCTTTGAACACCCTTATTTTATCGTTCCCTCCAAAGGTCCTTATTTTCTTTGTTCTTTTCTCACCTACCACGAGAGGTATTATCTCTCTAGAGAGTTCCCTTCTCTTCTTTCCCGATTGCCTTCTTATTCTGCCGCCCGAATGTTTCCGAAGAGATCTTCCCATCCATATTGCCATTAAGGGTTAAATGCAGTGTTTCTATTTTAATTTTCTTCCATTATCCAATAGGGCTGATAAAACAAAGTTAATCTTCTGAAAACCATTTTAGCCTGATGTTACCTGGATTTGCTCTCCTGTATGTTATTCTCTCAGTCATATTTACGACCACTTGAGATCCCTGCATACTGTGAAAAGCACACAATACAACAATAAAGAAAGAAATAAAAAAGCTAATCCACAAAATGAATACATCCCTCCCTGGTTTTTTTGATCTTCGGCGTTGCGTCCTCTGGTACCCCTAGCGCCACCAGCGAAACAAGCCTCAGGCTCCCTTCAATACCCATGATCTCAAAAACGTCTTTCTCATAGCTCCTATTCCACCCGGC
>WOYI010470445.1_pt1 | contig 16280 bp, 15 predicted proteins | sample 6423411 | NCBI WGS metagenome assembly WOYI01 (sample SAMN13441803, study PRJNA592873) | oil field metagenome | biome: oil field; feature: oil-well bore; material: oil-contaminated soil; isolation source: oil-contaminated soil from oil-well borehole | place: Germany: Wietze | collected 2016-10-18 ...
CTCCTGGTCGCCTTGAGCATCATGGGAGCCGCGGTATCTACGATGAACTCGGTGATCCTGACACTGAGCTCCATGTTCGGCAGGGACGTCGTGAAGGCCCTGGCTCCCCGGATATCCGAAGAAAAGGAGCTCAGGCTCTGCAGGGCACTTATACCGTTGATAACGGTAGTCTGTTTCTTCTTCGCGAAGATGAAACTCGGGCTTATCGCGGTTCTGTCATCGATGGCCTCAGGCGGTCTTCTGATGCAGCTGCCCGCTATCCTCGGAGTATTCTTCTGGAAGAGAGCCACAGCGGCCGGGGCTGTCTCCAGCATGATCACCGGGGGCGTCGCTGTCGGATACATGTACGTCCGGGGCATAAAGCCCCTGGGGCACTGGCCCCCCCTCTGGGGGCTGCTCCTGTCCGGGGTGGTCTTCGTCTCGGTGAGCCTTCTTACCCGCCGGCCAGGGGAAACGGACTATTTCATGAAGTCGGTCAACGACTTTGTTCGCTCTCACTTCGGGGAGTGATGTACTTTTTCGTCCAGGGACAGGCCTCGATGCATATTCCGCATATGGAATGGCTCCATCCGTTGTCTCCGGCGAACTTTCTTGTCTTCCTGTAACAGGCAAAGATATTCACCAGTTCCTCACGGCTGGTCCCCTGCCTCCAATCAGTGCCGGTTATGGCCCCGGCGGGACATGCGTCTACGCAGCTCGTACAGCTCCCGCAGGACGACACCCTGACGGGTTCCCCCGGAGAGAGGGGAGCATCCGTCAGGATCGTGCACATGCGAAAGGCGGATCCGAACTCTCTGGTCACGAGAAGATCACTTTTCCCTATCCAGCCGATCCCCGCTCTGATCGCAGCCGTCTTGTGGGGAAGCGGAACGCTCAGGGTCTCCCTGTCGAAACTCTCCGTCGTCGGGCCCAGAAGCTCCGCGCTGAAACCCCGCTCCTCAAGGAATGAACAAACCGCCTTCCCTGCATCGGCCAGTTTTTTGTTGGCCCTTTCATATTCATCGTGATATTCGCGGGTGGGCCCCTTCCCTATGCCAGCAATGACCTCCGGAGATAGTCCCAGGATCACCGTCACCGCAAAAGGGAGCCCGGGGAAGGGCCTTTCGGGTATATCCCGCAGATCTGATATGCCGCACTTCGAGCCGCCAAGGCCCAGGATCACTCTTTCAAGTTCCGCGGTGATACCATTCAAAGGAATTACCTCCCCTTATGATCAGGTTCTGTTGACAGTATCATATTTTCCGAACGCTTCGAAAACGGCATCTATCTCATTTTCGGAAAGAAGCTTCGGTTCTCCAAGGCTCCTGACGTGCGAATAGACCATCGAAACGAATTCCACTGTTTCCGCGACCCGGAATGCCGCCGGGAGCGTGCCGCCGGCGGCGATCAGTCCATGATTCGAGAGGAGGACCGCATTTCCCCCTCCCATGGCCCTGACGGCACCACTCGCGAGTTCCTCCGTGCCGAAGAGGGCATAGGGTGCAACAGGCACTTTCCTCCCGGCGACAGCGACAAGATAGTGAAAGACAGGTATCTCCCACCCGAGACAGGCCATAACGCAGGCATAGGGGGAGTGTGTATGGACCACGGAGAGAATATCGGGGCGTGCCCTGTAGACTGCAAGATGGAGGGGCGTCTCGCTCGAGGGGATCAGGTGTCCCTCGATGACTGCTCCTTTCATGTCCGTTACGACAACGTCTTCCGGGTCCATGCCTCCGTACTCCACAGCACCCGGAGATACGGCGACCAGCCCCCCGGAACGGATGCTCAGATTCCCTCCTGTTCCGGTTATGAGCCCCTTCTCCAGAAGTTTCTTTCCGAACTTTACTATTTCAGAACGCTCTCTCTCAAGAAGCATGAACTCCCCTCCCCTTCTGGATGATAACCCGAATATGCGGGAAAATGCCATAGGAGTGCGCTATACTCGATGCAGCAACAACACGGGGAGGTATTGGTGATGCAGAGGACCGGGTTTTTCAAAAAGATACCGCTTTTTCAGGTTGATGCGTTTACAGCAGTCCCCTTCGCTGGCAATCCTGCGGCGGTCTGTCTTATGGACGAATTTCCCCAACCGGAAACGATGAGGAAGATCGCAATGGAGATGAACCTCTCCGAAACGGCTTTCGTGGTACCGGCCGGGAGCAGCCCCGCCGATCCGGCAGGGCTATTCCGTATCCGGTGGTTCACGCCCACGGTGGAGGTTCCCCTCTGCGGCCATGCCACCCTCGCTGCCTCGCATGTGCTTTTCCACGAGATCGGGATGCCTTGCGAACAGATCTTTTTCGACAGCCCAGGCGGCCCTCTCTCGGCAAAGGTCGCGGATGAAGGCATTACTCTTGATTTCCCGATGAATATACCTCAACCGGCGCAGCCTCCGGAAGAGGTTCTCTCAGCCATGGGGATCGAAGCCGCAGTGGATGTCCAGATAGCCCCGCAGGCACTGATGCTCCTGGTCAGGGTCCCGGATGAGGAGGCAGTTCGCCGGCTCTCCCCGGATTTTCCGGCAATGCTCCGCGCCGACAGGGGTTCCGGAAAGTACGAGGGCGTCATCGTCACTTCCACTTCGGGTGATCACGACTTCGTATCCAGGTATTTCGGACCATGGGAGGGGCTTAACGAAGACCCGGTCACCGGTTCGGCCCATACAGTACTTGCGCCTTACTGGTCACGCATCATGGACAAAGACTCCTTCCGTGCCTTTCAGGCCTCGGCACGCGGGGGAGAGCTCGTCTTGCGCATTGCGGCAGACAGGGTAGAGATAACCGGCACGGCTTGTGTCGTTTTCAGGGGAGAGCTGCTGATATGAAAAAGGCGGCCCCTTTCAGGGGCCGCCCGGGTAAATTTCAGGTGCAACTTACCGGGTTTTGCTGAACGCCGGGAATCCCCCAAGCGTTGAAAGGATATCCTGGTCGACCTCTACACCGAGCGATCTCCCAAGACGCTCGACTTCAAGAGCAAGATAACTCTTCTGTATGTCCTCACGGACCCTGGGAAGCACCTCGTCAAAGGAGGGCATGCGGGCCGGTCTTCTCTCCATGACTTGAATGATATGCCATCCGAACCTGGTCTCGACCGGACCTCCCGTACTTCCCGGCGAGAGCGAAAATACCATCTTGTCGAATTCTTCCACTGTCTGCCCCCGAGATACCCATCCCAGGTCTCCGCCCCTCTGGGCACTCCCCGGATCCTGGCTGTACTTCCTGGCGACAGTCGCGAAATCCGCGTTCTTCGCGTAAACCTGCAGGAGGACATTCACCGCTTCATCTTCTGTCGGCACCAGGATATGTCTCACGTAAACAGCTTCCGGTTCGGCGTAGTCCTGCTGATGTCCGGCAAACCAGGCCTCGAGAGCCGGCCTGTCTAGATCCCACTTTTCTGGAAGCGAAGCGACGTAGGCCTGGGCAAGTATGTTCACCGCGCTCCAGCGAAGCTTGGAAGCCACCGCCGGATCGAGATTGAAGCCCTTGTTCTTCGCTGCCTCGGAGAGAAGAAGGGCCATTACGACCTGTTCCGCAAATGTTTCCCTGTCCTCCATGGGCAACTGGGCAAGGACAAAAGGAGTCATCTTCTCGTCGGCCCCTGCCTGGTCAACGATCAGGCGGACCAGCTCGGCCTCCTGCACCTTCTCGCTTCCAACTGTCACTACGGGCCCGCGTTCGGCCGCGGATACCAGCGCAGATGAAACAAGTATCGAAAAAATCGCGAGAGCAAGAGCTATCTTTGAGAAACGCTTCATTCTATCACTCCTCAAAATGTTTTCCGGCGATCCTCAAAGAACCCTTGCCGGATGGTTTTCCCGGAGACCCATGGTATGGCATCGGGACATACTGAACAGAAGGGCGGCGCTGACCGGCCTGGGGATAAAGCCGCATGACCTGGGATATCTCATCCGGCAGATCGGTCGAAACAAAGAGGCCCAGCTCCGCGGCCTCTTCGCTGCTGATAGGGTAGTCGTGTGTCCAGCGGCCCTCGGTCAGGATCTGGGCGAGGCGCTCGGCCTCCTCGACCGGGACATTGTCCACGAGGAGTTTTACCACGAATTTGTGTGTCTGCGCAATCGCTTTCCGGGAGATGTCCGCAAGTATCAGCGTGTCATCATCGACCTCCGCAACGGGTTTTTCCGCGACCGCCTTGAGTATCGATACGGCTGGGTACTGGCCTATCTGCGGGTCTACAGGACCCAGGACCGCATGGCGGTCCATGACTATCTCATCGGCGGCCAGGGCTATGAGCGTCCCCCCGGACATCGCGTAGTGCGGGACAAAAACAGTGACCTTCGATTGGTGCTTGTTCAGTGCGGCCGCTATCTGTGATGCCGCCAGAAGCAGGCCTCCCGGGGTGTGGACGATGAGATCTATCGGAGTGTCCGACGAGGTCATCCGTATGGCCCTGAGCAACTCCTCGGAATCCTCTATGTTGATGAAATTTCTGGAGAACATCCCCAGGAACCCGATGCTCTCCTGACGGTGGATCAGTGTAATGACCCTGCTTCCTCGCATCTTTTCCAGGTTCCGTATCGCCATGACCCTGGAGCGCACCAGCGCCCACTGCTTCATCATGGGGAACACGAAAAAGAACAGGAGCATGATCCAGAAGATATCTATCTTGAACAATACAACCCCCTCTTTCCTGATTCCACGGTCATTTTACCGATATGTCGTCGCTCCTGCCACCGGAAAGCGGATCATCAGGGTCAGAATCTTTCCCTGGCTCATCCGGTTCGAGCACCAGTTCCCCGTCCCTGACGGAAACCGCTACCCGGCTTCCTTCAGGGATACGCCCCTCAAGCATAAGATCCGCCAGCCGGTCCTCTATCATGCGCTGGACGGCCCTTCGCAGGGGTCTGGCCCCGTATTTCGGGTCATAGCCCTTCTCCAGAAGCATCGTCCTGGCCTCAAGGGATATTTCGATATGAATACCCTGCTCGGAAAGGCGTTTCACAACCTCCTGGATCATGAAGTCCAGGACCTTCAGAAGGTCCTCGCGCCCCAGAGGCTGGAAGACTATCATCTCGTCGACACGGTTGATGAACTCGGGCCTGAAGGTCTTCCTGACGGCTTCAGTAATGCTCTTTCTTGCCCTGTCCCAGTCGGGGGATTCCCCCTGGCCGGGAGTAGCAAAACCGAGCCCCTGTCCCTTCATTACATCCCTCGCGCCGATATTGCTGGTCATTATCACTACGCTGTTCCTGAAGTCCACGGTATGCCCCTGCCCGTCGGTCAGGCGGCCGTCCTCGAGGATCTGCAGAAGGATGTTGAAGATATCAGGGTGGGCCTTTTCGATCTCATCGAAAAGGACCACGGAGTACGGGCGCCTTCTCAACGCCTCCGTGAGCTTACCCCCCTCCTCGAAACCCACGTAGCCCGGGGGAGCTCCGATCAGTTTGGAGACTTCGTGACGCTCCATGAACTCGCTCATGTCGAAGCGCACCATGGCATCGTCACTTCCGAAGAGAAATTCCGCGAGAGAGCGGGCGAGTTCTGTCTTGCCTACTCCCGTTGGCCCAAGGAAGAGAAAACTGCCTATCGGCCGTTTGGGGTCCTTGAGGCCGCTTCTGGCTCTCCTTATGGCCCTGGATGCGGCGTTGACCGCCTCCTCCTGGTTGACCATGCGCTTGTGTATCTCCTCTTCCATGCGCATGAGCCTGGCGGATTCAGCCTCGGTCAGCTGCAGAACGGGGATCCCTGTCCATTCGGAGACGATGGAGGCTATCTGCCCGGCATCCACGACCGGCTCTTCCTGGTTGCGGAGCCTCTGCCACTCTTTCCGGCGTTCTTCGATCTCTTCGCTGAGCTTCCGCTCATCATCCCGGAGACTTGCTGCCTTTTCGAACTCCTGGGAGGCGACCATGGCCTCCTTTTCCTTGCGAAGACCATCCAGGCGCCTCTCCATCTCCTTCATGTCGTCAGGCGCTTCCATTGTCCTGAGCCTGGCACGCGCCGACGCTTCGTCGATCAGATCTATGGCCTTGTCGGGAAGGTGGCGTTCCGTAATGTAGCGTGCGGAAAGGCGGGCCGCGGCCTCTAGAGCGCTGTCGGTGATCTTGGCCCTGTGATGGACCTCGTATCTGTCCCTCAGTCCCCCAAGTATCCTGATCGAGTCCTCGACATTGGGCTCTTCCACCATGACGGGCTGAAAGCGCCTCTCAAGGGCAGCGTCCTTTTCGATGTTCTTCCTGTACTCTTCTATCGTCGTAGCGCCAACGACCTGGAACTCGCCTCTCGCGAGGCTTGGCTTAAGGATATTTGCCGCGTCGACAGCTCCTTCCGCACCTCCGGCACCGACGATCGTGTGGATCTCGTCAATAAAGAGGATCACGTCCCGGCACTCCCGGAGCTCCTTGACCAGTTTGCGCATACGCTCCTCGAACTCGCCTCTGTATTTTGTGCCGGCGACCAGGTTGCCCATGTTGAGCTGGACCACTCGCTTGCCTTTCAATACCTCGGGAATATCTCCAGCGATGATCTTCTGTGCCAGACCCTCCACTATGGCGGTCTTGCCGACCCCCGGGTCACCGATAAGCACAGGGTTGTTCTTGGTTCGGCGGGAGAGTATCTGTATGAGTCTCTGTATCTCCTTGCCGCGTCCGATGACCGGATCAAGTTCGTTTCGCTGGGCCATCTCGGTCAGTGCAATACCAAGCTGATCAAGGGTGGGAGTCCTGGAGCGCCCCGATCCTTTCTGGGGCTGCTCGTCCGATGATGTTTCACCCGGGTCGAGTGGCGATCCGTCACCGGATGACACGGCCGCGGCTACGTCCGACCGCACTTTGTCGAAATCCAGCTCCATCGAGTTCAGCACCTGGGTGGCGATCCCCTCACCCTCGGATATGAGACCAAGGAGTATGTGCTCGGTTCCGACGTAACTTACGGACATTTTCTGGGCCTCCCGCATGGCCAGATCAAGAACCTTCTTGGCCCTGGGGCTCAGGGGAAGATCCACCGGCTTGCTCTTCTGCTCTCCCTTGCCCACAAGTTGTTCGACCATGGTTCGCAGCTCGTCGATGGAAACTCCCGCAGAATTCAGGACCTGCGCCGCGACCCCTTCGCCCTCGACAGCCAGACCCAGAAGGATATGCTCCGTCCCTATGACATCGTGACCGAGTCTGAGAGCCTCCCGGTGCGCCAGCTGTATGACCTTCTTGGCCCTTTCAGTAAAGAACTGCCACATTTATAGATACCTCCATATTCATATTGCACCGTTTTCAGGGAGTGATCCAAAGAGCCGTCTGAGGACATCGGCTCTTCTTGCGTTGAGCTCCTCCGCACCAAGCGGACGCTCGGCACGCGCCTGCATATGAGCCTGCTGGATATCAAGAAGCATCCTGTTCCAGGCGATCGTGGGAACGGCCGGAAGAATATCCATCTCCGAAGCCATCCTGGATATGGATAGAAGCTCCAGGGATTCTCTTCTGTCCACGATCCTGGCGTGTCGAAGAAGCCCCCATGCTCTCCAGGCCCTGTCCTCGAACTCCCTGCCCTTTACGTCCAGAAGACGGACCCTTGCGGAGCGCTCCTTGCCGACCAGCCCCGAAGCTACACCGTAAACCTTCTCGAGCAGTTCTTCCTCGGCCTGTCCGAGAGTGACCTGGTTTGAAACCTGGAACAGCGACCCCGCGGATTCGCTCCCCTCACCGTACATACCTCTTACTGTCAGACCGATCCTTCCGCACTCCGCCACGATCCTGCCTATCTTCCTCAGGACCGAAAGGGCCGGGAGGTGGATCATAACGGACGCGCGAAGACCGGTACCAATGTTGGTGGGGCAGGTCGTCAGGAATCCGCTCTTTCCATCGAACGCGTAACCAAGATCCTCAAGTGCCTGATCGACCTCTCTTGCGGCTTTCCACGCGTCGTGGATCCTCAAACCGTCAAAAAAGGCCTGGATACGGATATGATCCTCCTCGTTCAACATCACGGAAAGGATGCCCTTCTCGTCCACCAGCGCTTCCCGTCCCGGGCCACCTCTTGCAAGGGCAGAGCTTATTAGATGTCTTTCGACCAGGATACCCCTCGCGAGCGGGTCGAGGGAATCGATGACCAGGCTCCTCAGAGGTTTTTTTGAATTATCCGGGGCAATATGGGAACGGATCGTACCAGCGACCGTATTTAGCGTTTCCGGGTCGGCCCGCCACGGGAATACGAACTTTTCGAGATTCCTGGCGAGCCTTACGCGGCACGACAGGACAATATCTGAAGATTCCCCGAGGCCCTCAAGCCATTTCAGTGGACTGTCCGCAAGCTCCCTGGCGACTGTTTTCATTTTATACCTCGACCTCGCGGATCCTGTCACGGATGACCGCGGCCCTTTCGTACTCTTCTGCTTCGATAGCCTGGCGAAGCTCTTCCCGGAGCGTTTTTACATCATCCGCGCAGGGTGCTTCCATGCAGGCCGTCCTGGGCCTTATTCCCCTGTGGACGTCAAAGCCGTGGATCTTCCGGAGGAGGGGCCCCAGGCTGTCGTGAAAGATAGCGAAACAGTCGGGGCAGCCGTATCTGCCTGATCTCCTGAACGTGGAATAGTCGAGGCCGCATCTTCCGCAGGTGAGTCCTGAAAATGCCGGATCCCCTTTTTCATCCTCCGGCACATCGCTCCCGGGGCCGTGAAGGAGTCCGGCAAGGAAGCTTTCAAATGGAATATCAAAGGTCATGTCGGGGATCAGTCCGTCTTTTGCCATCTGTTCCGCGCACATGCGGCAAAGATGGTATTCGACTATCTCCTTGCCCTTCTGATGCCTGATGTGAACCTCGGCGTCCCGGCCGCTGCATCTCTCGCAATTCATCCCGCGGCGTCCTAACCGAGCACAAGGCTCCGCAACAGACGCTTGAGAAGTTCCGCGTTCAGGGAATCGCGCTTGTAAGGCGAGAGGTCAAGGAGACTGGACCCCATCTCTTCCTGGAACCTGGTCGCAACCTCAATGAGGAGGCGCTCCCTGTTGGAGATCAACTGACGATGCTGAAGGTTGGAGAGGATCCGCCGTATCTCCTGCTCGTTGACGGTATCACCAACAAGCTCATCAACATGGTTGGCCCTGTCTTCGGGCATATCAAGGCAGAGCCTGATGACACGGATATATCCGTGACCGCCCCTCTGGCTTTCTACAATATAACCGCGCTCCGGTGTGAACCGGCTTCTGATGACGTAGTTTATCTGGCTGGGAACACATCCGAAACGTTCGGACAGGTTCTTGCGGCTTAAAAAAACAGACTCCTCCGTGGTTGTCTCAAGCAGATTCTGGATATGCCTTTCAATGATCCTGGTAAGACTGGCCAAGACCCTTCCCCCTTTTGACCTTTTTTGACAAGCCAAATTATAGGGTTATGGTCAATATTCGTCAATAATGATTTACTTCTCCTCGCCGATACGGTCTTCCCTGCCGTCCCGAAGATTCTCGATATTACTTCGATGGCGGACCACCGCAAGAACCGCAAGCGCCGAAGAGGTCCAGAAATATGCCTGGGGCTGCCTGAGGATCAGAAACCAGACAGGAACGGTCATCAGAGAGACCATCGAACCGACCGAGACATATTTTGTGAAGCGCATTACAAGATACCATGCCAGACCTCCCGCGATAGCTGGAAACGGATTCAAGAAGAATATCGCTCCGAAGGACGTCGCGACACCCTTCCCCCCCCGGAACCCCAGCCAGACCGGAAAGTTGTGACCGCAGACAGCCGCTAAACCGGCGAAGGCAAGAGTCCAGGGATCCTGCACACCAAGAAACCTGGCCAAGAGAACCACCACCCCGCCCTTGGCCATATCGAATACGGCGACCGCTACCGCCCACCTTTTACCCAGGAATCGGGATACATTTGTAGCCCCGATGTTGCCGGACCCCAGCTTGCGGATGTCCTCTCCAAGAAGAAACTTCACCGCAATATAACCAGCCGGGACCGACCCGAAAAGGTAACCGGCGGCAACCCACATCGCGAAAGTCATTGATCGGCCCTCCTGATAACTACAGCATCCACTACAACAGCTCCATACCCCTCATCCAGTACGAATACCGGGTTCACGTCAAGTTCTCCAAGCGTATCCTCCGCACAGGCCATTACCGAGATCTTCGACACCATATCCGCGAGAGCGTCAATGTCTCCGGGCTTCTTGCCCCTCGCTCCGGCAAGAAGCGGGAAGCCACGGAGCTCCCTGACCATCCTGACGGCCTCATCCCTGTCCACGGGAGCCTGACGGATAGATACGTCGTTCAGTATCTCTATATATATCCCTCCCAGTCCGACCGCTACAAGCGGCCCGAAGAGGGGATCTCTTCTTACTCCGATCATGCACTCCATCCCGCCGGAGACCATCTCCTGGATAAGAACTCCCCGGATCCTGGCCTCGGGCACGGCTATGGATGATCTCTCGAGGAGTCTCCCGTATGCGTTCCGGAGCTCTTCTCCATTCCTTAGACGTAGCGCGACGGCCCCAACATCAGTCTTGTGGAGGATATCGGGGGATACGATCTTGAGCGCAACAGGATACCCTATCTCCCCGGCAGCAGCGATAGCTTCTTCAAGGGAGAAAGTGAGTATTTCACGGGAAACGGGAACACCCCACATCGCAAGAAGCCTCTTGGCGTCATACTCCGTCAGTTCATCGGGCATTCCGGGGAGTAGAGGTTCCCCCGACTCTCCGGAAATCCGGCTGGGAAGTTCAGGCCGCTCCCCCCACCGGGCAAGCTGGGCAAGGGCCCACGCGCACCTCTTCAGGCTTCGGAAGAGGGGCACGCCATTGGCCATGAGTTCGTCCAGGTACGCACCTCCCTGCTCCCTGTTGATGAGCCAGCAGCACGCCAGGGGCTTTCCCGACCGACGGGCAGACTTGATGAGGTCGCGGGTGACTACGGCGCCCGAATCTCCTGTGATCATCGACAGTACCACGGCTACCATGTCCACCTCGGGGCAATCCAGAACCGTGTCCAGGCAGGATCTGAATCCTTCAGGTTCGTTGATAATCTGGGCTGTGAGGTCGACAGGGTTAACGGTAGTGCCGAACGAGGGCACGAAACTATCGAGCGAATCCTGCACAGCCTGCGGCAGGGGATCGACTTCGAGTCCAAGATCCCAGGCCCTGTCAGCCATGATTATCCCGGCACCGCCCGAGGTCGTAATTATTCCCAGTTTTCTTCCCGAAGATCTCCGATCGCAACCGAAGATCTTGCCGAGATCCGCTATATCCTCGGCATCCTCTATATCGATAACACCGTACTGCCTGAAGACGGCCCGCCATGATTCATCCTCCCCCGTAAGGGCGGCGGTGTGGCTTTTTGCTGCCGTCCGTCCTGTGGGACTTTTACCGACCTTGAGGATGGCGACAGGCACATTGCGCTCACCCGCGTACCTGAGCATCTCGATGAAACGGGAACCGTCGGAAAATCCCTCCATATAGAACACCAGAAGACGTACTTCGGGGTCGCTGGCGAAAGCCGTCCCGAAATCAACGATGTCGAGGTCGGCCTGGTTGCCTGTCGTGACAACGTACCTGAAACCGACTCCGCTCTCTGCGGCCATCGCAAAGGACGCGAACCCGAACGCACCGCTCTGCGATATATAAGCCACGTTCCCCAGAGGGCGCGAATCGCTGTCGAGAGAGGCCGAGAAACTCAGGGGGACGTTGTCCGCGAAATTCACCAGACCCTGGCAGTTAGGCCCGAGAATACGTACCCCGCCTCTTCTGGCCGTATCCATTATCTCCATCTGGACTTCGCCTTTGTCGCTTTCGGCAAAACCCGATGAAAATATCACGGAATAGGGAACACGGCGATCCGCGCACTGCCTTATCACACCCGGGACCAGGCTCGCCCTTACCCCGACAAGAACAACATCCGGAGTCTCGGGAAGGGAGGCAATATCCGGAAAGCATTCAAGGCCCGCTATCCTGTCTCTTCCGGGGTTGACGGGGAATATATTCCCCTTGAACCCGAAGCGCTGCAGCAGTTTTACGGGGCGCCCCGAAATACTGTCCGGATTTCCGGAAGCTCCTACCACCGCCACAGACCGCGGTAAAAGAAGGCGCGAAATATCCGTAACCTTTGCGGGACAGAGATCCATCCTCTCAGGCTCCCTCGCCGGATACCGTCATGACAAGAGGGGATCCGAGACCATCGACCGTTACCTCGACCCTGTCTCCGGGGAAGATCTCCCCTACGCCTTCGGGTGTTCCGGTCAGGACTACGTCTCCCTCTTCAAGGGTCATAAAGGTGGTTATGTAACCGAGGATAACCGAAACGGGAAAGATCATGTCGTCAGTAAGTCCCTCCTGCCGCTTGATCCCGTTGACGAAGGTCCGGACAACCGTTCTTCCGGGGTCGATGCCGGTCTCGATCCACGGACCCAGAGGGCAGAAAGCATCAGCTGATTTTGCGCGGATCCACTGAAGGTCGCTTCTCTGTCTGTCGCGGGCCGTCAGGTCCAATCCGGCTGTATATCCGAGAACATGGCCGATCGGGTCGGGAGTTCCCGACAGGATCCTTTTGCCGATCACCAGCGCCAGTTCACCCTCGTATTGAAAATCGTCTGAAAAATGAGGGTACGGTATTTCGGAGAAGGGGTCCGCAAGTGAGTTCGGACCCTTGAGGAAAAGGCCAGGTTCTTCGGGGAGCGGTTCGGAATCGTTGCCCATCTCACGGATGTGACCGAAGTAGTTGCGCCCGACGCAGACTATCTTGGTCGGGACCGCTGGTGCAAGCAGGCGGACAGCGGCAAGGGGCATGGTTTCTCCCGAGCGTTCCCTGCCGGGACCGAAAGTCGTGAAAACCACACCTCCCTCAAGAACTCCCCACTTGGGCTCTGCGCTGGCACCGACGGAAAACCTCACTATTCTCATGATAAAAGACGCCACCTTTCCTCAAGCTTCTTTAATAAAAATTTCCTGCTACCAGGCCTTCCTGTATATCTCCTCGATCTGCTTTTTGTTCATCGGCCTCGGGTTGTTCGACAGAAGCCTTGTCTCCTTCGAAGCCGCCTCCGCCATCCCCGGTATTGCCGATACAGGAACTCCCAGATCCCTGATCCTGGTGACAACTCCGATGTTGCGGGCCAGCTCTGTCATCCTGTCGATCGAAAGGAACGCTGCGTCTGTATCGGGAATATTTTCCGCGTCATCGGACATCGACCTCGCAAGCCGCGCGAATTTAACGCTGTTGCCCTCAAGATTGAACTCCATGACGTGGCGGAGCATTACCGTGTTGGCCACTCCGTGAGGAACATGAAACTCCCCTCCAAGGGGGTAGGCGAGCGCATGAACCGCCGCCGTGCCAGCCATGGCAAAAGCCATGCCTGCCATGAGGCTTCCAAGGGACATCATACGCCTGGCTGCCGCGTCACACCCGTTTTTCACGGCCTTCTCAAGTGAACCGGCAATGTGCCCCACGGCGGCAAGGGAAAGGGTCTCGCTCAGGAGGTTGGCGTTCACCGATAGGAATGACTCCACCGCATGGATAAGCGCGTCCATCCCGGTGTCCGCGGTCACCCGGGGGGGAAGCCCGTGGGTCAGTTCAGGGTCGACGATGGCCGCGTCCGGAGTGATATGAGGGCTGACTATCCCCTTTTTGACTTTTTCTTCAGCAAACGTAAATATCGCGACAGGGGATACTTCCGATCCGCTGCCCGAGGTGGTGGGTATCATGATGGTCGGAAGGCCCTTGCGTATTATGCGATCCCTTCCGACGAGGTCCAGGATGTCCATTTCCCCTGGCGCGATCACGGCCGCCGCTTTTGTGAAGTCCATGGTGCTCCCGCCTCCGACACCTATCATAAGGTCGTGTCCTCCGCTCCTCGCGAGATCGACAGCGGCCCCGACGCTCTCGACCGGGGGTTCCGGTTCGATAAGGTCGTAAACACCGTACCTGATCCCGGATGAGTCGAGGATCCCCCGGATCGATCGAAAAACCTCTGTCCTGCAAAGCGTCCTTCCTGTCAGAACAAGAGGATGGTGCGAACCGAACCCCCGGATGATCCCGGGAAGACGTTCAACCGCTCCATCACCAAATACCACATCGCAGGGGATGTGAAACGAAAAAACAGTTTCCGGACACCTGTTCACTTCGCTCATCATGACACCTCTCTCCCGGATCGGGGACACTATCCTGATCAATTGATTTTGCCACAAAAGATCCCCCTTTCCCATTAGAAAGGGGGATCTGGTCAGATTCTGTTATCTTTTTTGATCTTTATCTCAGGAACCCAGATCTCCGATCGACAACGCGAGGCGCTTTGCCGCCTCGGGGAAGTCCTCCGCACCGGCGTAGGAGAAGCAGGCCCTCAAGTTCTCTTCACCGCCTCCCGTCGGGAAGAAAGCATCTCCTGTCACGAAAGAGACATTCCTCTCAATGGCCTTGAAGAAGAGATCCCTCGTGTTGATCCCCGGCAGGGTCAGCCAGTAGAAGAACCCTCCGGCTGGAGTTCCGAAACGGGTACTGGAGGGGAGAAACTCCCTGAATGCATCTTCCATTGCATCCCGTTTCATTTTGTAGTGTGCCTGGATCTTCGGCAGGAAGGATTCCAGGTATCCCAGGCGGCAGTATTCGTAAACAAGCCCCTGGGCCAGGACACTGGTACAGAGGTCGGCTCCCTGCTTGATCATCACCATCTTGTTGATGACATCCTCCGGTCCGGTCACCCATGCTACCCGGGTCCCGGGAGCGAGGATCTTCGAGAAGGAGCAGGCGTAAATTACCAGATCGTTCCTGTCCATCGAGAAGATCGTCGGTTCGTGATCCCCGTCGTAGCGCAGATGTCCATAGGGATCGTCCTCAAAGATGGGAACACCGAAAGTTTCGGCTATTTCCAGGAGTTTCTTTCTCCGGGACCCGGAAAGAGTGTAACCGGAAGGGTTCTGGAAGTTGACTATCGAATAGATGAATTTGATGCGGTCCCGCCCCTTCCGGGCCTGTTCGAGGATATCCGGGAGGAGATCTACCTGCATGCCCTCTTCGTCACACGGAACGGTCACGAAGCGTGCCTTGCGGTTCCTGAGCGCGTGAGTCGCTCCCGGATATGTGGGCTCTTCAACGATAACCACGTCCCCGGGGTCAAGCATGACCGCCGCGAACAGGTCCATTACTTGCTGTGAACCCGTTGTGATGCACATCTCCGCCGAAGTTGTCACCCTCCCCATCCTCGGCGCCATCCACTTGGCGATGTACTCCTTGAGAGGTTCGAACCCCCCTGTCGCTCCGTACTGCAGGATCTCCCTGCCGCGTTCGGATATGATCGCTGACGACTCCTGGAACTCTTTCACCGGGAATATCTCGGGATCGGGATTCCCTCCTGCCAGAGAGATCATCCCCGGTTTCTTCATGTACTTCACCAGTTCCCGTATCGGGGAAGGGGTCAGATCGTTACCCACCTCAGAGTACAACTCATCCCAAACCTGCTGGCTCAACTGCAACCACTCTCCTTATGCTGATTATGCTCAATGAAATTTGCCGGATCCCTCAACCGAAATCCTTAGGGGATTGCCAGTTCACTTTTTTCGGCATTTTCCCGAAAGTCCTGCCCATAATGCTATGGCTCTATCAGAACGACAGTTCCGGGAACCGCCCTGTCCACAATCTCGAGAAGCGATTCGTTGCTCATCCTTATGCACCCTTCGGTGACCATCCGGCCAAGGGACGAAGGATCGTGCGTACCGTGAATGCCTATCCCCTTCCACCCGGTATCCAGCCTTATGAACCATGGGCCGTAGGCCCCCTCGACAGGCCCCTTGCCGTCTCCGAAGTCGTGAACCCAGGCGCGGGAGTCATTTGTACGCTCAACTTTGAAAATTCCTTCGGGCGTCCTCCTGTCTCCTACCCGTTCCTTGTTCCCGGCGTTATCTCCGACCGCAACGGTGTAGCCGGAGAGGAATTTCTTCCCTTCCCAGGCTGAAAGCATAAAAGATCCCTTGTCTATTCGGATCCAGAATCTGCCCTCAAGGTCGTTTTCGTCCACAAAAGCGCGCAGCTTTTCGGGCTCCACCTGGGGCGGCATTCCGATATCGGATCCAGCAGCATCGATACCCGTATTCTCCGCCTCCGTCGTGCCATTGTCCCGGGCGGGATACACGGGATCCAGGGCGACATACACCCCGAAAGCGATGGCGCAGAGGACCAGGACAGAAAAAAACAGCCTCCCAAAGATCCTTTTTGAGGGTATCGTGGATATACCGCCTTCCCGTTCGATCTTCCTCTCCAAAACGCATTCACCACTTTCCGATATTTTCTCACGAACCTGGCTTAAGGGTGGATATTCATCTGCTGCTGGACTATTTCAACGAGTTTGGCGATATAGGTCCCAATC
>WOYI010686505.1_pt1 | contig 16280 bp, 14 predicted proteins | sample 6423411 | NCBI WGS metagenome assembly WOYI01 (sample SAMN13441803, study PRJNA592873) | oil field metagenome | biome: oil field; feature: oil-well bore; material: oil-contaminated soil; isolation source: oil-contaminated soil from oil-well borehole | place: Germany: Wietze | collected 2016-10-18 ...
TCCCCGTTGGATTAAGACTCACCTATATTATACCACGCTAAAAAAAGAATGCATTTTTATCATTATTCTTCGGTTTTTAATCAAATTATTAAAAAGCTATCAATCAATGACCTTCCCTGGATTCAATATATGCTGAGGATCAAAAGCATCCTTAATACCTTTCATGATTTCAATTTGTTTTTTACCTAACAAGCTAACCATATATTGTTTTTTTGCAAATCCGATACCATGCTCACCAGACACTAATCCACCATAACTAAATGCTTTTTCATACAGTCTCTTGAACCCTTCTTGTATTTTAGATTGCCAAAGCGTATCATTCACATCATCTTTACAAAAATATATATGTAAATTACCATCACCAATATGGCCAAAATAAGAAATTCTTAATTCAAGATCCTGACTGGTTTGTCTTATATACGACAAAAAATCTGATATAGCAGATCTTGGTAGCACAACATCACATTCATCAATTTCATTCGTGGATGCTTTGATTGCTTCTAAAAATCCACCTCTCACATTCCATATTACTGATCTTCTTTCTTCAGTATCTACTAAAAAAACATCAATTGCACCATACTTATCGATACAAAGCTTACTTGCAATTTCAATATTTTCATCGATTGCTTGTTCATTATCTCCATCATAGGATAACAATAGATAAGCACTGTAATCATTATGAGGGATTTTCTTGCCTAAAAATTCTTCAGAATATTGTATTACTTGTTTTTCCATAAATTCTACAGCTGTTGGTAATACATGCTCGATGATTAATTGTGGTGCTGCCTTGATTGCATCTTCTCTATTTTTAAATGGGACTAACAAACTGACTGTTTTTTTAGGTTTGGGTATTAGTTTTAATGTCGCTTCAACAATAATTCCTAAAGTTCCTTCAGAACCAATCATCAAATTTTTTAAGTCATAACCTGTTGAGTTTTTAACAACTTTTGATCCAAATTTTTCAATTTCACCGCTCGGAAGAACTACTTCTAATCCTCTAATCCAATCTTTTGTCACACCATATTTAATGGCACGCATCCCTCCAGCATTTGTTGAAATATTACCACCAATTGTCGCAGTTTTCTCACCAGGGTCAGGTGCATAAAATAAATTCTCCCTTTCAACATAATCATAAATATCAATTAATAAGACACCTGGTTCAACACGTAATGTTAAATTTGTTTTGTCAAGTTCGATGATTTTATTCATTTTTGAAGTATCTAATAATATTCCACCATAAATAGGTACACAAGCACCAACAAGACCTGTTCCTGCACCACGAACCGTAACAGGTATGTTTTCTTTTGTGGCAAAAATCATAATTTGAGAAACTTGTGTTTTGTCAGTTACATAGACATGGGCGTCAGGGTTATGTTCTACAGTCCCAAGTTCATCATGTGAAAAATCATGTGAAATGGATTCAAATGTTTCAATATTATTTAATCCTACAATGCTAGTTAAAATGTCAATATGTGTTTTGTTTAATTTAGCGTACATGCCTTTCCTCCATGATTGATGCTATCATATGACCTAATTTGGGGATAATTTCATAAATATCACCTACAATCGCATAATGACTAATCTCAAACAATTTACAGTTTGGATTACTGTCGATAGTAATGATTAAATCAGCATTTTTCATACCTTCAATATATTGAATGGCTCCAGATATTCCCAAATTGATAATTAATTTTGGTTTAACAGTTCTACCTGACATGCCAATTTGCTTCCGAGGATCCAACCAACCGTTTTCAACTAAGGGTCTTGTACACGCCATTTTTGCATTCAATACTTTCATTAATGGCGTAAGCAATTTCAAATCTTCTTGTTTTTTAAATGCTCTACCAACAGATATAATAACGTCAGCATCAGAAATATCCTCAACCTCTGGTTTAGGATGTTGATCGATCAATCGCACATGAGAAATCATATCAGGCTTGAATGTCTCATGAGAAATAGTGCCAATGGGTGTACCCTTTATGCCTTTACTAAATATTTGGGGCCTAATTGTTGCACATTGTGGCCGATGATTTGGTGTATGAATCTTCGCCATTATATTGCCACCAAAAGCAGGACGTATTTGTATTAAATCTCCTTCATCAGTCAATTCTAACGCTGTGCAATCTGCTGTTAGCCCGGTTTTTAATTTAGCAGCAACTCTAGGTGCGAAACTGCGGCCAAGTGGCGTAGCACCAAATAGAAAAATACTATTTTTGTGTTTTTCGAAAAAATTCTTTGTCGCCTCAGCATATAAATCTATATTGAATATTTTAAAGATATCATCATCATACATAAAAACTTGATCAACACCATAATGCAATGCTTCATCAGCAATTCTTTGATTACCCCCAATCAGTAATGCATATACTTCATCATTCGTTGTTTTTGCGAGTTCTTTCGCTTTACCAATTAATTCCCAAGAAACCGGTTGAGCGATACCGTTGTGATGTTCAATAAAGACGACAATTCCTTTATAAAGAGAACGATCTATCCAAGGTCTCATGGATTCAATAAGTTCACAGACCCCCTCTGGACCTTTTTTTACACATGCTTTACATATTTTACAGTTTGCATTGATAGAAAGTACTTGATTTTCCCAATCAAATGCACCAAAAGGACATATGTTTAGCAATTTTTCAGCTATTTCAGGTGTTACTTTATTTTGATTTACCTTAATATATGCCATCATTTTACCTATATATAACTATTTTCTACGAGTATCGCAGCAAGTTTCTTTGCCAATTCATCAGCATTACCACTCAATTTTATCGATACTTGTTCGTGTTTTGGTGGAAAAATCTCTTCAACTTGTGTCGGTGATCCAGACAGTCCATAATGAATGGGGTCTTGATCTTCAAACTGCGATAAAGACAACATGGGTATCGTATCTTTTTCATGTTTCATTTTACGTTTATATGACGGTAATCTAGGTACATTTGCTTCTTTTTCAATCGTAATTAAACAAGGAAAATCTACTTCCACGGTTTCTTCATACGTATCATAAATACTCCTAAGTCGAATCATGTTATCTGTCAATGATAAAATTTCATTCACATAAGATACATGTGGAATACCTAAAAATTCAGCAGTTTCTGGTCCGACCTGTGCGGTGTCACCATCTGTTGTCTGTTTACCAAACAAAAGCAAATCAAACGGTTTCAATGTATTCAAAGATTGAGATAAAGTGTACGAAGTTGCTAGAACATCTGACCCTGCAAAACGCCTATCTGAAACAAGTAGCGCATCATCTGCACCCATATATAATGCTTCTTTTAATACGGCAGTTGCAGATAAGGGACCCATCGTTACGACTGTTATGTTTGTCTTGGGATATTTATCCTTAATTTGAAATGCAGCTTCCAAAGCATATAAATCATAAGGATTCATTTTAACATCTTTACCATCCCTAATTAAGGTGCCTGTTTTTGAATCAAGGTTTACTTTTGTTGATCCCGGTACTTGTTTGATACAAACAACAATTTTTATCATTTTATGGTTTCCGCCCTTGTGCAAGGTAATCAAATAAAGCCAAAATATCTGAAACATCACTTGATGTTTGATAGTAAATATATGGATCTGAGTACAAAGATGTTTGATATGCTTCAGTACCGCGCGTACGAACTTTTATTTCATAAATGCCACGAATATTTGGCATGACATAACTGTTTGTCGATGTATAATGTTCAACGCCATTGATTGATACATAATAAGCGCTTGCGTCCATCACTTCATCAAAATGAATGATACCATTGTCTAAATAAACATTTGTCGGTGGTTCAAATTGTGGTCGTGTGTCTGGATTTGGAATATCACTCGCCTTTGGAATTAATTCACCTTGAACAAAGAATATCGCATTAGAAATTGATCTTAAACGCCCATCAGAGGGAGAATTCATGGTTATATATCCAGAATCATCTTCGTCCGCAGTTATCATTGTTGATGAGCCACCGCCATCTAAGTTATAAGCGACTTCTGCTTCAAAATAAGCCATAATTTGTGCTAATTCCCAATGGGTGACGCCTTCCATTCCTTCATTGAATTGTCTGCCATCTACAACGACAAAAAATACAGTGCCATCTGCTTTTACACCAATGGCTGTACGTGGCGCTCTAGATCCTAAGGCGGCTCCTGTAGTCCATGTATCGATAGGTGTACCAAACTCAACAAGTTTTTCCCATACACCTATTCCAAATCTAGTATTAGCAAATTCTCCGGTAACATTTTGTTGGACAACGAGTTGATCGCCGTAATTAATGAGTCCTAGGTCGTCGAATGTATCTCCGCACACAACACTAAATTTGTGATCTTCTACTTGATATGCATCATCAATTCGTGTTTCTAATACACCTCTACCAAAATAACGGTCTAGACTATCATCATAAGCAGTCCTAGTTGCTTTAACGATTAATTTTTCATAGCCATCTGGAATTTCGGCATCCCAATTATCAAAATAAACAGAAATACCATCTATATCTGGTAAATCATTGATTCGATCAATCGCGATTTTTCCTTTTGTTGCTCCTTCATCATTTTGAACAACTAAAGTTAACCCAGTAAATGTTGGTCTTGAAAAAATAGTAGTGCCATCATCATAAAAACCAGCCACTGGGTGTGTACTCGTTGTCCCTTTATAAATGATATCATAATTTATAATGTGAGCTTCTGTTGGTTTACCAGTATTATTAATGTCATAAAAATCACCATTAACGCCACCGACCACTTGATAGTTTTCATATCTACTCTCAACTTTATCTGCAATAATGTTAATGTTTGACATGCCCCAACCGCCGGGTGCAGGTGTACTATAATCCCAGTAGTTGTCGCCAACTACCACATGAATTTGATCATCTACTGTAGGATTTGCTGCTAAATAGTGAATGACTTGATTGGACACTGTGCCTTCATAGTTAATGGAACCAACTATTTTTTGATATTTCACACCATGCGTTACAGTGGTAATTTTTGAAGTAATATCAATACGAAATAATGCTTCAGCAGATACTGAGACAAGCGAAAATGTAAATATTGAAAGAACAATGAGCAAAAATAACGTAATTTTCTTCATGCGTTATTTCCTCCTTCTATTATTGGTACCACAATATCTATTGGTTCATAACTAAAAATCATTTCTGTATGATAAATGGCTAAATCAACTTGAATATCAAAATTCATAGAGGCAATTACATCATCAGTTAGTGTAATAGCAAAATTCGATGCTGTCCCATCAGGTATTAATTCTATCACAAAAGAATTAATAGTATCATACTGGCCATAATTAAGTAAATATAAATCATTTGCGTAAGTGAATTGATCATAATTAAAATTTAGGAAAAATAAATGATTCGTGGTAGCTCCTAAATCTGATTCAATGAATGTATTGCCTTGTTTTGTATAACTTAGTAATATGCCATCTAAATCTTGATAAATAACCATTGAACTCCCAACGCTAAACGATGATAAATTCCCATCATAAATAATATTTGCTGCCGTAATCATATCCCCATCATCAATCGAAATTGAAATTTGAAATTGATCTGTTTCACTTAAATCAGCCATTGAAAGATAAAGTTTTTCTGCCTGTCCAGTGATACATACACCATCGACAAGTGTACCCGTGCATGAGATAACCTTTGTAAATGTAGCATTGATGACATCCGACATGCCATTCTCATTTTCAGCTTTTGCGTATACAGTTGTTGTTTCTGTAATTAGTAATGCATTTGTATATTCACTAAATGTTGTACCATCATAACTAAAATAGATGACATCTGCATTCACTGCTTCAATAGTGATTATCATTTCACTCTCAAATGTGGACCCTACTGAATTGATTGTAACAGTAGGCGTTGATCCCGGTATTTCTTCATTTTGGCATGCTATCAAAAAAGTAGCGATAAATAACAGTAGCATCGATAAAAATATTTTTTTCATGATCTATTACTCCATTCATTTAAAATTAATCGATTTCTCACATATATTCTACGCTACTTCGTTTGAAAAAAAGTTTTAATTATTAAAAAGAAACACCGCATATGCGCGGTGTCACTTATTTTTTACCTGAAATCCTATCGATTTTATCTTTAACGTCAGCTTTAAATCTATCTATTGCTTGAATAGTGAAATCCGCTAAATCAAGTGAATCATCTTTAATTAATGGCGTTAAATCCATAGCGAAATTAGATAGTGTTGAAGCATCAACATTATGGGAGGCTGAAAATGTAGCATTTGTATAGCGTCTACCTTTAGCAGCTAAATCATAACGTTTAGCTCCATCAATTTGTGAATCAAATATTTCAATTAAGGCATTTCCTATGTTAGGTCGTTCAGAAACATTAAAGGTTATTTTTTCTTCGTCCTGCAACCAATCCAAATCACGCCACACCTCACAACCATAGAGTACTTTGGGACGATCATTTTTATCCATCATACGAATTGCTTTAATCACTTTGGTTACGATAGCAACATGCGTATCGTGTTTATCAGCAAGATTATGCGTGTAGAGAATTTCGGGTTTTGCTTCTTCAATTAACGCTTTTAACTCTAATACGATACTTTCATTATTAGGATCTTTTGCTTCTTTACTAGAATAATCAAGTAAGGCTAGCGCTCCAAATTCACCAACATAGGCAGCTTTTTTTTGTTCGTGTTTTCTTACTGCCATTATTTCTTCATTGCTAAAATTCGAATAAAAGCCTCCTCGTGCTGAACCCGATCCATTAGTGACAATCACACCAAAATACCATTGATTATCTCTACCATAACATTTTAAAATACCATCGAGAGCCATGATTTCCAAATCATCTTGATGAGCGCCGATTGCCATATGGGTCGTTCTTTTAACACCTTCATCAATAGGTTTTCCATCTGGTATAAACCAAGATGCTGTTTCTTTATTTAATTTCATTTTATCCTCCTAATATCGGGTAGACTCGCAGCAGCAATTGATTGACCAACACGTCTACTTTTTTCATCTGGTAAGGTGATTTCTATCTTTTTACTTAGCGTCTTAAATTCTTCTTTTAAAACACGTTTTGAATTTTTCATAATTAGCGTACCACCCTCGCCGGATGTTACCCTTCCTAAAATCAATACGTGCTCGATGTCATAAAATGTCGCAAAATAAGCGATTGAATAGCCTAGATAAATACCAATAGTTTCAAATATTTGTTTTGCACCTTGATGCCCATTCTCTAGTAATTTTTGAACAACGACAAGTTTTTCAGATGGCGTCAGCTTGTCATTAAGTGAGATACCTGCTTGCGGAGCTAATCGAATGACAGCATCTTGTGACAAATAATTTGTACCTACGCCTTGATCAAGAGACCACTCATCAGTGATGGCTTTTTGATTTAAATCAACAGGTACAAAAGCAAGTTCATTTAACCAACCCATGATATTCCCCTGTTTATCAATATAACCAGCAGCTAAAGATGTCCCCATTGCAATACCTAAAACACGGTTTTTATTCAAACTCATCGATCCGGCAAGCGCTGTAACATCTCCATCGTTTACAACTTCAATCGGAATCTTGCCTAGTTCTTCTGCGATATCTACAAACATATTTTTAATTCTTTTTTCAAATTGATTTCTTGGTATTTTCCTAAATAATGAACTTACCTTTACTTGGTTATCAATGAATATACCAGCAGAACTAACACCAATAGCATCAACTCTAGGCATTTTTTCCATTGCTCTTTTTAAGGAATCTTTAACTCCATCGATATGATATTGTGGATCTGATTGTTCTTTTGGCTGCCAAATGACTTCTTCACTGAAAATAGCGACGCCATTAACAACAGCTGAAACTTTCCGGTCCGATCCTCCAGCATCAAATCCGATACGATAACCTTCTAAATGCCTACCAATCGGTTTTGAGACTTCATTTTTAATGACAATTGATTTTTGATTTACGACATCAATGATAAATGGTTTATCGTAGACCCTTTCCATAAAATCAACATCATATGCACACTTTCCATCTAATTTATAGTGTGATTTTATTACATCTGCTATATTTCTAGGAAGACCTAATATCAAACGATAGCCACCATATATCCATAAAAGTGTTTTAATAAGTCGTTCAACATAATGACAACTTTCTTGAAAATCATTAGCGTTAGTTAATAATTTAAATTGGTAAAAAGAACGTTGCCCATGATTTCGCTCTATGGCAATGATTGCATTAACACTGTCCTTGGATGCCTTTGCTCTATCTTGATAATGTTTAAAAACGAGCACAGGAGGTAAAAAATATGGATCCAATGGTGAAACGATTTTAGGTTTTATTACATCTTCAAAAATTTTCATGAATAACTCCTCATATATAATTCTTTAACATTGGCAATAAATAGTCTTTTATGAGCGTGTGTCCCAAAGCAGAAGGATGAATACCATCGTGTAAAATGTCATTCATTTGATAATGATCTAGTTCACGAGTTAAATATGTTTGCATTGGAACATAATCAACATCATATTGTATAGAAAGTTCTTCTAGAATTTCTTGATATTTTTTAACATGAGGTATCCAATTCGGTTTTACATGTACAATTGGAAAGGCAAAAGGTTCAATTAATATGATTGGCAGTTTTGGATTGACTTGATGTATGCTATCAAGCATAAATTGATAATCGCGTCTAAATGTTGCTGCATCACTAGGCTTATCATAGGTATCACAATGCCAAATATCATTAATTCCTATTAAAATAATCAGTAAATCTGGTTTAGTATCCCTTATTTCAATTAAAATTCTTTGTGATAAATCAATTAAACGATGACCACTTATACCGCGATTAATCATTTTAATTTCAGTTAATTCTTCTTGTAATAAATGAACATAGCCATGCCCTAAATCCGTTGTTTGTCTATTTCTACCACAATCTGTTACACTATCTCCTTCAAACAGCCAAATTGCTTTTTCCATCATCAATCTCCTGAATCTATCGATTATCTTAATTGAGTTCTTTACGCATTATTGTAAATGAAGCCACTTTATGAAAACCAGCATCTTGATAAATATATTTAGCAATATTGTCTGATCCGGTAAACAATGTCATGTATATGGCACCCATTTCTTTTAAGGTTTCGCATAATTTTAAAAATAACATCTTACCTAATCCATGACCTCTTTCAAGTGGATCTATGCCAATACCACCAAACGATCCTTTGAAATCATCTGTTACGTAAAGTGGACCTGTCCAACCGACAATACGCTCATTTTTCACAACAACTAGCATATCTTTGGGTTCTCGTAGAGATAAATTATGCAGGGCTGTTTGTTTCCAACTATTATTTTCTATACGATCAAAGAAATCAATTAATCCTTTATGTTTATTTGGTTGATATAATTCAATTGCGAAATCATCATTAGTTGTTGATGAGTCTGCTTTATTGATGTGAATATGTTCTAAATAATAACCATCTAGTTGTCCATCTTCATAATATCCATTATTTTTCAATAAAAAATAAATAGCTGAATTGAGGGGAATAGCTGGGGTGCCAGAATGATAATGATTCGTATTAGGAATCATCCATTCAAAATTTAATGGTGCTGCAAAATATTGTCTTATAAATGTCTTACCTGTGCTCTGTAAATAAGATTCTAGCAGGTGAAGTATTTGTGTCCCATATCCTAATCTTCGATAAGATCTACATACAACAATTACGCCAATAAAGCCAGGTACAGTTGGATTATCAGATGTTTTATAGGCAACACCATAGCCAATCATTTTATGATTAAGAAAAACAGTAACACTACCTTTTGAATCGAAATATTGATTCATAATTAATTTTCGTAGTGATGATTCGCTTTGTGCTTTATATATTGTGGTTGTAATGACATCATTTTTCCAAATAGCTGCGATTTCTTTGAAATCATTGCTTTTTATTTGTTTATAAACAGCCATCAGCTGCCTCCATTTATATTTTACTAGTCCAAAGATGAATTTAATAGTATCACTTTTAAAATTACAGAAAAGGAAAGATATTTTCAAAAATACTTGCTAAATCATGATTGGACTACAATTTATCCAATGTCGAATTTTTAATTGCTGTGTTCAAGATCAACATCGTCAAGATTTAAATATTTCAATTTCTTTGACGTATTTCATTGAATCATCTTCATTTGTGGAGTGCATCAGCGTCATGATGACCTTTATATTCATGTTTCATAAGTTGCATTAAAAAGACTTCGACAGATGGATCATCATTTATTATTTTTCATGAGGTCGAATCATCTACTAAATGATTACAGTTTATTTAATGAGCATCATATAGCGCAATATGCGAAGTCAATGAAAAAGACTAATGATAAGATTATTTTCTTTGTGAAGCAACCATCCATAAAGTCGATTGTTAATTATTGTAGTGACTTTTGTTTGTTATACTTTAATAAGTGAAAAACAAATATAGTAGTTACAATGACGAACATAAAGAGCACTTGCCATTGTGAAGGGCTAAAGAATGGTAGAAAACTGCCTCTATCATCACCACGATAAAACTCAATAATAAAGCGAAATATTGCATATGATCCCCCATAAATAAAGTAATTGTATTGCCATTTATTTTTATTTAATAACGCCAATAAAACAATTGATAATATTAGCAAAAAGAGAGCTTCAATGATTTGAGTGGGAATGACTCTTGTTGAAGTAGTAACAAATTGAATACCTATCCATGAATCAGTAGGTAACCCATAGCAACAACCCGCTGCTGTACAACCTAAACGTCCAAAAAAATGAGCGACTGCAACTGCGGCTACAGCAATATTAACAATTGGAAAGAAATAATGTTTAACTTCTGCATTACCGAACGCTCGAGCGCCAATGATAAATATGGCTACTCCGCCAATTAAACCACCCATAAAAGTAATACCATGAACATAAAATGCTTCGCCAGTACTCAAGGTTTCTATATAGTTGTATAGTTGTTGAAAACCAAAAGCAAAGGCAAATCCGATGCCTATTGAAATAACACACAATATTAAATAGAAACGAAAAACTTCAAATGGTAAATTTAGTTTTTTTGAATAAATTCTAACAAGAAGTAACGCTGCTAGTAAGCCTAAAAATACCAAGATGTCATATGTATGTAGCCATTCGATACCAAATAAATACGGATACATGATATCACTCCTTCTATTTTATTTTTATCTTTATTATATACTATTTTGATAGCATTGTTATAATCTAAAGAAAAGTGCCAGTTCAACCGGCACTCATTAAATAGATTCTTTACTTAGCGCATGCCTTTTTCAAAAGGAATACCTTCGGATTTAGGTGCTCGCGATTTTTGAGAAGTGAAGACCAACACGATAAGGGTCGCAAGATAAGGTAATATTTGATAGAAAGTACTACTAATTCCTAAACTATAAAGCCATGGAATGAGCACAATAGATGATCCCAAAATATTTAAAAATGCAAAGAACAATGCGGCAAATAAGATTCTAATGGGCTTCCATTGACCAAAAATCATAACCGCCAAAGCCAAGAATCCATAACCATTGACGCCATCTCGACCATTCAAATTCGAATCCAATACGCCAATCGCGTAAAAATAGCCGCCGACACCACCGAGTAACCCAGATATACCAACACCCCAGTAGCGCATTTTAGGAACAGATATACCGACTGAATCGGCAGCATGTGGATGTTCACCGCAAGCTCTTAGTCTTAAGCCAAATTTTGTTTTGTACAAAACGATGGTTGCGACGACAAGAAGCGCAATACCAATATACACAGTTAGATATGTATTGGTGAAAAATAAATTGCCAATGACAGGAATTTGTGATAACCCAGGAACTTGTCTAATATAAAAAGACACATTGGTTGTTACGCCATTTGAATTAAATGCCATTCTGGCAAATAACAAGATCATTGCTGGTACTAACATATTAAGTGCTGTACCTGATATGACCTGATTAGATTTCATGTTAACTGCTGCAAACGCAAGTAATAACGAATAAGCGATACCTGCAATTGCTGCAACTATAAAACCTAGCATTAGCATGACTTGCGGATTCATCGTCGAACCTTGAATATTATAAACGAACAAAACAGCGACAAATCCACCAAATAACATAATACCTTCTAAAGCGATGTTAACAACACCACTCCGTTCTGAGAACATACCACCTAAAGCAACAAGTAACAATGCTATAGCTACTGGTAGCATATGTTGAACTAAGTAATAAACAGTATCCATTACGCTACCTCCCCTTTATGATTAAGATTGGTTGCTATTTTTTCTGGAGATTCTTCATCATTTTTAGTTTTCTTCTTCCGTATATTGCTAATAAATTTGCCAAATACTTGATTGATGATTAATGCAAATGCTGAAAAATAAATAATAATAGCAATAATAACATCAACGATTTCTGGTGCAAAACCAACAACTCTCGCTGCTGTTCCACCACGTTGAATATAAGAAATAAATAATGCTGAAAAAATTATACCAAACGGATTAGAATTACCTAACAATGAGACTGCAATCCCGTTAAAACCAGCTGTGGCAATCACATTAATCGGTGAATATGTCATCGAACTAAACGTTAAAAGTGAAGGTGCTAAGATGGCTAATGAACCACCAAGACCAGCTAATCCACCTGCTATGCCCATAGTTAACACTGTATTGCGTTTGTAATTGATACCTGCATAATGACTAGCATCCTTGGAATGTCCAGTTGCAATTAACTCATATCCAAATGTGGTTTTATACATAATAAAACCGATAATTATGGCAACTGCAATCCCTATGATTAAGCCAATATTCACATTTGTATCAGAACCGAGTGGCGCTAATTGTAATGCTTTATCTATATATTTAGTACTTGATCGTTCTGATGAATAAATCTTATTGTTATTGACGATTAAGGCATCGACAATAAACATCCCAATATAATTAAGCATAATAGATGTAATAACCTCATTGACATTTGAAAATGCTTTTAATATTCCAGGTATCAATCCCCACAACAACCCACCAACAAAACCAGCAAGCAAAGCGATGATTAAATGGACAACTGCATTATTCATTGGCCACATAAAGGCGACATACAAAGTAAAAAACATACCCATCGTATATTGACCAGAGGCGCCAATATTAAATAATCCCATTTTAAATGCGAATCCTACGGATAATCCTGTCATTAAAACAGGAACCATAAAGAAAAGCACATCATTAAATCTTGAAAGACCGCCAAACAGCAACGCTACAATGCCATCTGATGCAACTTCTGGTTTAGAAAAAACCAATATAACAATACCGATGACTAAACCAATACCTATCGCTAATAAAGTTGCTCTAAATTTCTTCATACCCTCAGATTGAATCAATTGACGAATACGTCCTAACACGAATTCACTACGCTTGTTGTTCATGACTGACCTCCGTATCCGACTGTTTTTTTGCCCCACTCATATAAAGACCAAGTTCCTCAGGTGTTGTCTTTTTAGGATTTAAAACACCCGTGATTTCTCCTTCATACATGACGAGAATACGATCCGATAAATCTAAAACTTCATCGAGTTCCAAACTCATCAGTAAGACACCCTTGCCTTGATCTCTCGCAGCAACAATTTCTTTATGAATAAATTCAATCGCGCCAACATCTAAACCTCTTGTTGGCTGAACACAGACTAATAAATTACAAGATTTTTCCAATTCTCTTGCAATAATGGCTTTCTGTTGATTTCCCCCACTCATACTTCTCGCTGGTGTTACTGGACCTTGACCACTTCTAACATCGTATTTTTTAATTAACATTTCACTGTATTGACGCATAGCTTTGGGCTGAAGTATACCATGCTTATGAAATGGCCTTTGCCAATATACTTGTAAAATCATGTTTTTTTCTAGTGAATAGTCTAAGACTAATCCATACTTTTGTCGGTCTTCGGGTACATGGCTCATCCCCAATTTAGATCGTTTACGAATAGGTGCCTTTGTGATGTTCACACCATTTAATTCTATCAAGCCGTGATTGACCTTGTCTAACCCTGTGATTGCCCGGATCAACTCTGATTGGCCATTGCCCTCTATACCAGCGAGACATACAATTTCACCAGCTTTAACATCAAATGAAACATCTTTTACAGTGTGTAAATTAGAGGCTTTTGATTTCATCGAAACATGATCAACGTGTAAAACAACGCCGTCTGCATTAATATCTTTTTTGTCAATATTAAAGTTGACGCTTCGACCAACCATCATTTTTGATAGTTCTTCTTTCGACGTCTTTTCAACATCAACAGTTCCCATATATTTGCCTTTTCTAAGGACTGTACAACGATCAGCAACAGCTTTAATTTCATTTAACTTATGGGTGATAAATAAAATCGATTTGCCCTCTTTAGCAAACCCTTTCATGATGATCATTAAATCATCTATTTCTTGCGGAGTTAAAACAGCTGTTGGTTCATCAAAAATGAGAATCTCATTATCTCTATAGAGCATTTTTAATATTTCGACGCGTTGTTGTTGACCAACTGTTATATCTTCAATTAATGCATCTGGATCAACTTGTAAACCATAGCGTTGTGAGATGTCAACGATTTTATCTCTTGCCTCTTTTTTTGACAAAAATCCGTATTTGTTAGGCTCGTTACCAAGAATGATATTTTCCAATACAGTAAAAACTTCGACCAGCATAAAATGCTGATGAACCATACCAATACCTAATGCATTAGCATCGTTTGGATTTTTAATCTCCACTTTTTGACCATTTTTCCTAATTTCACCAGCTTCAGCTTGATAGATACCAAAAAGGACACTCATCAGTGTTGATTTACCTGCCCCGTTTTCACCTAATAATGCGTGAATTTCACCTTTTTTTAATCGTAAAGTAATATCATCATTAGCAACAATACCTGGAAATTCTTTTCGTATGTTTAACATTTCAATGATATAGTCATCCAAATTAATCACCGCCAAATATATGCTTTTGTTATAGTATAGCATAACTTAAAAAAGTTTCTAACCCCCTAAGTGAAAAAAAAGAGGAGAAGTTGCCTTCTCCTCACATACGAACATCATAATACTATTATTCGATAATAGTTAATGTGACTAATGATAATCCTAAACCATTAGAAATTTCTGCAGCCGTTAAAAGTTCAGCTGGTTTCAAAGCACCTGCTCCACCTTCAGGATCAGCAACTTCTACAACACGAAGAATTGTACCTACTGTACCATCAGCAACATCTGCAAAAATCAAATCATATGCAGCGCGATTAAATGTCGTAAAACGATCAAATGCATCTGTTGATGATCCATCTAAAACTTCCGTAGGAAGACCTACGCCATTATTAGAAGCATTTAATACCGTTGTTTTACCACCAAAATCAGTCCATGTACCTGTTTCGTAAATTGCGGCTAGGACTTGTTGAACAGATTCGCCAAGACCCTTCATAGCAGATGTTATAACTGTAGGGCTATCATAACGTTGGTCAACGTCAACACCAATGACTTTGCCAACAGGAGTTGCTTCTGCAGCAGCTGACATGACGCTCTTACCAACTGATCCGCCAGCAGCAAAGATTACTTCTACACCTGATTGGAACATTGCACTTGCCGTACCCTTGTTCTTAACGCTTTCTGCGAAATCACCAGTGTAATGATATTGAACAGTAACTTCACCAGCAGCTAATTCGAGTTCTGCAGCAGCATATTCTGCACCTTGAAGAAAACCATAGCCAAAGGCAACAACAGCAGGAACAGCTTGTCCACCTTCATAGCCTAGACTGCGCATACCGTCTTTAACAGCAGCATAACCAGCAAAGAATCCTGATTCTTCTTCAGCATATACGATACTAGCTGTATTTTCTCTTGTGTAATATGTGCTATAATCACCAGCTTGTGGATAACCATCTAGCAAAATAAATTTAACATTAGGATGTAATGATTGTGCCTGATAAATTGCAACTTCAAACAAAAATCCTGGTGTGACTACGACTTGTGCGCCAGCAGCAATAGCATCTTCAATCGCAGCTAAATAATAGTCATTTGATACATCTTCTGGTTTGTAGTATTGATGCGTGATTTCATTTGCTACAGCATATGCGACAACGCCTTCCCAAGCGCCTTGATTGAATGATTTGTCGTCGATATCGCCTTTATCTGTAATCAAAGCAATTTCATACGTACTCGTTGCGCCACCTGATGTGCAGGCAAATAATCCGATTGATGCAGCAAAAATCATTAATGCTAATAAAAATTTCTTCATATTTCCAATTTCTCCTTATATTTTATTTTGAGGATTCACTCCCGTCATTCCCCATCATTCTTAGTAT
>WOYI011352992.1_pt1 | contig 16274 bp, 16 predicted proteins | sample 6423411 | NCBI WGS metagenome assembly WOYI01 (sample SAMN13441803, study PRJNA592873) | oil field metagenome | biome: oil field; feature: oil-well bore; material: oil-contaminated soil; isolation source: oil-contaminated soil from oil-well borehole | place: Germany: Wietze | collected 2016-10-18 ...
TGGTTTTTTATAGCATAAACCCCATTTTAATATTCCTAATTGGATATTAAAATGGGGTCATACTACCTACAATAATGCGATTACAATACTATCTACCACTCATCATCTTTGTTTGCAAGGTTCTCATCGGAAATCTTACGCTTCACTTTTGCAGAGAGTACCGCAAAACTTGTGGCAAGGTCGGTGCGCTGTATGACAACCCTCTCCGGTAGCTTGAGATCTTTCGGGGCAAAATTCCATATTGCCATGATTCCACAGCTGATCAGCAAATCCGCCACTTCCTGTGCATGCATGGCTGGTACCGCAAGAACTCCGATATTCACATGATTTGCCTTGAGATATTCCTCGATGTCACCGATAGAGTAGACAGGGACCTCCCCCAGTTTGCCACCCCATTTTACCTCATCGATATCAAAGGCCGCCACAATCTTGAGCCCGTAGGTGTCAAATCCCTCGTAGCGTGCAAGAGCTGACCCAAGATGCCCAGCCCCTACCAAAATGGCATCGGTGGAATTGTCCCATCCCAACGTATGGATGATGGCGTCAATGAGTCGTACAATAGTAAAGCCCACCTTAGGCCTGCCTTCGATACCAGTGCAGGAAATGTCTTTGCGAACCTGAATGGGCTTGAGCCCAAGTTCCTCAGCAAGGGTTGTCGCAGAGACCATCTTCTGCCCAGCCTCAAGATATTGCTTCAAAATACGCAGGTAGGATGGAAGCCGCTTAATCGTGGGTATAGGTATATCTCTGTTGGGAATATCCATGTTCAGTTCTCCTTTAGCTTAGCAATCACCGCATCAATGGTCTGAGGGGGTGTTGAAGCCCCTGCAGTAAGTCCTAGTATAGCATATCCTTTCATTTCAGATGTAATTTCATCTTCATTTTCTATGTGCCAGGCTTTTTTCCCTCTACCGACAATCAGGGTATACAAAGCCTTGGTGTTGGCACTCTCTTTGCCACCGACCACTAGGATAGCATCACACTGCTTACATAGTCGCAAGGCAGCATCACGACGGTTCACTGAACTGGGACACACCTCATTACAGAACTCTATGGAATACCCCTGCAGCTTCAAATCAAAAAGAGCTGTACGGATCTCTTCCCAGAGGATGTGGTCAAAGGTTGTCTGGACAAAAACTGCGTACGCTCTGTCCTTCTTCAGCTGAGATACATCTGATGGGTGAATTATGAAAATCGACGGGGAGGTGTTCCCATTCCTGTCCACACCCTGCATAGCAAGGGTTTCAGGATGATTTTCATGTCCGACAATAATGATCACAGCATCTTTCTGGTTCTTGGCTATGAGATTGAGATTATGCGAGACCACGGGACAAGTCGCATCCATTATCGTGAAGCCCGCATCTACAAACTGCCGCCTAAGCGCATCGGCTACGCCATGGGCCCGAAGGACTACAATCCCTGGAGGATGACCATCTGCTGATGTGATAGTCACAAGGCCTTGTGCCGAAAAGGAGGAACATACCTGCGAGTTGTGGATGACCCTACCTAGAGAATAGACCGGAACACCCTTCTGTTTTGCCTCCTCAATGGCTTGTTCAACCATGGAGATTGCCCGAAAGACTCCTCCACAGTATCCCATTGTATCGGATAGTATACATTCCACTCTAACCTCCTAAAACAAAAAGGCCACCGCAAGGAGACCCCACGGCGGCGCATTCGCATAGTACTTGCTAGTTACTTAGCCGTTTCTACCTTTCCAACAATATTACCCTTTTTCTGTGCCTTGCTGATCCAATAGAGCATTGCAGGTGCAAGCATGTTGGAGGAGAAGGTACCGATTAGGATTCCAAAGCCCATATTCACCGCAAACATCCTGATGTCTCCGCTAGCGAAGACTGCCAGGGGTAAAATCGCTGCCAAGGTTGTTACCGCACTCATAATTGTACGGGACAACGACTGGGAGACACTCTTGTCAATCTGAACAGAAAGACTAACTTTCTGGTGCAGACTGACATTTTCACGGATACGGTCGAAAATTACAATGGTGTTGTTCAGTGAATACCCAATAATTGTCAAGAGAGCGGCGATGGTTGTGCTGGAGAACTCGAACTGGAAGAGTGCGATGACTCCAAGCAACATGAGCACATCATGCACCAAGGCAATGAGAGAGGATACTGCATATGCAATCCTAAAGCGTACCCAGACGTACACCAAGATCAAAGCCATAGCTACAATTATGGCAAGAATAGAACTGGATACCAGTGTCTTGCTGAACTTTGCCCCAATGTAATCACTGGCAAGGACGACAACGCTACCTTCACCAAAATGTGCATCAAGGGCGAGTCTGATATCCTCTTCCATGGAAGCTTGGGTGTCATCATCCTTAATGCCCAAACGAACCTGGAACATCTGACCGTCAGAGGCACCCATGGTCTGCACCTTCACGTTACCGAGAGCCCCAAGGGATGTACGAATGTCTTCAATGGTGACACTGCCTGAAGCCTTGAAGTTCAGTTTGGTAGGATCGGTGCTGAGGGTCGCTGGAAAGCCATAGCCTGAGAGCAGGTCTGTAGTTTCCAAGGATCCCTTGAGTGCTACTGCTTCAATGTTATCAACAGCATTCAAAGCTGCCGCCAGATCGGCAGCAGTTGGATATGAAGCTGACTTGAACGTTTTGATCGAAACACCTTCGGAACCGCGAACCTCAAGGGAGAGGGCGGATCCGGAGATTGAGAGGACTGCATCCTCGTTACCGGAATAGCTTACAGTCAGGCCGACAGGTGCTACTTGGATGCGCTGGCTAAGTCCGCTCTCAAAGTCAACACCAAGGTTAAACCCACCGTTGACGATAAAAGCGCCACCTCCGACAAGCAGGAGAACTATTGCCAGAACCCAAGCAAACCAACGGTATCTGATAACAGGAATATCTTTCTTAGGCATTTAGTTTTTCCTCCAGCTGATGTGCAACTTTTTGCCTTCACGGTCGGCTACGGTCGCATCAAAAATCAAATGAGATACAAACAGGGCGGTAAAGACTGAACTGACAATACCGATTGCCAAGGTGTTGGCAAAACCCTTAACAGAACTGGTGCCAAGCTGAGAGAGGACCAGAGCTGCAATGATGGTCGTGATGTTTGCATCCATGACTGTCCAGAAAGCCTTGTCAAAACCTGCCTTGATGGAAGCGATATCGCTCTTGCCCATCCTACGCTCTTCCTTGATACGTTCAAAGATGATTACGTTGGTATCGACAGCCATACCGAGAGTCAGGATAAGACCTGCCACACTGGTAAGGGTCAAGGTAAAGTTAAAGGCGGAAAGCACGGAGATCATGATGACCATATTGAACAGCAGGGCAAGGTCAGCAACCAGACCACTGAGGTTGTAGTAAGCAAACATAAAAATGACAACTAGGACAAGACCGAGAGCGATAGCCTTCAGACCTGCATTAACCGCATCCTCACCAAGTGTTGCGCCAACAGCCTGCTGACTGGAAACAGTCAGTTCGATAGGAAGGGCGGCAGTACGTAGGACAATAGCAAGGTCATTGGCTTCTGCAGCAGTAAACCCAGAGATCTGTACAGAACTACGAATCCCCTGGGTGATGGTTGCCATTGCCTTGACCTTGCCGTCCATGACAACTGCAAGAGTATCATTGACGTGCGTGGATGTAAGCTTGTAGAAGATATCACCACCGACGCTATCAAGTTGGAAGTTGACCACCGGACGTCCGGTGATACCATCGGTACTGGTGGTTGCACTTTCCAGATGACTGCCGTCGAGTCCTACCTCTTCTTCAATGACCACATAGCGTTCCAATTCATCGATGCCATAGCTGTCGCTGACATAATATCCTGCTGCAAGCTTGCCTGCAGGGAGGAACTCGGGCTGCTTCAGGGCACCGGCATCGGTGTATACTTCAGAGGGATTTGCCTTATAGAAGGCAGTAAGCTCATCAGTAAGGGCTGTATCGACAATCTTGAACTCCAAGGAGCCCTTGCCTCTGAGGAAGGAGTTCACCCTCTCAGGATCAGCCGCACCAGGAACCTCAATGAGAATCTGGTCTGTTCCCTGCAGCCTGATGACAGGCTCGCTGACACCAAACTGGTCAATACGCTTCTCAAGAATTTCGATATCCTGTTTGACAGCTGCACTGACCTGGGCTGCGGTAGCAGAAGAGCCTCTCTTTGCCTCAAAGGCATCGACATCAGCTTCCAAGAGAATGCTCATGCCTCCCCGAAGGTCCAAGCCAAGCTGCAAAGCCTTGCCACTCAATGTCTTGAGTCCGAGAAGTTCGGTTCGGTAATACTCTTCACAGGTGTCAAAAAGATCCTGTTCATTGTAGAACCCACCAAACAGGGCTTCCATTGTCCATGTCTTGGGTACAGGTTTTTCCATAGCCTTATAGTTGGCCTTTGCCTGTACTTTCAGATATCCATACTCGCTAGGAAGAGTGGTAAGGGGATCCTTCGCCACCAATTCCTTTAATGCACGAAGGTCCCGCGAAGCTTGTCCGCGTGAATATTCCTTGATTTGCACGTTCGAGCCTGTTGCCAATTCTTTGGTGCTCTGAGGTACCCCACCGTACCACTTGATAGTTGGGTACAAGAAGAACCCACACATCAAGATCACCAGCAGAACAATCACCAGACGACTCCGTTTTTTCATGATACTCTCCAGATTGTCTCTATAGTTTATTTTTTAGTGTCGTTTTCGGGGGCCGTCTCGGCAACGGTCGCATCTGTAGCTTCTTTCTTTGCCTTTGCCTTGCTCTTCTTCGTAGCAGCAGGGGCTTTAGGTTCAACAGCAACGGTTTCTTCAGCAACTTCCTTTTCAGGGGCTTCAACTTTTTCAACCTGAGCTTTCTTCTTGGAAGAAGATGTCTCAGCCTTGCGGTTCCCAATGCTACTGATTGCACTTCTGGAGAACTCTAGGCGTGTATTATCATCAACCTTTACTACAACTGAAGTCTCTTTGACAACAACGACTGTACCATGGATTCCTCCAATGGAAACGACCTTGTCACCTTTCTTAATCGATGCGAGCATCTCCTTGGTATCCTTATCCCGCTTCCTCTGCGGACGGATGATCAGGAAATAGAAGATGACGATGATGAGCCCGAATGTTACGAACGTGGTCATCATGGAACCGGAAGAACTTGCTGCAGCACCCTCGGGGGCGGCCAATGCGCTAAGAAATGACAACATGGATATATCCTCACTTTGATAGAACTCGAATGTAGGAAACAGATGCAAAAGGTATTTTACAGCAGATTTTCCAAGTACCGGTTAAAATAGCATGTTCAAGCTATGGTAGTCAAGTTTTTCCATTCGTGCTTGAAATGTATGCGACAGATACGAAGAAGGCCGCAAAGAATTACTTCCTTGCGGCCTTCCACTCTTCATACCCTTACATCATGCCGCCCATACCCTCGCCTCCTGCAGGCATTGCAGGTGCCAAAGCAGGGATATCTGTGATGGCACATTCGGTGGTAAGGATCAGTGCCGCGATGGATGCAGCATTCTGCAACGCACTACGGGTGACCTTTACAGGGTCGATGATACCACTATCAAACATATTTACCCATTTGAGGCGTTCAGCATCAAAACCCATACCTACGGCCTCATGCTTACACTTGTCTGCAATGAGTGAACCATCCAATCCTGCATTTTCTGCAATCTGGCGGATGGGCTCCTCAAGAGCGCGACGCACTATCCTGTAACCGACCTGCTCTTCATCAGTAAGCTTGGAGAGGTCATACTCGCCAAGAGCTTTGGCAGCCTGGACAAGAGCAACACCACCACCGGGAATAACGCCCTCCTCGATAGCAGCACGCGTAGCGCTGAGAGCATCCTCAACTCTGTGCTTCTTCTCTTTGAGCTCAACTTCAGTGGCAGCACCAACATTCAGCACAGCAACACCACCGGCAAGCTTTGCAAGTCTTTCCTGTAGTTTCTCACGGTCATAGTCGCTGGAAGTATCACCAATCTGAGCCTTAATCTGAGCAATGCGGTCCTTAATGTCGGACTGCTTGCCATTGCCGTTGATAATGGTGGTATTCTCTTTCTCTACCTTGATGTTCTTCGCCCTACCGAGTTGAGTAAGGTCTGCATTCTCAAGCTTCAGGCCGAGTTCTTCGCTGATGACCTCACCGCCGGTGAGTACTGCGATATCCTCAAGCATAGCCTTGCGGCGATCGCCGAAGCCAGGAGCCTTGACAGCAACAACATTGAGAATTCCGCGCACACTGTTTACAACTAGGGTGGCGAGAGCCTCACCGTCGACATCTTCTGCAATGATAAGCAGAGGCTTGCTGGTCTGTGCAACCTTCTCCAGAACAGGAAGCAGTTCCTTCATGTTGGAAATCTTCTTGTCGTAGATAAGGATGAAGGGATCATCCATGACTGTAGTCATGGTATCACGGTTGTTGCAGAAATACGCAGAAAGATATCCTCGGTCAAACTGCATACCTTCAACGAAGTCTGTAGTGGTCTCGATGGTTTTAGACTCTTCAACAGTGATGACACCGTCGAGGCCGACCTTCTCCATTGCATTGGCAATCTCATCACCGATGGTCCGATCATTGTTGGCACTTATGGAGGCGACCTGTGCGATCTCTTCCTTGTCCTTGATCATCTTTGCCTGTTTCTTGATCTCAGTGACAGCATCGGCGACAGCCTTGTCGATACCACGGCGGATACCCATAGGATTGACTCCGGCTGCGACACTCTTCATGCCTTCCTTGGTTATAGACCAAGCAAGAACGGTAGCGGTGGTGGTGCCATCGCCCGCGACATCGTTAGTTTTGGTTGCAACTTCCTTGAGAAGCTGAGCTCCCATGTTTTCAAACGGGTCCTCGAGCTCGACTTCACGGGCTACAGAAACTCCATCCTTTGTTACGGTAGGGGCTCCAAACTTCTTGTCGATTACAACCAAACGTCCTTTTGGACCGAGAGTTGCCATGACTGCACGGGAAATCTTCTCAACACCTGCGACTAAAGATTTTCGTGCGTCCTCGTTGAACTGCAATTGTTTTGCCATAATTTATATCCTCACTTAAGAATATGTGGTCTAAAATATACAAGGAGGGCCATATTCAATCCCACCGTGAAATAACATACAAATAAAAATGGAGAGAAGCAAGTGGATACCAACATTTTATCCTATAACAAGGACAAGAGCGCCTCCAAGCAACGTTGCGATTACATTGCTCATCAAGTTTACCAGGTCATTGTCAATCCACCGGATTCCGCGTTCCAAGGGTAATTTTTCCCCTCCGGAGGTGGGATGCTCAGTAAGACAATCACGCTTTTGGTCATAATAGTGTGCTTGGACAGTAGCTCCGAGCACACTATCCATAAGACAGCCGAAGAACCCACTGATGGCAACTACCGAGGCGTAGGCAAAACTTTTTGCCTCAATGGGGAAGAAATTGCTCATCCAATAGATGGCGACAAACAGCGAGCCCAATAGACCTGTAATACTGCCAAGAGCACTGACCGCTCCAGAAAGTCCCGGTCTCATCTTCCTTCCTGTAATAATGGAAATGGGTTTTGTCTTGGAAAGGATACCTATCTCCCCTGCGAAGGTATCGCTTGCAGCCTCAGCCACACTCGACCCGAACATCACCAAGGCTACTAGGGAAGGGGAGAGGCCATACAACACTGATGCAACAAGGGCCATGCCACCATTAGCAAACACCTGCATCCCATCGCGCCGGCTACCCTTCTTCTGAATTCCCTCTGCATCAAATTTGGAATGCACCTTTGAAAACTTGCTCAGTACGCCAGCAGAGAGGAAAAAGAGCAGCAAGGTAGTCAACCCACCAAAGCCCAGAAAGTAAGTGGCGCCAAAGCCCACAAAGAAAGCGACTATTGAACCACTGGCGGTAAGCTGCTTCGCCTTATAGGATACCAGGGAAAAGGCGAGCATTATCAGAACCAGATACCAGAAGGAGTACTGTAAGGAGAAGAACCAGAGATCGAATATATTCGTAAAGGAGCCAGAGGAAAGGGCAAGGTTCATAGGAAAGTTCCCACAATGAATGCTGCAAGCAAAGGAACGGTGAGATTATCTAACCCCAACGGGGTTATTGCCTCAACAATGGCTGATACAACCCCTACAAGCAGGGCAATGCCAAAGGCACTGCCAAGAGAAAGGGACGCTACCATCAGAACAACGAAGGTGACCAGAAAGCTCACCAGGAACATTACCAGGGTCCCGAGCCAAGTTTTCCCCCCACTGGGAATGTTCAGCGTGTGCTTTCCCCATTTGCGCCCTATCAGGCCAGCAAAGCCATCACCATAGCCCATGACAAGCACCCCGATGGTACAAGCTATGGTAGGCAAAGTCCCCTGGTACTGAAGGATAACCATCAGCAAGAGGGTCACTGGAAAATAGATGAGGCCGTAGTTACGTTTCTTATCGTCCATACCAACAAACCGACCCCAATCAAGGAAAGTGAAAAGACTATTGGAGATGATGAAAAAGATGGGTCCGACAAGTGCATAGGAAAGAGAGGTAAAAAAGGTAATCTCAAGGAACCACCAGTTTGATACTCCTATATGGATAAACTTACGCATGGTTTCACTGCTTATGGTTGTTTTTTTCCCCAAGATAAAGGCTATAACAATGACAAACCCCAGGAAAGCAAAGGAAACAATTAATCCGACAATATTAGTATTCATGTCAAGCATAATGATGATATTGACAAAGAAATGCAAGGAGCGAATGCGTTGCGAATATCAAAAAATCGTTGTAGGTGAGAATTGACAGGGCAACAAGCTCATGATACCGTTAATTTGCTTTAGTTTTTGTGTTGCAGCTGGTCCATTATCTAAAATCTTACGTGTGCGTTACTGAATCGCTCCTACAGACAGGTAAAAGTACAAGACTGCGCCAAATAGAGCAATTATTGTAGTAGACAGGCAAAGCCTGTGAAGGACGCTTTAATGGCAAAGAAAATCTATGTGGGTAACATGAGTTACAACACCTCCGAAGAAGATCTTCGGGACCTGTTTGCACAGTACGGTACAGTACTTAGTGCTAATATCATCATTGACCGCGAGACACGCCGCCCAAAGGGTTTTGCTTTCGTTGAGATGGAAGAGGATTCAGCTGCAGATGCAGCAATCTCCCAGCTTGACGGGACTGACTTCGGTGGCCGCAATCTTCGTGTGAACGAGGCGATTGCAAAACCTCGCCCTACGCACAACAACTACCGTAACTGAGTTCGGGAAGTTTCGCATCAAATGATTCAGTAATGGGAACGGAGCCGAATGGCTCCGTTTTTTATTCCTTTTTCTCTCTCCCTTCGCTCTCTTTGTTGCCCGCTTATCATCGGATACCTTTCTGCTGAGAGGATTCTACCCCTTCTCAAGGGGAGAAAATCGACTGACAGGAACACCATCCTTGACAACTGAAGATACAAACATGGCATAAGGGCGCACCCAGAGATCAAGGGAACCCTTGGGGCGGTAGAGCACCATGGTCTCGAGGGTTTCGCTGTTGATGACCGTATCGATAACCTCGTAGAGCCCTCCCTTGAAATGTCTGTACCACCCCGGTTTAAGCTCTTTTCGCTCGACCTTATCCCTTACCATGCACCACCGCCTCCGCCTCCGAAGCCACCACCACTGAAGCCACTACCACCAAAGGAAGAGCGAACTCCACCGGGGGAGCCACTCTTGGCCTGAGAGTAGATTGCATGCTCCATGACGTTGGAGTGGATCCTATGCGACAAGGAACTGTAGAATAGGGCATTGAATGCGAGACTCTGACCATAATACCAGGAGGGAGGATTAAGGGCGATGGTTGAGAATTTCTTGGCCCACTTATCCTCGAGCCCCAGTACTGTGGCATATCCAAGCACATGATAGAAGAGTTCAGGATCGTCATCGATCATCATCTTGAGCTTATCAACCTCCACCTTGCTGATGAAGTCACGATAGCCGATGGTCTGTTCCAACATCTTGTGCGCATAGGCACTACGCTTTGCTGTGACCACCCCCAAGAAAGAGAGATACGAGGGAAAGAGGACAACAGCAACAGCCATAAGCATTGCAAAGACCGTGCTGGTTTCCAATACCCCGTACAGAATGATACATGCAGCAACGTAGGCAAACAAAGCGATGAGCACAAAAGCCACGATTTTGATGAACTTCGTAAAGTTACCACACATCTCCCAGTTGGAGGTCAGCCGATAGGCAATAACTCCACTCATGACGCTGCTGAAAAAGCCGACTACCAGTAGTGCAACGGTTCCTCCTGCAAGATAGCTGAAGCTGGCTGCAATCGCATTGATTACCACGATAGCAGCCGCCATCAGAAAAATGATGACTCGTTTTCGCTCGGCCACAGGGTCGTTCAGGCGCCTCTCTTTCTTAAAATATGAGAGGGTCTGCCCCTTAGCCTTCTCCATAGCCTGGCCAAACTTCTGTTTCTCCAGATCCTTGAGAGTGACAGTATTCCCGTCCCCTGCAGCAAAGAATGCGTTGAAGAGATCTCTCTCATGCTTCTTATCAGTATTTGGATCCTTCAAGCGGGTAAAGGTAATCTTCCCCTTGCCCTCTTCCTCGATGGTAAGGCAACCCTGGTCAGCCCAGTAGAAAAATAAGGAGGTCAGGTCCTTGTTATCCACCCTGAGGTCTGCAATAAAGCCGACCTCAAGGGGGGAAAATCCCTCAGGAGGTTCAAAGCGGACTACAGGGACAAACAATTCCTCTCTCCCATATCGTCTGAAGAGCATGGTTGCGAAAATGCTTGCACCGATGCCGAGCAATGCCGCAAGGATGGATAAAGGGACTGTGTAATCCCGATGGACCGTCATCCCGGTGAAGTAACCCTGCTCCATCTGGACCCTAAGGGTAAGGGCTTCCCCAGGGATGAGGTTCTCAGCCTTCCCCGTCAGGGTCTTGTTGTCCGCAGAGAGGGAGTAGGTTCCCCTCTGTGCGGTCGAGCCATACGTTCCACCGGTAAGCCAGATCATGGAAGAGTCTATCGGTTTGGGAAAGGTAATCGCAAAGGAGAACTCTTCTATGGTGCTCTGCCAACCCGGCCCTACTAGGTTGAAGTACAGCTCGTCGTAGTCGTCATACTCATCCTCTCCTACATCATAGGTGTAGCTGATGGTATATGGCTTCTTACCTACAACGGTACTATCAGCAGAACCGAGGCGGAACGTGATGTAGTCCCTTGAGACCGAATCCTCAATGATGGGGTCGCTACTCGCAAGATTCTCCAGCTTGATTCGCCTCTTACCAAAGCGAACCGGTATCTCACGGAAAATACCATGTCGTGGCGTGGAGAAATTCGCAACTATGTTCTCTTTGATGGTATAGACATTGTTTGCAGAGACATCAAGGTCCATATGATAGGACTCAAAGACATAATCTGCAGCGAACAAAGAGAGGGTGGTAATCCATAGCAATACAAGAAACAGGAATCTTTTTCTCTTCATTAAAACTTCACCTTTACGTTGGAACGCGCCTCTTCTTCAATGGTAAGGTAAGGCTTCCTTGTAAAGTGAGCCATCGAGGCGACCAAGGATGAGGGGAATACCTCGCATGTCGTATTGAACTGTTTGATGATGGCATTGTAGTATTTGCGTGCCGACAGTAACTGTTCCTCAATCTTCTGAAGCTGCGTTTGCAGGTCAAGGAACCCTTGGTTTGCCTTCAGGTCAGGATAGGCTTCGCTCAGGGCGAACAGGGATTTCAAGGTAGAGGAAAAACTCTTGTTTGCCTCATCCTTCTCTACCGTACCGGAGGCACTCATTGCCTTGTTTCTGGCCTCTATGACAGCTGTAAGGGTCTCGCTCTCATGCTTCGCATATCCTTTGACAGTCTCAACAAGATTGGGGACGAGGTCATAGCGTTGTTTCAGATGGGCATCTATGGCAGATTCGGCCTCCTCGCCCTGATTTCTCAGTCTGACCAAACGGTTGTACACACTCACAAAATAGAGAGCCAACACCACTAGAACAGCAAGAATACTAAGGAAGATTACCATACATTACTCCTTTTCAGTGAGCATAGAATGCTACACTCTCGGTCTCCGGTCAAGCGTTCTCCCAAAAAAGAAAGGCGTCCAATCTTGCATTACTTGCGAGTATGCTATTTATTCTTTGGCTGCCAAATACTATAATACAGCGGAATCCATAGTGAGCGTAAAATGAAAAATATTGCCTTTCAACCCTATGCACATTCACTTATGCATACCTATTCTCGGTATTTTCTGGCCGCCTGAGGGTAGTGTCTCATTTTCAAGGTCAGTTTAAACCTTTGTTAACAATGCGACATAGATAGTTTAATTCTCTTTGGTATATTCGCAGTAAACAAAGGAGTAGACCCATGAGAATCTTGCTTACATCAGATACATACGAACCAACCATAAATGGAGTCGTTACTTCCTTAATGAATCTTCAGCATGGCCTGAAGCAGTTGGGACATGAGGTACGTATCCTCACACTCTCTGAGTCTCATACCACATATTATCGGGAAGGAGTCTGGTATCTCGGCTCCTTAAACTCAGGGACAATCTATCCGGGTACCAGGGTACTGGACACCCTTGCCAGGAAACCCCTAAAGGATCTGATCGGATGGAGACCAGAAATTGTACACTCCCAGAGTGAATTTAGCACATTCATACTGGCAAAGCGAATCGCACATGTGGTGGGGGCACCGCTTGTACATACCTACCACACTCTCTATGAGGATTATACTGCATATTTCTCCACCAACGAACGGATTGGCCGGGCATTGGCTAAGCTCTTTTCCCGTATAATACTAGCACAGACCGATTCTGTCATTGCACCCACCTCCAAGATTGAGCACCTGCTGCGCTCCTACGGGGTCGACAAACCAATCGAGATTATTCCCTCAGGCATAGACCTCAGAAAATTTTCAGCCAATTCAGAGAAAGAACTCCTGGACGCAATGAAGGTCCGTCTGGGCATACCGATGGAGAATTTGGTGATCGTCTATGTCGGTCGCCTGGCAAAAGAGAAAAACACCGCTGAATTAATCGCCAACTTCTCCTCAGACAGAACCGACCGAACGCTACTTCTGGTAGGCGACGGTCCCCAACGGCAGCAACTGGAACAACAGGTTGCAAGTCTGGGCCGAAAAAAGCAGATCATCTTTGCAGGTATGCAAAACCAAGAGGACATTCCTTTCTTCTATCGTTTGGGAAATGTGTTTTGCAGTGCTTCCACCAGTGAAACCCAAGGATTATCCTATGTGGAAGCCTTGGCATCAGGGCTTCCAGTCTTGTGTCGTGCCGATGCTTGCCTCGATGGTCTAATCCAGAATGAAGTTAACGGCTGGCAGTATCATTCGAACGAAGAATATCACCAGTACCTTGAGCGTGCATTCTCTGACGCTACCCTTCTCACAAAACTCTCCGCCCAAGCACGCTTCTCGAGTGCTAGGTATGACCGACTGACCTTTGCTGAGTCGGTCTCTACGGTGTATGAGCAGCTTATCAAAGCTCGGACACAACCCTACAGGATACTGGCATGACACGAAAAATACTAAATATATTTTCCATTCTAGGCCTATTGGGCTGCCTGGCCTACGGCATATTCTTGTGGAAGGCAGGGGTTCTCACCTCCCTTGACTCCCTGCACCGTTATGTTGCCGGGTATGGCTCATGGTCGGCACTGTTTTTCCTTGCCTTTCAGGCAGTGCAGGTAATCCTACCCGTTCTACCAGGAAGCCTAGGATGCTTGGTTGGTGTCTTGGCCTTCGGTGTTCTGAAAGGCTTTATATTCAACTATGTAGGCATCGTCATCGGTTCCTTGGGAGCGTTCGCCTTGTCCCGCCTCTATGGTCGTCCTCTGCTCTTCCGAATTTTTTCCTCTTCCATGATTGAAAAATATGACCGTTGGATGGAAAAGAAGGGACGATTCGTCCATTGGTTGGCCATCCTTATCTTCCTGCCCGTCGCACCCGATGACTACCTCTGTTTCCTAGCTGGGACCACCACCATCTCCTGGCGAAATTTTGCGACCATCATCGTATTGGGGAAACCCTTTTCCATCGCACTGTACAGCCTCGGACTTACAACGCTTTTCACCCATCTCATACCATGGAGTTAAGATTATGAATCGTTCACGCTTTCTTTTGAGTGTCGCCATATTCGTGGTGACAACCGCCCTCTGGGCAAATCCTCAAAGCCTAGTAGCCCTTTCCCAATCCGAATGGGATACGCTCCTTGACGGACAGAACCTCACCCGGTCGGCAACCTGGCAGGATTCTGTCGCATCACTTGCTCCAGCCGGCTCCCTTGCTCAGAAAAAGACTGTGGAAGCTGAAGAGCGGGCAAAAGGCATTTCGGTCGCGTCCTTGGCTTTGGTATCCTATCCAGTGGATTGGGCCAACCAAAATACGAAAGAACGGGAACTACAGCTGTTCAACCTGTTGCACAAGATTTCGACATTGCAGGGTTTTCGCTATACAGAACACAAGAAGAAAATCCTGTTCTCCGAATCCTACACCATTGCAGATCCTGAAGATAAGAAATCAAAGATAGCTGATCCCGTTGTCCAGACACTCCCCGCTACCGACACCACCTATGTCTGTCAGGAGGACTCAATCTTCGGCAAGAACATCTACCAATATACATACCAGATTTCCGATATCGAGATATTTGTCGATATCACCAACCTGACGACATTGAAATTCCTCGGGATGTCCTTCGTCAAACCCAAGGATATGTCGCTCTACCTCTCTGCAACTCAGACAAAGGATGGAATACTGCTCTACACCTGTACGACCCTTGCAACGCTTGAACCTAACGTATCGTTCCTCTTCTGGAGTTTCAATCTGGCTGATGAATCGATGCATCGGATCAGTGCCTACCAAGACTGGTTTAAGAAGGAGCTCCTAGGATGAAAGTACTACTCTACACAGGATCCTGGAATCTGATAAAAGGTAGCGGAGTGGGTCAAGCACTGCTCCATCAGGAAGCAATGCTCCTTATCAACGGCATTGCCACCACACAGAGCTGGAAGGATGACTCATCTGTCATCCATGTCAATACAGTCTTCCCTGACAGCATGTTTGCAGTATGGAAGGCAAAGCGAAGAGGGATATACGTTGTCCGGTATGCACATTCCACCATGGAGGATTTCAAACATTCCTTCCCCTTTTCGGATACCTTGGCCCCATTGTTCCGTCGCTGGATACGATTTCTCTACCAACAGGGGGATGTGGTCATCACCCCAACCCCTTATTCCAAGAGACTCTTGGAACAATACGGAGTGACCAAACCGATTATTGTCCTCTCCAACGGAGTTGATACCACTCATTTTTACCCAAGCAAGGAAAAACGAACAGTCTTCCGAAAACGGTTTGGTCTCTCCGAAACCGATATGGTGGTGATCAGCGTTGGGCACTTCATCGAACGCAAAGGCATACTTGATTTTCTTGCCTTGGCCAAACGGATGCCACACATACAGTTTATGTGGTTTGGACATACCCCATCATCACTGATGACCAAGCATATACTGAACGCAATGGAAGCGAAACCTGCCAATGTACGGTTTCCAGGATTTGTTGATCAGGACTCGCTGGCACAAGCCTACTGTGGTTCAGACATGTTCGTCTTTCCCAGTCATGAGGAAACCGAAGGGATTGTGGTGCTTGAAGCCCTGAGCAGTGGGATTCCTGTCGTGGTATATGATATTCCTGTCTATCAGGATTGGCTGACTGACAAGCAGAATGTGTACAAGGCCAGAAACCTCTACGACTTCCAATACCTCATAACTTCACAAGAGAGAGGTACACTTGCAGACCTCACCCTGCAAGGAAGAAAGGTCGCGCAAGAACGAAGCATCCCAGCAATGGGAACTCAGTTGCTAGCTCTCTATCGGCAATTCGGCATTGCTCAGGGAAAACCAGCAGAAAAGATTACAAAAGGTAGTAGGATATAAATCCCTATGCCAAGATATACCGGCATTATCTATCTGGTTTGATATAGCGGTGCCTTGTCTTACTTGCAGAACAAAGACCCGTTACCTAGGCCCATAAGGTTATTGTTTGGCTATATTTGACAATCTGTGTTGAAATGCTATAAGACAGTTTCCAAATGCATAACAATTGAAGAATGAAGAAGCCAAAACTCAGCAAGGAAGCACTTGACACAAAGCACTAGTGAACCTTGCAGGAGAAGAGCAATGGTTCGTCTTTTGCAAGGTTTCCCAGCCTGAGCCGGCAGAAACTGTCCGGGAACCACCCAAAAGGAAGGGGAATTGCCCCCATTGCGGAAGTTCCCCTGTCAGCAGGTTACCAAAGGTTCATCTGTGTGGACTG
>WOYI010016409.1_pt1 | contig 16264 bp, 18 predicted proteins | sample 6423411 | NCBI WGS metagenome assembly WOYI01 (sample SAMN13441803, study PRJNA592873) | oil field metagenome | biome: oil field; feature: oil-well bore; material: oil-contaminated soil; isolation source: oil-contaminated soil from oil-well borehole | place: Germany: Wietze | collected 2016-10-18 ...
TTCAGTTGAATCTTCAGTTGAAGACTCAGCTGAAGATTCAATCAAGGCCACCGTTGCAAAGCCAAAAGCCGCCAGCAAGGCAAAAAAAGCGCCAGCCAAGCGGGGCACCAAGGCAGCCGGGTGATCGCAACCCCTGCGCAGGCGGTTCTCGACTTCTGGTTTTTACCCAGCCAAGATCCTTTGCATAACGCTTATCGTGCGGTGTGGTTTCAGAAGGACGCCGGATTTGATCAGCAGATTCGCGAGCGCTTTGCCAAAGAGGTTGAGGCAGCATTGGTCGGCGAGCGATTTGCTGTCAGCGAGCGGATAGAAGGCCACGCGCTCACGCGGCTAGCTGAAATTCTCTTGCTCGATCAATTCACGCGCAATATTTTTCGGGATACGCCCAAAGCCTTTGCCGGCGATGCGGCAGCGCATGCGTTGGCAGATGATTTAGTTGCCAGCGCACAGCATGAAAGCTTGCCGCCTTTCATGCGCTGGTTTGCGTATTTACCTTTTGAACACAGCGAAATATTGATAGATCAAGTGCGCGCGGTCACGTTGTTCACCCGCTTGCTTGACGATGCCCCGCCCGGCCAAGAGGGGGCATTCGCATCTGCCCTGGACTACGCCAAACGACACCACCAGGTGATTCAACGGTTCGGACGCTTTCCGCATCGCAATGTCATTCTGGGTCGCGAATCGACTGAGCAAGAGCGTTTATTTTTACAGCAGCCGGGGTCTTCTTTTTAGGGCGGTTATCTGACAAGCGGTTTTTCGCACATTATTTATTTGTTAGTGCATGAGACAACTCAATGGTGTAGGCGACGATTAAAAAGTCGGCGCTGGTGATGCGGCGAAAAGTGCCACTTTTGTTCGGTACAGCTGACTATTGGGTTTTTTATTCTGTAAGATGCTGCCTTTGACGATAACCGAGAAAGTTTTTCATGATCACTAAAGACGATATCCGTGGCGTGGCCGCGATGATTCCCACCCCTTGCAAAGAAGGGCAAGGCGGCTGGCAGTTTGAGGACTCTGTCGATTTGGACGAGACCGCGCGCATGACCGAAATGCTGATTTCTGCGGGCATTGGTTCCATTGCCGCGAATGGCACGACGGGCGAATGCGCAGCGCTTTCGTTGGAAGAAAAGCTCGCTTTTACGCGTACCATCGTTGAAGTGACGCGTGGCCGGGTGCCTGTGTTTGCGGGTATTACCACGCTGGGCACAAAGGAAACTGTGCGTCAAATGAGGATGTTTCGCGAACTGGGTGTTGAGGGTGGTTTTGTTGGCTTGCCCCTGTGGCAGACCCCGACCATTGCCAATTCGGTCAAGTTTTACGCTGATCTGGCCGAAGCCGTGCCGGACATGGGTTTGATGGTGTATGCCAACCCGTTGTTCTTCAAATCCACTTTCCCGGTTGAATTCTGGGCCGGTGTGGGCAAACACTGCCCGACCGTGGTGACTTGTAAATACGTGGGCAATCTGATGGATCCAAAGAACATGCTGGCCGATTTGCCCGCCAGCATGGATGCCGCCCCCCAGGTGCAATTTTTGCCGATCGACTTTGTTGCACCCATGGCCTATGACTTGGTGGGTGATCGCGTGAAAGGCATGTGGTCTACCGCCTGCGTGATGGGACCCGAACCCGTGGTTGCCCTGCAAAAAGCGCTGGATGCCGGTGATAAGGCACGCATGGGGGAGATCATGCATGATATTCATGGTTTGCCGAACGCGATCCCTGACTTTAAGGATCTGGCCAAGTACAACGTTCAAGTTGAGAAACTGCGCTGCAATGCTGCGGGTTATATCAAGGCCGGTCCCTGTCGTGCGCCTTATCAGGATATCCCCGACGATTGGCGTGCTGCAACCGAAGCCAATGGTAGAGCCTGGGCTCAGATGTGCGAAAGCAAATATCGCTGCTAATTTATCCATGAACTATTCCCGCTGACATTTCAGGCAGAGGGCAGTGAAGGGCAAGAACTACTGACCGTGAGTAGTTCTTGCCCTTACTTCTTTCCCTTACCCTTGGTAGGGTTCCCGTGAGATCGGGCTAAGGTTTATACTTAGCAACTTCATAAAATATTTCGACCGCGTTAGCAGAGCAGAATATTTTCTGATCGTATGAGAGGCGTCGTCATGTTGCCTATTCAGCGTGAAACGCCGTATTGCGAGAGCCGACTTTTCAAGGCTGCATGACACGTGATTAATCCTCTGTCTAATGCTCAAAGTCTGGTCTTATATATCAGCGAATGTTTCGTTATCAAAAAAGCAATCAGCCAAAAGGATAGACAGTGAAGCAGATAAAAAACTTTATCAATGGCGAATTTGTCGCTACCGAAAAATGGTTTGAGAAGCGCTCTCCACTGGATAACACAGTGATCGCGCAGGTCGCAGAAGCTGGCCAGGTCGAAGTGGATGCGGCGGTCAAGGCCGCGCGCGCAGCGCTCAACGGCCCATGGGGCCAGATGGCGGTGGCTGATCGCGTTGAGTTGTTGTACGCAGTGGCCAATGAAATCAATGCGCGCTTTGAGGACTTCCTGGCAGCTGAATGTGCTGATACGGGTAAGCCACGCAGCCTTGCCCGACATATTGATATTCCGCGCGGCGCAGCCAATTTCAAGGTGTTTGCCGATGTGGTGAAAAACGTTCCTACCGAGTTTTTCGAAACTGCCACGCCAGATGGCAAGGGCGCGATCAATTATGGTTATCGCGCCCCTGTTGGCGTCGTGGGTGTCGTGTGTCCGTGGAATCTTCCCTTGTTGCTGATGACCTGGAAGGTTGGTCCTGCCTTGGCTTGCGGCAATACAGTAGTGGTCAAGCCCTCTGAAGAAACACCGCAAACCGCATTGCTGCTGGGCGAAGTGATGAACAAGGTGGGCATGCCCAAAGGCGTTTATAACGTGGTGAACGGGTTCGGCCCCAATTCCGCTGGCGCTTTCCTTACCGGCCATCCAGGTGTTAATGCCATCACCTTTACCGGTGAGACGCGCACGGGCGAAGTCATCATGAAAGCGGCAGCGACAGGCGCACGCCCTGTGTCCTTGGAAATGGGTGGTAAAAATGCGGCCATTGTGTTTGCTGATTGCGATTTTGATGCGGCCATTGAAGGCACGATGCGTTCAGCTTTTGCCAACTGTGGCCAAGTGTGTTTAGGCACCGAGCGCGTGTATGTCGAGCGGCCAATATTCGAGAAGTTTGTTGCTGCGATGAAAAAGGGTGCCGAAGGCTTGAAACTAGGGATACCTGATGATGAGACTGCCAATATGGGGCCGCTGATCAGCAAAGAGCATCAGGAAAAAGTCTTGTCGTATTACGCGAAAGCCAAAGCGGAAGGTGCAACCATTGTCACTGGGGGTGGCGTGCCTGACATGCCGGGTGAGTTGGCGAATGGTTGCTGGGTGCAGCCGACCATCTGGACCGGTTTGCCGGAAACAGCGTCTGTCGTGAAAGAAGAAGTGTTTGGCCCCTGTTGCCACATTGCGCCGTTTGACACTGAAGAAGAAGTGCTGGGGCGAGCCAACGATAATGAGTATGGCCTGGCAACCGCAATCTGGACGCAGAACCTTTCTCGCGCCCACCGCGTAGCAGCTAAAATGGAGGTCGGTATTGCCTGGGTAAATAGCTGGTTCCTGCGTGATTTGCGCACGCCATTCGGCGGGGCAAAGCAATCCGGTATTGGTCGCGAGGGTGGCGTGCATTCGCTTGAGTTTTACACAGAACTTAAAAATATCTGCATCAAACTTTAAGGATGATTATGGACAAGCAAACAATCCAGCTGTTAGGCGATGAACTGTATCAAGCACTCATCACCGGGCAAGTTATTGAGCCGCTGACTAACCGCTATGCCGACATTACCATTAACGATGGTTATCAGATTCAGAGCCGTTTGGTGGGGCGTCGGATAGAAAAAGGCGCGCGGGTTGTCGGCAAGAAAATTGGCGTCACCAGCCGTGTCGTCATGAACATGCTGGGCGTGAATCAGCCTGACTTTGGTATTTTGCTTGATGACATGATTTACAACGAAGGCGAAGCCATCGAGTACAAATCACTGATTCAGCCTAAGGCAGAAGGCGAAATTGCCTTTGTCATGAAAAAAGACCTGATGGGCCCGGGCGTCACAGGTGCCGATGTTCTGGCCGCCACAGAAGGCGTGATTGCCTGCTTTGAGATTGTCGATTCGCGTATTCGTGACTGGAAAATCAAGGTTCAAGACACGGTAGCGGATAACGCATCGTGCGGTGTCATGGTGCTGGGTGACCAGTTAGTGGATGTGCGCAAGGTTGATTTGATGACCTGCGGTATGTTGGTTGAGCGAAATGGTGAGATTGTCGGTACTGGTTCGGGCGCTGCGACCATGGCGTCACCCGTGAATGCGATTGCCTGGCTAGCCAATACGCTGGGTGCATTAGGTATCCCGCTCAAAGCAGGCGAGATCGTGTTGTCTGGCTCGCTGGCGGCAATGTTTCCTATTGCAGCGGGCGATAACTTCCGTGTCACGATTGGCGGTATTGGCAGTTGTTCGGTGCGCTTTGTTTAACTGTCGTTTATTTTTTAATTTCCTTTAATCGAGTCCACAGTGGATTTGCAACTTAACACCAAGCGCGCACTGGTTACCGGCTCTACGGCTGGCATTGGCTTTGCCATTGCCAGCGCGTTAGCGGCCGAAGGCGCACACGTTGTTCTTAATGGGCGCACGCAGGCGCGAGTAGATGACGCATTGGCACGATTGCAGGGCGCTTGCCCACACGCCAAAGTGAGCGGCATTGCGGCGGACTTATCAACTGCTACGGGGGCAGCGCAATTGTTGGCAGCCTGCCCTGAGGTAGATATTCTGGTCAATAACCTTGGCATTTTTGCTGCGGCGCCATTTGAAGCAATTGATGATAGCGAATGGTTTCGATTTTTCGAGGTGAATGTCATGAGCGGCGTGCGCTTGGCGCGTCATTATCTGCCGCAAATGAAAACCCGCGATTGGGGGCGTATCATTTTTATTTCCAGCGAATCGGGTGTGTGTCCGCCCGCTGAGATGGTGCATTACGGCATGACAAAATCGGCACAGCTATCTGTATCTCGTGGTTTGGCTGAAACCTGTGCTGGCACGCGTGTTACGGTTAACGCCGTGTTACCCGGGCCGACGCGCACGGAAGGCGTGGGCGAGTATTTCGACAATCTGGCAAAGCAGCAAAAAATCAGCTTTGCCGATATGGAGAAACAATTGTTTGCTTCTGCCCGACCGACATCCATACTCAAACGCCTGATTGAGCCTGCAGAAATTGCCAGTACGGTCGCCTATCTGTGCAGCCCGCTCTCTGCAGCGACTAATGGTGCAGCGATCCACGCCGAAGGGGGCATTGTTCGTAGTCTGGTCTAACCTGATCTTTGTCTGCATTACTATTTAATTTTTAAGGAGTTACCGACATGAAAAAAATCCGCTGTGCATTAATCGGCCCCGGCAATATCGGCACCGATCTGCTCTATAAACTCAAGCGCAGCCCCGTGCTGGAGCCTGTTTGGATGGTGGGTATCGACCCGACTTCGGATGGCTTGAAGCGCGCCGCTGACATGGGCATGAAAGTTACCGCCGATGGCGTCGATGGCCTGTTGCCTCACGTCAAGGCAGATAACATTCAAATTGCTTTTGATGCGACCAGTGCTTACGTGCATGCAGAAAACAGCCGAAAACTGAATGCGCTGGGTGTCATGATGATCGATTTGACACCTGCTGCCATCGGTCCCTTTTGCATCCCGCCAGTGAATCTCAAAGAGCACGTGGGCAAACGCGAAATGAATGTGAACATGGTCACCTGCGGTGGTCAGGCGACGATTCCCCTTGTGGCTGCTGTTTCCCGCGTGCAGCCTGTGAAGTATGGCGAAATTGTGGCTACCGTCTCATCCAAGTCGGCTGGTCCTGGCACACGCAAGAATATTGATGAATTCACCCGCACTACAGCAGGTGGCATTGAAAAAGTCGGTGGCGCCAAACAGGGTAAAGCCATCATCATTATCAATCCGGCCGAGCCGCCGCTCATCATGCGTGACACCGTGCATTGCCTGACTGAAACCGAGCCTGATCAAGAAAAAATCACGGCCTCGATTCACGACATGATCAAGGAAGTGCAAAAGTATGTGCCAGGTTACCGGCTGGTTAATGGTCCGATTTTTGATGGCAACCGCGTCTCGATTTACATGGAAGTGGAAGGTCTGGGCGACTATCTGCCCAAGTACGCCGGTAATCTGGACATCATGACTGCTGCGGCTGCACGTACTGCTGAAATGTTTGCCGAGGAAATTATCGCCGGCAAGCTTGTTCTTGAACCCGTTGCCGCACCTTTGGCGGCCTAAGGAGAACTCTCATGGATCTAAAAGGCAAAAAAATCATTGTGCATGACATGACTTTGCGTGATGGCATGCACCCCAAGCGTCATCAAATGACACTCGAGCAAATGCGTTCCATTGCGACGGCGCTGGATGAAGCGGGCGTCCCGCTGATTGAAGTGACTCATGGCGATGGCTTGGGTGGCTCTTCGGTGAATTACGGATTTCCCATGCACACCGACGAAGAGTATCTCAGTGCGGTGATTCCGTTGATGAAAAAAGCCAAGATTTCGGCATTGCTGTTGCCGGGTATTGGTACAGTCGATCATCTGCGCATGGCGCACGATCTGGGCGTGAGTACTATTCGCGTTGCGACGCACTGTACCGAAGCGGATGTGTCCGAACAGCACATCATGCTGGCACGCAAGCTGGGCATGGATACTGTCGGGTTTTTGATGATGGCGCACATGAACACGCCCGAAGGTTTGGTGACGCAAGCCAAGCTCATGGAGGGTTATGGCGCAAACTGTATCTACATCACTGATTCGGCAGGTTACATGCTGCCTGATGATGTCAAAGCCAGAATCTCTGCGGTGCGTGCTGCGCTCAAGCCTGAAACCGAACTGGGTTTTCACGGCCACCACAACATGGCGATGGGCATTGCCAATTCCATCGCAGCAATTGAATGCGGTGCGAATCGTATTGATGCAGCCAGTGCTGGTTTGGGTGCCGGGGCAGGCAATACGCCAATGGAAGTGTTGATTGCCGTGTGCGACCGCATGGGTATTGAAACCGGTGTAGATGTCTGGAAAATTCAGGACGTGGCCGATGATTTGGTCGTGCCCATGATGGATTTCCCGATTCGTATTGACCGCGATGCGCTCACCTTGGGTTATGCCGGGGTGTATGGATCCTTCCTGCTGTTTGCCAAGCGTGCCGGCGCAAAATACGGCATCCCTTCGCGCGATCTGCTGGTTGAACTGGGTCGACGCGGCATGGTCGGCGGGCAGGAAGACATGATCGAAGATACCGCCATGACCCTCGCCAAGCAGCGGGCACAAGCGACAGCCGATACACCCGCAGCCAAAGCCGCTTGAATACGGAGAAAATTGCATGAAACTGGATAAAGCCATCATTGCCAAGCTGGCAGAGCACCTTGAAAATTGCGAGTTGGAAGCACGCGATACGCTGAAAATAACCGAGGAATACCCGGATATGGATTTCGAGGATGCGTACGCCATTCAAGAAGCCATCAAGCAAAGAAAAATTGCGCGGGGAAACAAAATCACCGGCTTTAAAGCGGGCCTGACATCGCATGCCAAAATGAAACAAATGGGTGTAACCGTGCCCGTGTTCGGCTTTATTACAGATTACGGCTGCATCATGGATGGTGGTGAAGTAAAAACTTCCGAATTGATCCATCCCAAGGTCGAGCCTGAAATTGCGTTCGTCACGAAAGCACCGTTGCGCGGCCCCGGCTGCAATATCGCTACAGTGCTGGCCGCAACGGATTTTGTTTTGCCCGGCATTGAAGTGATCGATTCGCGCTACCGCGATTTCAAGTTTGACCTGAAAAGCGTGATTGCAGACAACACGTCGGCGGCGCGTTATGTGGTCGGTGGCATGATCAAGCCACCATCCGAAGTAGACATGCGCACCGTCGGCATCGTGTTGGAGAAAAATGGTGAACCTGTTGCCTTTGGTGCAGGCGCTGCAGTGCTTAACCATCCTGCGGTTGCCATTGCCATGCTGGCGAATCATCTGGGTGCGCGCGGCGAAGAAATTCCGGCTGGTTCGTTGATTCTTTCGGGTGGCATCACCGAAGCGGTAGCGGTCAAGGCAGGCGATGCGATTACGCTGCGTGTGCAAGGCATGGGCAGCATTTCGCTACGCTTCGTGTAAGGAGAGTTCAAATGCCTATCGTACAGATCAATATCATGGAAGGGCGCGACGACGACAAGAAAGAGCGCCTGATCGCCGAAGTAACCGATGCCATATGCCGTAGCCTGGAAGTCAAGCCTGAAACGGTTCGGGTGATGATCAATGAAATGCCGAAAGCACATTTTGGCATCGGCGGCGTTAGCGCTAAAAAACTGGGCAGATAAAAATATCCTGCAACTTAGGGAAGGCGTTTTTGTCTGCTCTTGCAGGATGATTCGTCATCTGCTCAGACGAGGGGACTCCCTATGCCTTCCCTGATCGCTTCGCTTGTTTCCTCGAGCGTCCCTTTGGCCCAGATAGATATGGATGATCATGCCCGGCGATTTGCGGGCATAGATCGCTTGTATGGCGCCGGGGCCCTAGCCCGTGCGACAGCATCTCACGTGGTGGTGGTGGGCATAGGCGGCGTGGGTTCGTGGGCGGCCGAAGCGCTGGCCCGTTCAGGGGTGGGGCGTATCACGCTGATTGATCTTGATCACATCGCGGCGTCAAACATCAATCGTCAGGTTCATGCACTCGAAGCCACCTTGGGCGCTGCCAAGGTGCTGGCGATGGCGGCGCGCATTGAGGGCATTAACCCGGCTTGCCAAGTTGCGACTATCGAAGAATTCATTGACGAAAAAAACGTGGCTGCACTGATTCCAGCCTGTGATGCCGTTATTGATGCCATTGATAACGTGCGTGCCAAAGCCGCACTGATTGCGCATTGTCGCCAGCAAGGGCTGCGCATCCTGACTACGGGCGGCGCGGGCGGGCGGCTTGATCCCACACAGATACAGGTGGTTGATCTGTCGCGTACAACGCAGGATGCGTTGGCCTCGAAAGTGCGCGCCCGGTTGCGTAAGTTGTATGGTTTTTCGCGTGACCCAAAAAAGAAGTTTGATGTGGAATGTGTTTTTTCACCAGAACAAATTCGGCGCCCCGCGGGCATGTTCATGGAAGGCGATGCCGAGAATGAAAACATGTGCATAACGAAGGAAGTGGGTACTGACTTGGATGGCAGTGCCGGACTTGCCTGTGCGGGTTATGGGTCTTCTGTTGCAGTGACCGCAGGTTTTGGTTTCGCTGCGGCTGCGCGCGTGTTGGCCGGTATACTTCCCGCGCGATGAACTCAGATAACTCTTCCCGTCCTGTGTCTGGTGTTCCGCCTGTCATTCCGCATGCCATCCTGGTGACTGGTGCAGCGCGTCGCGTTGGCGCTGAAATCGTGCGCACACTGCATGCCGCAGGTGCCTGTGTTGCGATTCACTATCACACCTCTACAACAGAAGCGCTGGCACTGGTGGCATCACTCAATGCGCTACGACCAGAGTCCGCTGCTGGTTTTGCTGCGGATCTGCGCAACACGGATGCCTTACCGGGGTTGATCGCCGCAGTCGTTGCCCGGTTTGGTCGGCTGGATGGGTTGGTGAATAATGCCTCGTCGTTTTATCCCACAAAAGTCGGCGCTACCAATACGGCGGCGTGGGATGATCTCATTGGCACGAATCTCAAAGCACCGCTGTTTCTCGCGCAAGCGGCGGCGCCACATCTGGCCCAGCACGGGGGATGCATTGTCAATTTGACAGATGTGCATGCTGAGCGCCCACTTAAGGGATATGCGCTGTACTGCGCAGCGAAAGCCGGTTTGCTGGGTTTGACACGTGCATTGGCTGTTGAGCTAGGCCCGCAAGTGCGGGTTAATGCAGTGGCTCCGGGTGCGGTTGAGTGGCCTGAAAACACGACGGATTTTTCAGCGGATGAACGTCAGACCATCATCGAGCATACCTTGCTCAAGCGCGTGGGTTCGGCAACGGATATTGCCCGCACGGTGAGGTTTTTAGTTTTTGACGCGCCTTATGTGACGGGACAGGTTATCACCGTGGATGGTGGCAGAAGTGCCTATTTATAGATTGATAAGGTAAAAAATGAATGCGTCTTTAACCGCACGGCAGGCAAACAAACCAGCCTTTGAAGCCAATAAGCTGGCCAAACGACTGCGCCGCAATACCGGCCAGGCGATTGCTGATTTCAACATGATCACAGCAGGCGATCGGGTGATGGTGTGCTTGTCCGGCGGCAAGGATTCGTATGCCATGCTCGATATGCTGCTCCATTTGCGTGAGCATGCGCCGATTGATTTTGAAATCATTGCGGTTAATCTTGATCAGAAACAACCGGGTTTTCCTGCGGATGTATTGCCCCGCTATCTGACGGGTTTAGGTATTCCTTTTCATATTGAAAATGAGGATACCTATAGCATTGTCAAGCGCCTGATCCCGGAGGGGAAGACTACGTGCTCCTTGTGCTCTCGCTTGCGCCGGGGGGTGTTGTACCGCGTAGCGGACGAGTTGGGCGCGACCAAAATTGCCCTTGGGCATCACCGCGATGATATTTTGCAAACCCTGTTTTTGAATCTGTTTTTTGGCGGAAAATTAAAATCCATGCCGCCCAAGCTGGTCTCGGACGATGGCCGCCACATGGTGATACGTCCGCTGGCCTATTGTGCAGAAAGTGATCTGGAAACATGGGCTGCGCTACGCGAATTTCCCATTATTCCGTGTGATTTGTGTGGTTCGCAGCCCAATCTGCAACGCCAGCAAGTCAAACGCATGCTGAATGACTGGGAAAAGCAGTTTCCCGGACGCATCGCAACGATTTTTCGCAGCCTGTCGAACGTGGTGCCCGCGCATTTGCTGGATGCAAAATTGTTTGATTTTGCCGATCTTGCCATCACCGGTGTGCCTGATCCCGAAGGCGATCATGCTTTTGATCCGGCGGAGTTTTCAGCCGAGTTTCCGATACACGCCACGCAACCAATTCACTTCACCCTGAAAGACGAACAATGAATGTCCGCACCCTGCCTGCACGTCATGGTCTGCTTTGGCTGATTGCCGGCTGGCGACTCTTGCGCCGCTACCCAAGGCAGATGACAAGTATCACGCTGGCGTATTTTTTGGTTGTGCTGATTGTTAACCTGATTCCGTTCATTGGCCCATTTTTATTGCCTTTGGCATTGCCAATGTTAACTGCGCTACTCGGCAATGCGTGCCGTGCGTTGGATCATGATCAGCCCTTAACGCGAGATATTTTGAGCGCCGGTCTGGAAGCACAGCGCACCATCCTGCTGCGGTTGGGCGGGTTGCACTTGCTAGGTTCGGTTATTTTGCTGCTCGCAAGTCAACCGTTGATGATAGAACTCAACCCAGACCAAAGCAAAGCCGCAGAGCAACTCGCTGATTTGCTAAGCCATCTTGGCCTGTTTTTGCTGTTAGCCACTCCGGTCGTGATGGCATTCTGGTTTGCGCCGTTGCTTGCTTCGTGGCACGGCGTGTCAGCGGTTAAAGCCTTGTTCTTCAGTTTTGTCGCCAGTTGGCGCAACTGGCGAGCTTTTACGGTTTATGGGTTAGTCATCTTGGGTATGGGTATTATTCTGCCCGGCGTGCTGATTGTCATCGCCAGTTTTTTTATGCCATCAATGACGGGGGTTCTGGCCTTGTTCGCACGGATGGCCTTGGTGCTTCTGTTAGGGCCGGTACTTATTTCGAGTATTTATATTTCATACCGCGATGTCTTTAGCGAGGCCGCTGTAGCCAATGAATGATCCATGGGTATTGGTTCAGGCAGATGTGCGCGCTATGCCGGAAACCATGACAGACACAGAAGGTGCGATTGGTATTTTTGGCGGCACATTTGATCCCCTGCATATCGCGCATCTGCGCTTGGCCATTGAGGCGCGTGAAGCGCTATCACTGATTCGTGTGGTGTTTGTTCCGGCAGGCCAGCCCCTGTTGCGTGAAGCGCCACGGGCGAACTCGCAGGAGCGATTAGCCATGGTAGCGTGCGCGATTGCTGATACCGCCGGGTTTGAATTGGATGCCACCGAAGTTATCACGCGCAGCCCCAGTTATACCGTTGTCACACTCGAGCGCCTGCGCACGCAATACGGCGCAGAGCGCCCTTTGGTGCTGCTCATGGGCGCAGATGTTTTTGTCCGACTTCCTGCGTGGCATCGCTGGCAATCGCTGTTTCATTTAGCGCACATAGGCGTCGCTACGCGGCCAGGACAACTGGCATTGTTACCGGCCACTCCTGCGGATACACCCATGGACGAAGCCGCAATAAGGCAACAAATACTCGGCGCTGGTGATGCGGCGGGTAAGGTGGATGCGCGTCTTGTTGCCGAGCTGGCAGAGCGGTTGGGCCGCCCGGCCGATATTGCCCTGGCACCTGCCGGTCGGATTGTGCCCTTTAACATTACCCCGCTAGCGATTTCAGCGACCCTGATTCGCCAGCGACTGGCACAGGGTCTGAGTGTGCGCCATTTGGTGCCTGACACCGTTCTCGACTATATTAAAACCCATTCTATTTACTGAACACGCCATGAACGTTAAAAAACTGCAAAAAATCGTTATCGATGCGCTAGAAGACATGAAGGCAAAAGATATTGAAGTGATCAGCACCAGCAAGCTCACGTCACTGTTTGATTTCATGGTTATCGCCAGTGGAGATTCCAGTCGGCACGTTAAATCGCTGGCGCGTAACGTGTATGACAAAGTCAAAGAAGCCGACGGCGACGTACTCGGCATAGAAGGCGAAGAAACGGGTGAGTGGGTGTTGGTCGATTTGGCAGATATCGTGGTGCATGTGATGCAGCCGGTGATACGCTCCCACTATAACCTCGAAGAACTCTGGCAAGCGGCGCCCAAACGCAGCAAAAAATCGGCCGAAGAGTGAATCGCGGGTGAGTTGCGTGTGAATTCTCGTGAGAAAACCTTGAGCGAACCTTGAGTCAAGCGTGGGCCAACGGGCGTGAAATTAATTGTTGCTGCAATCGCTGCCCGCCCACCCGCATGGGTGGTGGCAGGTTGGGGTGACTACGCCAAACGCATGCCGCGTGAGTTGTCGCTTGATCTGCTGGAAATCAAACCCGAACCCCGCACGACTGGCAAAAATGCCACAGCGATGATGGCTGCTGAAGCCACGCGCCTGGATGCTGCATTGCCGCCCAGCTGCCGCCGCATTGTGCTGGATGAGCAGGGTGATGCCGTCACTACCCGGCAGTTGAGCGAGCGATTAACGCAATGGATGTCAGGTGGGTACGACGTCGCCTTTTTGATTGGCGGCCCTGATGGTCTGGCAACACGTATCAAGGATTCGGCCCATGAAACGCTTCGGCTTTCCAGCCTGACTTTACCGCATGCGCTCGTCCGGGTTATCCTAGCCGAAGCTTTATACCGTGCAGCCAGTGTGATCAAAGGACATCCTTACCATCGTGAGTAACCACCATGCCTGATACCCGTATGTATTTAGTGTCGCGAAGCGCACGTCGCCGTGAGCTGCTAAACCAGGCTGGTATTCGTTTTGAATTGATGTTATTGCGTTCTGCCGAAAGGCAAGACGAGGCAGTGGATGAAAGCTGTTTGGCAGGTGAAACACCAGAAGTGTATGTGCAGCGTGTTGCCCGCGCCAAGGCTGTTTTTGGCGCTAGTCTTTTACTGCAACGGCACATGCCAAGACGTTTGCTGCTAGCAGCCGATACAACGATTGATCTGGACGGTGAAGTGATCGGAAAACCCCAAAACAGTGCGGATGCCATTGCCATTTTGCGGCGTTTATCCGGCCGTAGCCACCGCGTATTGACCTCGGTTGTGGCGGTCATGCCGCACGATATTGAGCCGCAGGTTAAATCCTGTTTGTCGGTGAGCGAAGTCACGTTCAGAGTGCTGACAGAGAATGAAATTCTGCGCTATGTGCAAAGCGGCGATCCCCTGGACAAGGCGGGTGCGTATGGCATTCAAGGCCGTGCAGCGACTTTTGTTGAATCCATTCGCGGCTCTTACACCGGTATTGTCGGCTTGCCATTATGCGAAACCGTGCTCATGCTGCGTGAATTCGGGCACGCGGTGTGATGATTCCTCTACCGAGGGTGCGCGTACGTGGCTGAAGAGTTTTTAATCAATTTCACGCCGGAAGAAACGCGTGTTGCTTCATTACAGCAAGGTGTTGTTCAGGAGCTGCACATCGAGCGCAACAACTGCTGCGGTGTGGTCGGTAACATATATCTTGGCCGTGTCGTACGCGTTTTGCCTGGCATGCAATCGGCATTTGTCGATATTGGTCTGGAGCGCTCGGCTTTTTTGCATGCCGGTGACATCCGGGAAGAGCGAGTGACCAATGGTGCAGAACAGCGACCCATTGAACAGGTGCTTAGCGCAGGACAATCGCTGTGTGTCCAGGTACAAAAAGAGCCAATTGGTACCAAAGGTGCACGCTTGACGACGCAGATTTCGATTGCAGGCAGGCTACTGGTTTACCTGCCACAAGATGATCACGTGGGTATTTCCCAGCGGATTGTTGACGAAGAAGCGCGCGAAAAATTGCGTGGCCGTATTCAGGCGCTACTCTCACCAGAAGATCGTGGCGGATTTATCTTACGCACGGTCGCATGTGAGGCCAGTGATGAGGAGCTGGCGGCTGACATTGTCTATTTGCGGCGTATCTGGCAGGAAATAAAGCAGCGTAGCGTGGGAATGTTTCCGCCGGTGCTGTTGCATCATGATCTCACCTTGGCGCAACGCGTGCTGCGAGATTTTGTCACAGAAGAAACCACGGCTGTGCTGATCGATTCGCGTGAAAACTTTCAGAAGCTGAAAATTTTTGCGCAAGAATATGTGCTGCAAGTCAGTGATCGGTTGGTGCACTATACGGGTGACCGCCCGTTGTTTGAGTTGCATGGCATCGAGGATGAAATACAAAAAGCGCTCGCGCGACGCGTTGATCTGAAATCAGGTGGCTATTTGATTTTTGATCAGACTGAAGCCATGACCACCATTGATGTGAATACAGGCGGATTTGTCGGTGTGCGTAATTTTAATGACACGATTTTCAAGACAAATCTTGAAGCCGCATTAGCGGTAGCGCATCAGCTACGTTTGCGTAACCTAGGCGGCATCATCATTGTCGATTTTATTGACATGGACGATGAACAACATCAAGCGGTCGTCCTCGCCGAATTTAAAAAAGCCCTGGCATCTGATCGCACGCGTATAACCCTCTCCGAGTTTACTCAGCTGGGGTTGATCGAAATGACACGCAAGCGCACGCGTGAAAGCCTGGCGCAGATTCTTTGCGAGCCTTGCCCGGTATGTAGTGGGCGTGGCGAAATAAAAACTGCGCAAACCGTCTGCTATGAAATTTTGCGCGAGCTACTGCGCGAAGCCCGCCAGTTTGCTGCCCGCGAACTACGCGTCATCGCTGCTCCCGTGGTGATCGATAAGTTTCTGGAAGAAGAAGCCCAGGCTTTAACCATGCTGTCCGATTTCATTGGACGCCCTGTGTCACTGCATCCTGAAAGTGGTTATACGCAAGAGCAATTCGACATTGTGCTGATGTAAGGATAAAATTCGCACTTGGCTTTTTCAGGCCAAGTTTCAGGCAAGGTTTCAAAAAACGCGGGCGTCGTATAACGGCATTACTCCAGCTTCCCAAGCTGATAACGAGGGTTCGACTCCCTTCGCCCGCTCCAATTCGACTTTCCAAGGACTTCCAGAAGAGACCGAGGAACGTCGCAAGTGATTGTCATAATTCAGCTCTTCGCTATTGCTGAATCCGGTAACTTCTAGCGAAAACTACTGACTGCCGGTACAAAACGGTACATCAAGTGGTACATCGGAACGCGGAGCTTCCCGCTCTCGTATTCTTGCTGGAGCAGCGCGGGGTCGGACAGGGCCATGCAGCCAGCTCGATTCTTAGGAGTTGGGCTCATGCTCTCAGAGCCTATGGTTCTCCAGGTCAAGGCTACCGGCAAGACGTACACGCTGGCCGTTCGGACGGGCCTCTCCCTCCTCGTTTCCGCTAACGGCGCCAAGGCTTGGCAATTCCGCTTCCACCCACCTGACTGCCTCCGCCCTAAACTCCGGCGTGTAGGTCTCCTTCGGTATCCGTTCCATCGGTGTCCTCCATCTCGCAAAATGACACGATTCGTTGGACTTTTTTTGCAGCCTATCTCAGCATCGAATGTCCGCCTTGGGGCTGTCTTGATCCTC
>WOYI010817796.1_pt3 | contig 16258 bp, 16 predicted proteins | sample 6423411 | NCBI WGS metagenome assembly WOYI01 (sample SAMN13441803, study PRJNA592873) | oil field metagenome | biome: oil field; feature: oil-well bore; material: oil-contaminated soil; isolation source: oil-contaminated soil from oil-well borehole | place: Germany: Wietze | collected 2016-10-18 ...
GCAGGCTCGCAGGCCGCGTTCGGTGCTGATGGTTCGCTCGCTGCGCTCGCTCATGCCGCCCTGCTCGCAGGCTCGCAGGCCGCGTTCGGTGCTGATGGTTCGCTCGCTGCGCTCGCTCATGTTGTCCACAACATGTGCAGCAGCCGCCGCGCTGTCGGCCACGATGGCTATTCTTGCGCGAACGGCTGGTGCGATGTTCGGGAGGTATAGATGTCGGCTGCGCGGCTCGACGCGTCGGCGTTGCGGCGTTGGGCCCATACCGCCGTCGGGCAGCTCATCACCCACGCCGATGAGATCAACCGACTCAATGTCTTCCCGGTCGCGGACTCCGACACCGGCACCAACATGCTGTTCACCATGCGCTCGGCGGTGGCCGCGGTGGACGGCCGCGACGATCTGGACCTGATCATGCTCACCGCGTGCCTGGCCGACGGTGCCCTGCGCGGCGCCCGCGGTAACTCCGGGGTGATCCTGTCCCAGATCCTGCGCGGGATTGCCGACGTCACCGCCGAGCGACACCGGTCTCACATCGACGGGCCCGCGTTCGCGGCCGGGTTGCGCTGCGCCGAGGGCTTGGCGGTGGCCTCGATGGGTCAAGCGGTGTCCGGGACCATCGTCTCGGTGCTCGGCGCGGCGCGCGATTCCGCGGAGGAACGCGCCGCCGAGGGCGCGGACGTGGCGACGGTGGTGGGTTCGGCGGCCGCGGCGGCGGAGGTGGCGCTGGAGCGCACCACCGCCCAACTCGATGTACTGGCCGAGGCCGGTGTGGTGGACGCCGGCGGGCGCGGGCTACTGGTCCTGCTGGACGCGCTGACCGCGACCCTCGTCGGTACCGCGCCCGCCCGTCACACCTATGAACCGGCCACCGGCACTCCCGAACCGGCGATGACGTCCGCGGCGCCCCCGCAGTTCGAGGTGATGTATCTGCTGACCGGGTGCAAGCCCGACGCCGTCGAAGGTCTGCGCGCGGCATTGGACGCCCTCGGCGACTCGGTGGCCATCACCGCCGGGCACAGCGGAACGCCCTCGGTGCATGTGCACACCGACAACGCCGGTGCCGCCGTGGAGGCGGGCCTGGCAGTCGGCAGCCCGAGCAACATCCAGATCAGCGTCCTCGCCGGCGCTCGTCCGGTGATCACCGCGGGCCGTGACCGTGCAGTGCTCGCGGTGGTCGACGGTGACGGTGCGGCAACACTTTTCGCCGGGGAGGGTGCCCGCGTGCTGCGGCCCGAAGGCGCCCCGATCAGCGCGCAGCAACTACTGCGGGCGCTGGTGGACGCCGACGCCGCGCAGGTCATGTTGCTGCCCAACGGTTTCATCGCCGCGGAGGAACTGGTGGCCGGCTGCACCGCCGCCACCGGCCGGGGTATCGACGTGGTGCCGGTGCCGAGCGGATCCATGGTGCAGGGGCTGGCCGCACTCGCCGTCCACGACGCGGGTCGCCAGGTGGTCGATGACGGTTACACCATGGCCCGCGCTGCTTCGGGTGCCCGGCACGGTTCGGTGCGGGTGGCCACCGAGGATGCGCTGACCTGGGCGGGGCCCTGCAAACCCGGTGACGGCCTGGGCATCGCGGGGGACGAGGTCCTGATCGTCGGCCGGGATGTGTCCTCGGCCGGTGCCGGACTGATCGACCTGCTACTGGTCGCCGGGGGCGAACTGATCACCGTGCTGATCGGCGCCGGTGTCGACGAAGGGGTGGGTGAGCGGTTGCGTGACCATGTCCACCAGCAGCACCTGGGAGCCGAATTGGTCAGCTACCGAACCGATCACGACGGTGATGCACTGCTGATCGGAGTGGAGTAGCGGTGGCCGCTCTCGGGGACCTGCTGTCCCACGTGCTCGGCGCCAAGGCCGCGAACTCGCTGGAAGAGGCGTTCGGTCTGCGCACCGTCAATGACCTGCTGCGGCACTACCCGCGCAAGTACAGCGACGGGATGAACGTCCGCGAAGAGGGTGCGGAGATCGAGCTCGAGGAGGGTGCCCACGTCACCTTCGTCGACGTCATCACCAAAACCGATGTCCGGCAGATGAAACCCCAACCGGGCAAACGGCCACGCAAGCTTCTGCGCGTCACCCTCGGTGAGCGTAACCCGCCGATCACCGCCACCTTCTTCAACGCCGACTACCTCATCGGCAGCCTGATCGAAGGCGCCAGAGTGATGCTCTCCGGTGAGATCGGCTTCTTCCGTCAGACGATGCAGCTGTCGCATCCGGCGTTCCTGGTCCTCGACGCGCCCGGCGGCAGGCAGATCGGCACCAAATCACTGAAGTCGATCGCCGAGGCGGCGGGCGGAGAGGATGTGCTCGCGGCGTTCGAGAAGGACTTCTTTCCCATCTACCCGGCCACCAAGAAGCTGCAGAGCTGGGACATCTTCGCCTGCATCCGGCAGGTGCTGGCGGTGCTCGACCCGATTCCCGAACCCCTGCCGGAACCCATTCGGCGGCAATGGGATCTGATCTCCGAGGACAGTGCGCTGCGTGGTGTCCACCTTGCCGAGCGGGCCGACGAGCGTGCAGCGGCCCAGCAGCGGCTGACCTATGACGAGGCGATCGGTCTGCAGTGGGCGCTGGTATCACGGCGCTACGGTGAGCTCGGCGAGACCGGGCCGGCGGCGCCGCGCCGTGAGGGCGGTTTGGAGGCCGCCCTGCTGCGACAGTTGCCGTTCGAGCTGACCGGCGGACAGCGCGAGGTTCTCGCGGTGATCTCCGATGAGCTGGCCGGCACCCGGCCGATGAACCGGATGCTGCAGGGCGAGGTCGGCTCCGGAAAGACCATCGTGTCGGTACTCGCGATGCTGCAGATGGTCGACGCGGGCCTGCAGTGTGCGCTGCTTGCTCCCACCGAAGTGCTGGCCGCACAGCACTATCGATCCATCCGTCAGGTTCTGGGCCCGCTCGCGATGGCCGGTGAGCTCGGCGCCGCCGACGGTGCGACCGCCATCGCGTTGCTCACGGGTTCCATGTCGCCGCAGCAGAAGCGGCAGGCTCGCGATGAGATCTATTCCGGCACAGCGGGAATCGTGATCGGAACGCATGCCATCATTCAGGAGTCGGTGGTGTTCAGCCAGCTCGGCATGGTCGTGGTGGACGAACAGCACCGGTTCGGCGTCGAGCAGCGGGACCGGTTACGTGCCAAGGCCACCGGCGGGATCACCCCGCATCTGCTGGTGATGACGGCGACACCGATCCCGCGCACCATCGCGCTGACCGTATTCGGAGACCTGGAGACCTCCACGCTGCGCGAGCTGCCGCGGGGACGCCAGCCCATCACCAGCAATGTGGTGTTCACCAAGGATCATCCGTCCTGGCTGGACCGGGCCTGGGCGCGCATCATCGAGGAGGTTGCCGCGGGCCGGCAGGCATATGTGGTGGCCTCGCGCATCGACGAGGAGCCCGACAAGAAGAACGCCTACGAGCACGGTCCGCCGCCGATCACCGTGGTGCAGATGATGCAGCGGCTGAGCACCGGACCGCTGGCCGGGCTGCGGCTGGGCCTGATGCACGGGCGGCTGGCACCCGAGGAGAAGGACGCGGTGATGTCGGCGTTCCGGGCCGGCAATATCGACGTGTTGGTGTGCACCACCGTCATCGAGGTCGGCGTGGACGTGCCCAACGCCACCATGATGGTGGTGATGGATGCCGACCGGTTCGGCATCAGCCAGCTACACCAGCTGCGTGGGCGCATCGGGCGCGGCCCGCACCCGAGCCTGTGTCTGCTGGTGACGCGGATGCCGGAAACCTCCAAGGCCGGTGAGCGGCTGCGGGCGGTGGCCGGCACGCTGGACGGCTTCGCGCTGGCGGACCTCGACCTTCATGAACGTGCGGAGGGAGATGTGCTGGGGTACAACCAGTCCGGTCGTCTGACCAGTCTGCATTTCCTGTCCCTGGCCGATCATCTGGGTGTCATCCAGGACGCCCGGAGTTTCTGCGAGTCCGCGTATCTGGACAACCCGCATCAACCCGGACTGAGCATGCTGGCCGAGCCGTTCTCCAACACCGATCGTGTTCAGTACCTGGACAAGTCGTGAAGCGGATCGGAGTGCTGGCGGGAGGAGTCGCGCTGGCGGTGCTGGTCGCGGTACAGGTCACGACGGAGCCGGGTGCCGGTTCGGCGCGCTACGTCGCTCAAGCCGATATCCCGACCGTCGCGCCGGGTGTCGATGTGCTGGCCGGGATTCCCGAGGTGCCGGTGCGCGTGCCAGGTTACGACTATCGGCGTGACGCATTCGGGGAGTCCTGGGACGACGACAATGACGCCCCCGGTGGGCGCAACGGGTGCGACACCCGCAACGACATTCTCGATCGTGATCTGGTGGATAAGACTTATGTGTCAATCAGTCGGTGCCCCAACGCAGTTGCGACAGGTACCTTGCACGATCCGTACACCAGCCAAACCATCAACCTGGTGCGCGGCAATCAGACTGGCGCGGCTGTCCAGATAGATCATCTCGTGCCATTGGCGTATGCGTGGGACCAGGGAGCTCGGACCTGGACCGACGAGATGCGGATCCGCTTCGCGAATGACCCAGCCAACTTATTGGCGGTGGAGGGCCAAGTGAACCAGGACAAGGGCGACAAAGAGCCCGCCGTGTGGATGCCACCCAACCATGCGTTCTGGTGCCAGTACGCGGTGCAATTCGTCGCTGTGATGCGCGGCTACGGGTTGCCACTAGATGCGCCATCGGCGCCGGTCTTGCGCGAGGCGGCTGCCACCTGTCCCAAGGGTTGAGCATCAGGAAGTTCGGAGTCGTTGTCAGCGGTACCCAGAGGCAGGCCCCTGCATGCCCGTCGACCAACTAGCCGCGTCGCCTGAACCGTCACTCGCCGGTGTAGGTGGTCGGGTCCGGGCGGAATCGGGTGCCATCATCGAGTGCGGTCAGCGCCGCCAGATGCTCGGCGGCCAGCTCGAAGTCGAAGACGTCGAAGTTCTGCGCGATGCGTTCCGGTGAGGTCGAACGTGAAATGACCGCATTGCCCAACTGCAGGTTCCAGCGGATCAGCACCTGCGCCGGCGTCTTGCCGTACTCGCCGGCGACTGAGGTGACCGTCGGGTTGTCCAACAGCTTGCCGACGCCGAGCGAGCTGTAGGCCTGCGTCACGATGCCGTACTCGGCATGCGCCGCGCGCAGCTCGGTCTGGACCAGCTGCGGGTGCAATTCGACCTGGTTGACCGCCGGCACCACGTAGGTCAGGTCGATGATCGTCGACAGGTCCTCCGGGGTGAAGTTCGCGACGCCGATCGACTTGGCAAGCTCGTCACCCTGGATGCGCATCAGACCGGCCCAGCTGTCGACGTACTTACCGCTGTCCCCGGCGGGCCAGTGGATCAGGTACAGATCCACATAGCTCTGGTCGAGGCGCTCCAGACTGACCTTCGCGGCATCCTGGGACGCCTGGAATCCCAGGTTGGGGATGTCCAACTTGGTGGTCAGGAAGATCTCGGCGCGTGGCACACCGGAAGCCGCGATGGCCCGGCCGACGCCCTCCTCGTTGCCATAGGCGGCGGCGGTGTCGATAAGGCGGACACCGATATCCAGTGCAGCCGCGACCGCGTGCTCGGCCTCGGTATCGGAGAGTCCGCCCACTCCGATGCCGAGGGCCGGAATGGTGTTCTCGTCGCTCAAACCGATGTTTGGCGCCGCAGCTGCCGATGTCATGTCTACCTAGCCTGTCCAGTTGAAGGTCCGCGGATCGGGACCCAATCGTGTGCCGTCATCGAGCGTCGCGATGGACACGATGTCCTGTGCGCTCAGTTCGAAATCGAATACGTCGAAGTTACTCGCTATCCGATCGGGGTTCACCCACTTCGGAATGACGATATTACCCAGCTGCAGATGCCATCTGATCATCGCCTGGCAGGCGTTTTGCTGTGCGTTTCGGCTACGGCCCGCACGCCGATGGAGCGGAACCCGGCCAGTGGATCAGGTTCAGACCCACCTAATCGACGTCGAGGCGTGCGGCGGTGTCGATGTGCCGGTAGCCCGTAGCCAGGGCGGCCTCGACGGCCTGGCGGGTTTCTTCGAATTCTTCGGCCCGAGTGTGCCAGACTCGCAACCCGAGAGCGGGGATCGAATCACCGTTGCTCAGCAACAGTGTTGGGATGGGAAAGGCCAGTCATGACGCAGCAGCTGCCAGCACGGCAGAATCCGGGCCCGGTCCGGTTGAAGTTCGCCAGCGTGGCCAGCCGGCTGTCTTTGCCGGCCATGGCGCGGATTCCCGACCCGGTCAAGCACATGTTGTTGGGGCGTCGTTCGGTGACCATCGACGGCAACACCCTGGACACCACCTTGCAGCTGATGCTGACCGCGCAACGGGTATCGGGCGTCGGCGGCCTCGTTGCCAGCGACGATGTCGTCATCGCCCGCAACCAGCTCGATGCCGTCGCTGCTTCGTTCACCACGCCCGTCGTCGTCTCGGCGCGCGACTTCACGATCCCCGGTCCGGCCGGTGAATTGCCGGTCCGCCACTACCGTGCCGAGCCCGGCGCTCCGCTGCTGGTTTTCCTGCACGGTGGCGGTTTTGTCGTCGGCAGCATCGGCAGTCACGACGCGCTGTGCCGGCGCCTGTGCCACGACGCCGGCGTGCACGTGTTGTCGGTCGACTACCGGCTCGCCCCCGAGCACAAGGCGCCCGCGGCCAGCGAGGACAGCATTGCCGCCTACGGCTGGGCACTCGAGCACGCCGATGAACTCGGCGCTGATCCGCAGCGCGTGGCGGTCGGCGGGGACAGCGCGGGCGGGAACCTTGCTGCGGTGGTGACCCAGGCGGCTCGTGACGCCGGGATGCGGCTGCCGGTTCTGCAGCTGCTCATCTATCCGATGGCCGACCCCGTGTGCGAGACCGTCTCCCGGACACTGTTCGCCGACGGTTACTTCCTGACGAAGGCCGATATCGAATGGTTCGATAGGCACTACCTGGACGGCAGCGGTCTCTCGGGCGACGATCCGCGGGTCTCCCCACTGCGCGCCCAGAATCTGTCAGGACTCTCACCGGCGTTGGTGCTGACCGCGGGTTTCGATCCGCTGCGCGATGAGGGCACCGCCTACGCCGCGGCGCTGGCAGCCGCCGGCGTTCCGGTGGACCTCCGTGAGTACGGCTCGCTGACGCACGGCTTCGTCAACTTCTTCCCGCTCGGTGGTGGCAGCGAGGTCGCGTTCACCGACCTGATCTCGGCGCTGCGGGCTCATCTGAGCCGGTAGGCTGCACCCGTGGCGAACAAACCCAAATACGACCTCAAGGCCGCTGACCGCAAGCGAAATCTTTTCGTTCAGATCGGCCTCACGTCGGTCGTGGTGCTCTTCGCGGTCGCACTCGTGCTCTACATCGTGCTGTCGGGCGAGACCAAGCCCGAAGCCGGCGAGGCCCGGTCGGTTCGAATTGAGTCGAGCAATATCGTCAAGAAGGACGACGGGATCGAGCCCAAGCTCGTGCTGTCGGTCTACGAAGATCCGCTCTGCCCGCACTGCGGGGCATTCGAGAAGGCCTTCGCGCCGACCATCAACAAGCTGATCGACAGCGGCGCCATCGCGGTCGACTACTACATGGTCGGCATCCTGAACAGCGCGAGCAACCAGAACTACTCGTCGCGCGCCGGCGGGGCGGCCTACTGCGTCGCCGACGAATCCACCGAGGCATTCCGTCGGTTCCACGCCGCGCTCTACGCCCAGCAGCCCAGCGAGGCGGGCAGCACCTACCCGACCAACGCACAGCTCATCGAGACCGCCCGCCAGGCCGGCGCGTCCGGCACGGTGCCCGAGTGCATCGACAAGGGCCGGTACGTCGAGATGGCGAGCGGCATGGCCGAGGCGACCGGGATCAACGCGACGCCGGCCGTGCGCATCAACGGCGAGGACTACCAGTACAGCACCCCTGAGGAGCTGGTCGTGAAGGTCAAGGAGATCGTCGGCGACCTGCCCGGGTTACCCGCGGCATCGTGACCGTGACGGCGGGTCCGCTCGGCGGGCAGGAGCGCAGCGACTCGGGGGATAGCGCTGAATCGGCCGAAGCCCCGGCCGAGCAGGGCGGTGTGGGCCGATCCCGCGCGATCGGTGTGCTGATCGCCGGCGTGCTGGGGCTTGCCGCGGCCGCGGCGCTGACCGTTGAGAAGATCGAGATCCTGATCGATCCGAGCTACATCCCGTCGTGCAACCTGAACCCCGTGCTGTCCTGCGGGTCGGTGATGACGACCCCGCAGGCCTCGGTGTTCGGGTTCCCCAACTCGTTGCTCGGCATCATCGCGTTCACCGTCGTGCTGGTCACCGGTGTGCTCGCCGCCGCACGGGTGCATCTGCCGCGCTGGTACTGGGCGGGGCTGGCCATCGGCACCGCGCTGGGCGTGGTGTTCGTGCACTGGCTGATCTTCCAGAGTCTCTATCGCATCGGGGCGCTGTGCCCCTACTGCATGGTGGTCTGGGCGGTGACCATCCCGCTGTTGGTGATCGTCACGTCGATTGCCCTGCGTGCCGATACCGGCAACGGGCCGGGGCGTGCGGTCTACGAGTGGCGCTGGTCGCTGGTGGCGCTATGGTTCACCGCGGTGCTGCTGATGATTCTGGTCCGGTTCTGGAACTACTGGTCGACGCTCGTGTAACTGCGTCGTTGACGCCGTGTCGACGCTGTTGTTACACCCAGGTACAACAGCGGAAGTAGGGTAGCCGCGTGATTTCGAAACTCCTGGTCGCCAACCGTGGCGAGATCGCCATCCGCGCATTTCGTGCGGCAACCGAGATGAACATCTCGACGGTGGCGGTGTATCCGTTCGAGGACCGCAATTCGCTGCACCGTCTGAAGGCTGATGAGTCGTATCAGATCGGTGCTGCGGGTCATCCGGTGCGGGCGTATTTGTCGGTGGACGAGATCGTCCGGGTCGCCGAGCATGCCGGTGCGGATGCGGTGTACCCCGGTTATGGGTTCTTGTCGGAGAATCCGGAGTTGGCGGCGGCGTGCGCGCGTGAGGGCATCACGTTCGTCGGGCCTTCGGCCGATGTGTTGGAGCTGACGGGCAACAAGTCGCGGGCGATCGCGGCGGCCAAGGAAGCCGGTCTGCCGGTGCTGGCGTCCTCGGAGCCCTCGGCCTCGGTCGACGAACTCGTGGCGGCGGCCGAGTCGATGACGTTCCCGTTGTTCGTCAAGGCGGTCTCCGGTGGTGGTGGCCGGGGCATGCGTCGGGTCGCGGAGGCCTCGGGTCTGGCGGAGGCGATCGAAGCGGCGTCGCGGGAGGCGGAGTCGGCGTTCGGTGATCCGATGGTCTATCTGGAGCAGGCGGTGATCAATCCGCGCCATATCGAGGTGCAGATTCTGGCTGACAGCACCGGTGATGTGATCCATTTGTTCGAGCGGGATTGCAGTTTGCAGCGCCGGCATCAGAAGGTGATCGAACTCGCGCCGGCCCCGAATCTGGATCCGGCGGTGCGGGAGAAGATCTGCGCGGACGCGGTCGCATTTGCCCGTCACATCAACTACCCGTGTGCCGGCACGATCGAGTTTCTGCTCGATGAGCGTGGTCATCATGTGTTCATCGAGTGCAATCCGCGGATTCAGGTGGAGCACACGGTGACCGAGGAGATCACTGATGTGGATCTGGTGGCCTCGCAGTTGCGGATCGCGGCGGGGGAGACCCTGGCAGATCTGGGGCTTTCCCAGGATGGGATTCAGATCCGTGGGGCGGCGATGCAGTGCCGGATCACCACCGAGGACCCGGCCAACGGGTTCCGTCCCGACACCGGCAGGATCACCGGCTACCGCTCCCCGGGCGGAGCCGGGATCCGGTTGGACGGCGGTACCAACACCGGCGCCGAGATCAGCGCCCACTTTGATTCCATGCTGGTGAAATTGACCTGCCGCGGTAGAGATTTCACCATGGCCGCCACGCGGGCTCGTCGCGCGCTGGCCGAGTTCCGTGTCCGTGGCGTATCGACGAATATCCCGTTCCTGCTGGCGGTCATCGATGATCCGGATTTCCGGGCGGGCCGGGTGACGACCTCGTTCATCGACGAGCGCCCGCAGCTGCTGACCGCGCATGCCCCGGCCGACCGGGGCACCAAGATCCTCAACTACCTGGCCGACGTCACCGTGAACAAGCCGCACGGGGAGCGCACCTCCACGGTCTACCCGCAGGACAAGTTGCCGCGGCTGGATCTGAGCGTCGCACCGCCGGCGGGGTCCAAGCAGAAGCTCGCGGAACTCGGCCCGGCGGGTTTTGCTGCCTGGCTGCGTGATTCACCCGCCCTCGGGGTCACCGACACCACGTTCCGCGATGCGCATCAGTCGCTGCTGGCCACCCGGGTGCGCTCCAACGGCCTGCTGCGGATCGCCCCCTACATCGCGCGGTTGACGCCGCAGTTGTTGTCGGTGGAGTGCTGGGGTGGCGCGACTTATGATGTGGCGCTGCGCTTTTTGAAGGAAGATCCCTGGGAGCGCCTGGCCGCCCTGCGGGAGGCGATGCCCAATATCTGTCTGCAGATGCTGTTGCGCGGCCGTAACACCGTGGGCTACACCCCCTACCCGGAGCTGGTCACCACGGCCTTTGTGGCTGAGGCCACCGCGACCGGCATCGATATCTTCCGGATTTTCGACGCGCTGAACAACGTCGACTCGATGCGCCCGGCCATCGACGCGGTCCGCGACACCAGCACCGCCATCGCCGAGGTGGCCATGTCCTACACCGGGGACTTGAGCAATCCGGCCGAGGATCTGTACACCCTGGATTACTATCTGCGCCTGGCCGAGCAGATCGTCGAGGCCGGGGCGCACGTGCTGGCCATCAAGGACATGGCCGGGCTGCTGCGTCCGCAGGCCGCCACGAAACTGGTGACCGCGCTGCGGGAACGGTTTGATCTGCCGATCCATGTGCACACCCATGACACCCCGGGCGGGCAGCTGGCCACCTATCTGGCGGCCTGGACCGCCGGCGCCAGCGCGGTCGACGGTGCATCGTCGCCGTTGGCGGGTACCACGAGTCAGCCCGCACTTTCGGCGATCGTGGCGGCGACCGCGCACACCGAATACGACACCGGTCTGGATCTGGGGGCGGTGTGCGATCTGGAACCGTACTGGGAGGCGTTGCGCAAGGTGTACGCGCCGTTTGAGGCCGGGCTTCCGGCCCCGACCGGGCGGGTCTACACCCATGAGATCCCCGGCGGGCAGCTGTCCAATCTGCGGACCCAGGCCGTCGCTCTGGGGTTGGGGGACCGGTTCGAGGATGTGGAGAACGCCTATGCCGGGGCGGATCGGGTGCTGGGGCGCCTAGTCAAGGTCACCCCGACGAGCAAGGTGGTCGGCGATCTCGCGCTGGCACTGGTGGGTGCCGGCGCCGATGCTTCAGAGTTCGCGGCCGATCCCGACAAGTACGACATCCCCGATTCGGTGATCGGGTTCCTGCGTGGCGAACTCGGCGACCCGGCGGGGGGCTGGCCAGAACCGTTGCGCACCAAGGCTTTGGCCGGTCGTGCGGCGGCCAAGCCCGAGCAGGTGTTGTCGGCCGAAGACGAAACGGTGCTCGCCCAGCCCGGTCTCAAGCGTCAAGCGGTGCTCAACCGGTTGCTGTTCCCCGGGCCCACCAAGGAATTCGAGACGCATCGGGATCGGTACGGTGATACCTCACGTTTGAGCGCGAACCAGTTCTTCTTCGGTCTGCGCCGGGGCGAGGAGCATCGGGTCGAATTGGAACGCGGTGTACAACTGCTGATCGGGTTGGAGGCCGTCTCCGACGCCGACGAGCGCGGCATGCGCACCGTGCTGTGCATCCTCAACGGGCAACTACGACCGGTGCTGGTGCGCGACCGCAAGATCGCCAGCGATGTCCCCGCCGCCGAGAAGGCCGACAAGACCAACCCCGATCACGTCGCTGCTCCGTTCGCCGGGGTCGTCACCGTCGGTGTGGAAACCGGGGCCAAGGTCGATGCCGGGCAGACCATCGCCACCATCGAGGCGATGAAGATGGAAGCCGCCATCACCGCACCCAAGGCCGGCACCGTCGCCCGCATCGCCGTCACCGGCACCGCTCAGGTCGAGGGCGGCGACCTGCTGGTGGTCGTGGATTCGGCGGGCCGGGGGCACCTCCCGCTTGCGGGGGAGAGCGCAGCGACCGGGGATTCAATCTGACCCGGATCGTCGCTGGACGCTTCAAAGGACGCCGAATTTCGGTGCCCGCCAGCGGAACTCGTCCGACCACCGACCGGGTGCGGGAATCGTTGTTCAATGTGCTGCAGGCTCGGATGGACCTCGACGGTATCGCGGTGCTCGACCTGTATGCCGGATCCGGCGCGTTGGGGCTGGAGGCGCTGTCGCGGGGTGCCTCCTCGGCTCTGCTGGTGGAATCCGACCGCCGTGCCGCGGCGGTGATCGAGGCCAATATCGCCACCCTCGGCGCGACCGGGGCTGTGGTGCACCGCAGCCCGGTCGACAAGGTGGTGCAGGAAACCGCACACCGTCCCGTCGACCTGGTGTTCGCCGACCCGCCATATGACGTGAATGCCGGCGTTGTCGAGAGTGTGCTGGCCGCGCTCATCGCCCAGGGTTGGATGCGTGCGGGCGCGACCGCAGTGATCGAAAGACCAGCCGGCGGTCCGGCACTCACGTGGCCGGCCGGGTGGGAGGCCGACGACGAACGGCGCTACGGCGACACCCGACTGGAGTTCGGCGTCATCGCGTAGCGTCTTCGTCCATGAGTGGCGCTGTCTGTCCCGGATCGTTCGACCCGGTCACCCTCGGTCATGTCGACATCTTCGAGCGGGCGGCCGCCCAGTTCGACGAGGTTGTCGTGGCGGTGTTGGTCAATCCGAACAAGAAGGGGATGTTCAGCGCCGACGAGCGCATCGAACTCATCCGCGCGTCGACGACGCACCTGTCGAATCTTCGTGTCGAGTCCGGCCAGGGCCTGGTGGTCGATTTCGTCAAGGAACGCGGCCTGACCGCGATCGTCAAGGGTCTGCGCACCGGCACCGACTTCGAATACGAGCTGCAGATGGCGCAGATGAACAAACATGTCGCCGGCGTGGACACGTTTTTCGTCGCGACCACGCCGCAGTTCTCGTTCGTGTCGTCCTCGCTTGCCAAGGAGGTCGCGGTGCTCGGCGGGGATGTCAGCGATCTGCTGCCGGAGCCGGTGAACGTCCGGCTGCAGGAGAAACTCAACGGCTAGCGAGTCCGATCAGCGTCGTCACAGCATCCGGGCGCGACACACCGGCCCGCAAAACCAAGTCGCAGGCGTAACACCAGGCACACTGGTCACTAACAACTACGCCTGGAGGGTGTTGCCGTGTATCGAGTGTTCGAGGCGCTTGACGAACTCAGCGCAATCGTGGAAGAGGCCCGTGGCGTGCCGATGACCGCCGGGTGCATGGTGCCGCGCGGTGATGTGCTCGAGCTGCTCGACGACATCAAGGACGCCATCCCCGGTGAGCTCGACGATGCCCAGGATGTGCTCGACGCCCGCGACTCGATGCTCAACGAGGCCAAGGAGCATTCCCAGTCCATGGTGGCGGCGGCAGCGGCCGAGGCCGATTCGATGGTCAACCATGCCCGCGGCGAGGCCGATCGCCTGCTCGCCGACGCCAAGTCCCAGGCCGACCGGATGGTCGCCGAGGCGCGCGCACACAGCGAGCGGATGGTCGGCGAAGCCCGCGAGGAGGCCATCCGCATCGCGTCCACCGCCAAGCGTGAGTACGAGGCCGCCACCGGGCGTGCCAAGGCCGAGGCCGATCGTCTCATCGAGAACGGCAACATCTCCTACGAGAAGGCCATCCAGGAGGGCATCAAGGAACAGCAGCGCCTGGTGTCGCAGACCGAGATCGTGCAGACCGCGACCAGCGAGGCCACCCGCCTGGTCGACACCGCGCATGCCGAGGCCGACCGGTTGCGCGGCGAATGCGATATCTACGTCGACAGCAAGCTGGCCGAGTTCGAGGATTACCTCAACGGCACGCTGCGTTCGGTGAGCCGGGGCCGTCACCAGCTGCGCACGGCCGCAGGAACACACGACTACGCCACCCGGTAGGCCCTAAAAGCTGGCCGTGCCGTGGCGGTTTCGTCCCGGACAGGGTGACGCGGCCGATGTGCTGCAGCTTCCATCGATTGTCGGTGCGACGGCGCAACATAACCGCCGAAGTAAGATCGACGATATGGCTGGCAAAAACACCCCCGCGAATCCCCTCGCGGTCGACATCTTGCGGCTGGGTCGCCGGCCGGGCTCGATGATCGAGGTGCATGAGACCGTGCCGGCACCGGCACGCATCGGTCTGGACCTGATCCGCATCGAGAAGGACGCTCCGCTGGAGCTTGATCTGCGGATCGAATCAGTGTCCGAAGGCGCCCTGGTGACCGGCACCGTGTCCGGGCCCACCACCGGCGAGTGCGGGCGGTGCCTGGAACCGGTGACCGGTGATGTGTCCATCGACCTCACCGAATTGTTCGCCTATCCCGGCAGCACCACCGAGGAGACCACCGAGGAAGAGGAAATGGGCCGAGTCATCGACGACCGTGTCGATCTCGAGCAGGCGATCGTCGACGCCATCGGCCTGGCGCTGCCGTTCACCCCGCTGTGCCGGGAAGACTGCGCCGGGCTGTGCCCGGACTGCGGTGTCGCCCTCGCCGACGCCGAAGCCGGCCATCAGCACGACAAGATCGACCCGCGCTGGGCCAAGCTGGCTTCGCTGCGGGATCAGCCCGGGGACGCCAGTGACGGCTGAGCACGAGCCGTTGATCGAGGCGCTGGGCGTGCAGCTGCCGAAGGATCTGCTGACCATCGCGCTGACACACCGCAGTTATTCCTACGAGAACGGCGGGCTGCCCACCAACGAGCGCCTGGAGTTCCTCGGCGACGCGGTGCTGGGCCTGACGATCACCGAGGAGCTCTACCACCGCCACCCGGATCGTCCCGAGGGTGACCTGGCCAAGCTGCGGGCCAGCATCGTCAACACCCACGCGCTCGCCGATGTCGGACGCAAACTTCGGCTCGGTGACCACCTGCTGCTGGGCAAGGGGGAGGAAAGCTCCGGCGGCGCCGACAAGTCCAGCATCCTCGCCGATGGTGTCGAATCGCTTTTGGGCGCAATCTATCTGGACCAGGGCAATGTGGTGGCGCGGCAGGCGATCTTGCGGTTGTTCAGCGATCTGCTCGACACCGCACCGACGCTGGGCGCCGGACTGGACTGGAAGAGCAGCCTGCAGGAACTCACCGTCGCTCGCGGACTGGGCGCACCGAGCTACGCGGTGAGCGCCCAAGGTCCCGACCACGACAAGGAATTCACCGCACTGGTGCTCGTTGCCGAACGCGAGTACGGCCGCGGGATCGGACGCACCAAAAAAGAAGCGGAACTCAAGGCGGCCGCGGCCGCGTGGAGCGCCATCGACGCCTCCGGCAACGACGAGACCGCGGATGCCGGAACTCCCTGAGGTCGAGGTGGTGCGGCGAGGATTGGCCGCACATGTCCTGGACCGCACCATCACCGATGTACAGGTGCTGCACCCGCGGGCCACCCGCCGGCACCTCGGCGGCTCGAACGATCTGACCTCCCGGCTGCAGGGCAGCCGGATCACCGGAACCGGCCGGCGCGGAAAGTACCTGTGGCTGACCCTCGCCAGCGGTGACGCGCTCGTGGTGCACCTGGGGATGAGCGGCCAGATGCTCCTTGGTGACGTGCCGAACCCTTCGCACCTGCGCATCTCCACCACGCTCGACAACGGCATCGAGATGAACTTCGTCGACCAGCGGACGTTCGGTGGCTGGATGCTCGCCGACGTGGTGACCATCGACGGCACCGAGGTGCCTGAGCCGGTCGCGCACCTGGCACGCGATCCGCTGGACCCGTCCTTCAACCGCGATGGTGTTGTTACGGTGTTGCGGCGCAAGCATTCCGAGATCAAACGTCAGCTGCTGGACCAGGCGGTGGTGTCGGGGATCGGCAACATCTACGCCGACGAGGCGTTGTGGCGGGCCCAGATCAACGGCGCCCGGCTGGCCTCGTCGCTGACGCGCCGCCAGCTCGCCGAAGTGCTGGACGCCGCCGCCGAGGTGATGACCGGCGCGCTGCGCCAGGGCGGCACCTCGTTCGACTCGCTGTACGTCAACGTCAACGGTGAGTCGGGCTATTTCGAGCGGTCACTGGAGGCCTACGGGCGTGCCGATCAGGCGTGCCGGCGCTGCTGTGCGGTGATGCAACGGGAGAAGTTCATGAACCGGTCGTCCTACTTCTGCCCGAAATGCCAGCCGCGGCCACGCATCCGGCATTGAACTATTTCTGGGAACTATTTCTGG
>WOYI010347805.1_pt1 | contig 16251 bp, 10 predicted proteins | sample 6423411 | NCBI WGS metagenome assembly WOYI01 (sample SAMN13441803, study PRJNA592873) | oil field metagenome | biome: oil field; feature: oil-well bore; material: oil-contaminated soil; isolation source: oil-contaminated soil from oil-well borehole | place: Germany: Wietze | collected 2016-10-18 ...
TGCCGCCCCACGCCGCGGCGCGAGAACCGGTCTCGAACGTGTCGCTCGCGTCCGTACCGCCGAACGGCATCTGCATGTGCGTGTGGGCGTCGATGCCGCCGGGGATGACGTACTTGCCGGTCGCGTCGATGACACGGTCGGCGGATGCCGCGACATCCGTCCCGAGCAGTTCCGAGCCCGGCTGGAGGACCGCGACGATCATCTCGCCGTCGATCAGCACGTCGGCCGCCGCGCGGCCGGTCGCCGAGACGACGGTGCCGCCGGTGATGAGTGTGGTGGTCATGAGGGGTGTTCCTCTCCCTTTCCCGAGCGCCGCTGTCTGCTGCGGGCGCTAGATTTCACGGCGCGTGGTGGCGCTCATGGCTTCGCGATCATCGAGTAGGAGTCGGGACGACGGTCGCGGTAGAACTGCCAGTCGTCGCGCATCTCCTGCACCATGTCCATGTCGAGGTCGCGGATGAGCACCTCTTCGTCGGTGGCCGACCCGCGCTCGCCGACGAAGTTGCCGCGCGGATCGATCACCTGGCTCGTGCCGTAGAAGTCCACGGCGAGTTCGCCGTACTCGTTGTCCTCGCGCCCGACGCGGTTCGGCTGCAGCACGAAGTAGCCGTTCGCGACGGCCGCGCACGGGCCCTCGATCTCCCACAGGCGGTTGGAGAGGCCGGGCTTGGTCGCGTTCGGGTTGAAGACGATGTGCGCGCCGTTCAGCCCCAGCTCGCGCCAGCCCTCGGGGAAGTGCCGGTCGTAGCAGATGTAGACGCCGATCTTGCCGACTGCCGTGTCGAACACGGGGTAGCCGAGGTTGCCGGGCCGGAAGTAGAACTTCTCCCAGAAGCGGTCCAGGTGCGGCAGGTGGTGCTTGCGGTACTTGCCGAGGATCGTCCCGTCGGCGTCGACGACGACGGCCGTGTTGTAGTACACGCCGGTGATGTCCTCCTCATAGATCGGGAGGATCATGACCATGTTCAGCTCGGCGGCCAGCGCCGCGAATCGCTGCACGATGGGCCCGTCGGCCGGTTCGGCGTAGCGGTAGTACTTCTTGTCCTCCGTGATGCCGAAGTACGGCCCGTAGAACAGCTCCTGGAAGCAGATGACCTGCGCGCCCTGGGCGGCGGCATCCCTCGCGAACTGCTCGTGCCTGTCGAGCATCGAGTCCTTGTCGCCCGTCCAGGTGGTTTGGGTGATTGCTGCGCGCACCGTCGTCATGCCGGTCTCCATCTTTGCTCGACTGAACCTCTTCGTGCTACCGCCGACGGGGACCGTTTCGGGTGCCGGTGGGATCGTGCCCCGTGTGATCGATCTTGGTCCTCCGACGTTTCCCGTTGGTTTCAGCCTGTGTCCGGACCGTAACGCGTCGGGGCGGTCGGCGACAGGGCGGTCACCCGACGGTGACGGTCGCCGATGCCTCGCTGATCTCGTCGTACACCGTGTAGGTGCCGGCGAGGTCGAATCGGAAGGTCGCGGTAAGTCCGCCCATCACGCTGTAGCCGTCGAGGTCACCGACGTAGATTCCGTGCGGGCCGTCGTCGCCGCCCATGAAGGTGACGGTGCCCCCGACCGGCACCGAGATCGCAGCGGGGTCGAAGCCCGACGGAGACACGGTCACCGATGCCGAGTCCACCGCAGGATCGGTGTACACGGCGCCGCCCGCTGGACTCGCGTCTGCGGCTGCGTCTGCGTCTGCATCTGCATCTGCGTCGGTGTCGTCCGACGCGGCGTCGGTTTCGATCGTCGTGTCGTCGGTCTGCGACGATGTGTCATCCGCGACGGGTTCGGATGAGGTGCAGCCCGCGAAGAGGAGAAGAGACGCGGCGACGACGACAGCCGCGGTGGAACGTGCGCGAATGTTCATGGGTTACCTCCGAATGGGATCGTGTAGTCCACAATCTAGGGGCAGAGGCCCCTCGCCGCATGCGATGCCTGTCAGTCGGATGCGGTCCGCGCCGACTCCGGGTCATGCGCCCAGGTCGGCGCCATGGCCCTGATCCGCGCCGCGCGCCACTGCCAGGTCGCCCACAGCATCGGCCACGCGATGATCGCGGCGGGGCCGCCGATCGTGAGCCGATCGCGCCACAGGGTCTTGGTCGGATCGCCGGGGGCCGGTGAGATCGCCATCTGGTGGTCCCAGACGTCCAGGTTCGCCAGTGGGCCCGTGAGCGGAATGCCGCTGTCGCGGAAGATGCGCACCGATCCGTTCGCGTCCTGCGCGGTGCGTTCGCTGAAATGAATCAGCTGGCGCCCCATCGGCATGATGCCGGCCAGCGTGAGCTGCACCGGCACGTCGCCGCCGGGCTCCCACGTCGGCGGCAACCCGTGGGCATCGAGTGGTGACAGGTCCATCAGGGGGCCGTACAACTCGGCGACAGCGCGCGGGGAGTGCACGGCTCGCCACGCCGCATCCGCGTCGCAGTCGATGACGAGCTTGAGCAGGATGCGCATCACCCCAGTCTCGCATTCCGAAGACGTGCGTCGGGTATCATGAGAGCGCTCCCACGCCTCTCCAGATTCCCGTTCGGAGGAACACCAGTGCCGCTGCATCCCGCTGCCGAATCCGGCGACCGCTCACACGGCGCGGCCGCGATCGAGTCGGTCGCCCAGCTGTCGACGGCTCTGGAAGACACTGATCCGGGTCTGGATCCGGCGCTCGCGCGCATGGCACGGCAGGCCGCCGCCGAAGGCGTCGTGCTGCTCCGGAACGACGATGGTGTTCTCCCGCTCGGCAGCCGCCCGGTTGCGGTGTTCGGCCGGACGCAACTGGACTGGTTCGCCGTGGGCTACGGATCGGGCGGCGACGTCAAGGTCCCCTACATCTGGAACCTCGTGGCGGGCCTCCGGGATGCAGGCGTCGCGGTGGATGCCGAGGTGGCCGATCTCTATTCCGCATGGTGCGCCGCGCACCCCCCGGAGCTCACCGGCACGTGGGGTCAGTGGCCCCACCATCTCGCCGAGATGCCGCTCGATCCCGTCGTTGTGACCGCCGCGGCGACACGCGCCGACACCGCTGTCGTCGTCATCGGCCGCGCGGCCGGTGAGGCGCGCGAAAGCGTCCTCGAGGCCGGGAGCTATTACCTCGATGTGGCCGAGCGCGCGCTCCTGGATGCCGTGACGGCATCCTTCTCGCGCACCGTCGTGGTCCTCGACGCCGGGAATGTCATGGACGTGTCGTGGCTCGCCGACTACGGCGATCGGATCACGGGCCTGGTCGCGGCTTGGCAGGGCGGGATGGAGGGCGCGCGGGCCGTCGCGGCCGTCCTCTCCGGTGAGACCCCCGCCACGGGGAAGCTCACCGACGCGATCGCCCTCAGCTACCCCGATTACCCGAGCTCCGCGAATTTCGGCGACCCCGAGGCGAACACCTACGCGGAGGACATCTTCGTGGGCTATCGCTACTTCGAGACGTTCGCGCCGGAGCGCGTGCTCTTCCCGTTCGGCTTCGGGCTCGGGTACACGACCTTCGCGCTGACGACGCGAGCGCGGTTCATCGCCGACGGCGCCGAACTGAGCATCGAGGTGCGCAACACCGGAAACCGTGCGGGAGCGGAAACCGTGCAGGTCTATGTCGCGGCGCCCGACGGGTCTCTCAGCCAGCCCGCGCGGCGCCTCGTCGCCTACCGCAAGACCGCCATCCTGCTGCCCGGCCGATCCGAGCGCGTCGACCTGAGGGTGGCGATGGACGAGCTCGCGTCGTACGACGACGCGGGAGTCACGGGTCATCGCAGCGCGTGGGTGCTCGAACCCGGTGATTATCGGTTCTTCGTGGGCACCGACGTGCGCACCGCGGTCGCGGAGTCGATCGTGACGATCCCGGATCTCCGGGTCGTCCGGCAGGTCACCGAGGCCGCCGCCCCGGTCCTGCCCTTCGACCGCATGACGCTCGCCCGAGACGCAGACGGAACAGCGCGGGTCGCCTTCGCGCCGGCACCCGTGTCCACGGCGGATCTGCGAGATCGCATCCTTCGCCAACTGCCGCCGGCGCTGCCTGAACCAGCCGAACCGGCGGCATCGCTGACGTTCGACGCGGTCGTGGCGGGCGAGGCAACCCTCGATGAGTTCGTCGCGCAGCTCACGCCCGTCGAACTCGCTGACATTGCCCGCGGCGATATCACGATGCACTCGCCCCTCGGCGCGGCCGGCAATGCCGGCGTTCTCGGCGGCGTCTCGGCTGCGCTCCGCGCGAGGGGCGTGCGTCCGGTGACCGCCACCGATGGACCGAGCGGCATCCGCCTCTCGTCGTACGCGTCGCTGCTGCCCTCGGGCACGGCTCTCGCCTCGACGTGGAACCCGCCGCTCGTGCGTGAGTTGGCTGCTCTGCACGCACAGGAGATGATCCGGAAGGGCTCCGACGTGCTCCTGAGCCCGGGCATGAACATCCACCGCGACCCGCTCTGCGGCCGCAACTTCGAGTACTTCTCGGAGGACCCGCTCGTCACCGGCCGTACGGCCGCGGCGATCGTGCAGGGTATCCAGTCGCGCGGGGTGGCTGCCTGCCCCAAGCACTTCGCGGCCAACAATCAGGAGACGAACAGGACGCGCAACGATTCCCGCGTCTCGGAGCGTGCGTTGCGCGAGATCTACCTGCGCGGCTTCGAGATCTGCGTGCGCGAGGCGGCGCCGCTCGCGATCATGACGTCGTACAACCAGATCAACGGCGTCTGGGCCCACTACCACCATGACCTGGTCACGACCATTCTCCGGGGCGAGTGGGGCTACACCGGGTGCGTCATGACCGACTGGTGGATGGAGAACGCCGTCGACCCGCTGTTTCCCGCGCTGGAGAACAGCGCCTACCGCGTGCGGGCGCAGGTCGACGTGCTCATGCCCGGAGGAGCGAAGACGGATGCCGGTCCCCAGTCCTACGTGGACGATTCGATCGCACAATCCCTCGCGCGTCCGGACGGCTTGACGATCGGAGAGCTGCAGCGCGGTGCCCGCAACGTCCTCGGTCTTGTGCTCGCCCTCGTCCCCGTGGTCGACGCCCGCGCCTGATCGGGCGATGCGCGGCTCAGCGCGGGGTCATCGCCGCAAGGCGCGTCGCGGGCGAGATCTCGCGGCGTGTCCACACGAAAAGGAATCTCTCATCGAACGACCGGGAACATCGCGCACACGATGTCGGCCGTGTCGCCGTGCGATGCCGGTAGGCCGTGTGACCGGCCGGGCAGACGCCGACCCATGGCGCAAGTTCGTTCGCGGGTTCACCCGGGTGGGTGGTGCCACCGGTGTAGCCGAGAGACCGCGCGACGCGCTTCCACGCCGCGCCGTGCGCCGCACGCGCGCCGGCGAGCGCATGCGCGACCTCGTGCAGAAGCGTCTGGCGGTTGGTGTCGTCGTCATAGCGCGCGCAGAGATAGCGGGAGACGGTGATTCTCTTCCGGGTGTAGTCGCAGGCGCCGGCGCGGCGCTTCGCGTTGTCGAACGCAAACGACCACGACGCGTCGAGATGTGCCGCGATGAGCAGCTCCGCTTCACGGCGGACGGATGGCAGATCAGACATGATTGAGGTTTTCGGTCATACCGGAAAGAGTAGAATATATGTACGACACTCAGCCGGCGACGGATGCCGCAGTCCGTCGGTACTCGGTCGCCCTGATCGCCTCGAGCGTCGACGCGAGCTCCTCCTCCGGGGCGCCGGCTCCCTGTCGCAGGAACAGCGCCCTCTTGAAATCGGCGCGCGCGTCGGTGAAATCGTCGGCGTCGAAGCTGACCTTCCCGCGGTGCTGATAGGCGAAGGCGGCCAGCGCCGACCAGCCCTGACCCTCGGCTTCCTCGGCGCACGTCGTGAGCTCCTGGTGCGCCGCGGCGTAGGCGCCGCGCTGCTGCTGCACCGACGCGTGCAGGATGCGCGCGCGCAGCAGGTCTTTGCGCGTGCCGCCCATCCGCGCCAGGCGAACCGATTGCTCCGAGACCACGAGCGCATCATCGAGCAGGCCGAGCACCTTCATGAGCCACACGCGCTCGAGCAGGGCGGCGAGACTGCGCTGGTCGCCCAGCTCGCCCAGTCGTTCAGCGCACTGGTGGGCGTCGACGATCTCGCGCAGAGTCTCCGGGTCATATCCCTTGATGTAGCTCACAGGCGGCTCCTTCCTTCCGACGCGTCCATCCAGTGTCACCCGGTCCGCGGCGGAAGCTCAGAGGGCACGCCGCGTGCGCCGACTCAGCGTTCGAACACGGATGACGCAGGTTTCGGCGATGCGGTGGCATCGGCGTCGGTCGCCGGAGCCGACCCCCGCACGAAGTCGTCGAGCTCGGTCCCCTGGGCGACCTTCGCGGGGTGGGGTCCTGCCGCCATCAACCGCGGAAGCCACTCGGTGGGAAGCGGCGCGGCCGACGCGGCGATGACGAGGTTGCCGAATCGGCGCCCCTTGAGCGTCTGCACTTCCGCCAGGACGATCACCTCGGGCAGCACCGCGCGGATCGTCGCCACCTGACGGCGCGCGAACGCCAGGCCCGCGCCGTCGGCTACGTTGACCAGCAGCACACCCTCCGGCGCCAGCAGCGACGCGACGATTCGGTAGTACTCGACGGTCGTGAGGTGTGCGGGGGTCTGTGCACCCGCGAACACGTCCGAGACGACGAGGTCGGCCGTGCCCCGCAGGCCCGCGGGCAATCGGCCGGCCACATCGCGGGCATCGCCGATGCGCACGCGGATCTGCGCCCCGCGTGGCAGCGGAAGGTGCTCCCGAACGAGGTCGATGATGGGCTGCTCCAGCTCGATCACCTGCTGGCGGGAGCCCGGCCGTGTCTGCTCGACGTAGCGAGGCAGGGTCAGAGCGCCTCCGCCGAGATGGATGGCGGTGACAGGCGCGCCCGGCATCCGGAGCCGGTCGATGACCGCGCCCATCCGGGCGACGTACTCGAAGTGCAGATGGGTCGGATCGTCGAGGTCCACGTGCGACTGCGGTGTGCCGTCGACGTCGAGTTCGAAGCCGCCCGCGAATCGGCTGGGGACCACCCGCGCGATCGTCCCATCGGACAGACGCGCGGAGGCGTCGGAGTCTTCGATGTGCGCTCTGGCCATGGTGCACACGGTACCCGCGCCTGCTCGGGCACATCGCACCGTCGGGCGAGCTGCGGCGCGGGTACCGTGGGTGCATGACTGCGATCGACCTGAACGCGGATCTCGGCGAAACCGTCGATGGGGCGCCGACGGCCGACGACGCGGCGATGTTCGCGGTCATCTCGAGCGCGTCGATCGCGTGCGGCGGACATGCCGGTGACGCCGCCTCGATGAGGGATGCCGTCGCGCTCGCCCACCGGCACGGCGTGGCTGTCGGCGCGCATCCGTCCTATCCCGACCGCGCCGGATTCGGCCGCAACCGCCTGCGGATGCCGCGGGAAGAGCTGCGGGAGAGCGTGTCCGCACAGCTGCGCGCACTGTGGGACGCAGGCGCCGACATCCGCTATGTCAAGCCGCACGGCGCGCTGTACCACGCGATCCGGGATGACCGGGCGGAGGCGTGGGCGGTCGCTGCAGCCGTGTCAGATCTGTCGCAGGTGCTCGGCCGCGCAGTTCCGATCCTCGGCATGGATGGCGAGATCGACCGTGCCGCTGCCGCGGCCGGACTTCCCTTCCGTCGCGAGGCGTTCCTCGATCGCGCCTACCTGCCGGACGGATCCCTCGTGCCGCGCGGGAATCCGGCGGCGCTGCTGACCGAACCGGACCGGGTCGCCGCCCGCGCGCTGCGCGTCGTGATGGAGGCGACGCTCGATGCTCAGGACGGTACCGCCCTGCGCACCGCTGCGGTCTCGCTCTGCCTCCACGGCGACTCCTCCGGTGCCGTGGAGATGGCTCGCGCGGTGCGCGCAGCGCTCGACGCGGCCGAGGCGACGGTGCGGGCGCCGTGGTGACCCCGCGCACGCTGCCCTTCGGTGAGCGCGCGGTGCTGGCCGAGGTGGATGCCCTCGCCGACGTGTTGGCCCTGCACGCGCGACTGACCGCATCCCGTCCCGCCGGAGTGATCGATCTGGTGCCCGCCGCGCGCACCGTGCTGGTCGTCGTGGATCCGACGGTGCTGTCGCTCTCGGCGACGCGCGCGTGGATCGCAGACGGTGCGGATGCCGCGGTCGAGGTGCACCCGGGCGCGAGTGTCGTCCTCCCGATCACATACGACGGCGAAGACCTCGCCGCCGTCGCCTCCGAGCTCGGAATGAGCGTCCACGCCCTCATCGCCCGGCACGCGGCGGCGGAGTGGACCGTCGCCTTCACGGGCTTCGCGCCCGGCTTCGGGTACCTTGTCAGCCCGGACTGGCCCGTCCACGTGCCGCGGCGGGCGACACCGCGTGCGCGGGTGCCCGCCGGCTCCGTGGGACTGGCGGGGGAGTTCACCGGCGCGTACCCGCGGGCGACCCCCGGTGGGTGGCAGCTGATCGGGATGACACGCGCCGCACTGTTCGATCCCGCCGCCGGGCTCGCTGTGCTGGCTCCCGGGATGCGCGTGCGCTTCACCCCCGCATCCCCCGCCCCGCTTTCCGTCGCGGCACTCCCCGCGAGCGACCCCTTGCCGGCCGACAGCTCCAGCGCCGACCGGGGTGATGTGCGCGTCGTCGCGACGGGTGCGCTCGCGACCATCCAAGACCAGGGGAGATCCGGGCACCTGGCCGAGGGAATCGCACGATCCGGTGCCGCCGACCGGGCGGCGCTCCGCACGGCGAATCGGCTCGTGGGCAACGACGAAGCGGCCGCGGGGATCGAGATCACGATGGGCGGCTTGCGCGTGCGTGCGCGCCGCCACCTGTGGATCGCCATCACCGGCGCCTGGGGGCCGATCCGGATCGACGGACGCGAAGTCAGCGCCTACGGGGCGCATCCGTGGCCCGCGGACACCGAGCTGCACATCGACGCGTTCACGCGCGGCGCCCGCGGGTATCTCGCCGTCCGCGGTGGCATCGGCGGCCCTCAGGTGGCCGGATCGCGCGCGACCGATCGCCTCGCGGGACTCGGCCCACGCCCGCTCGCCGACGGTGACGAGCTGCGCCTCGATGACGCGGCGATCGCCGACATCCCGTCGCTGGCGCTGCAGCCGTGGGGACCTCCGGAAGACGCCGTGATCACGGTCGAGCTCGCGCCCGGCCCCCGCGCCGACTGGTTCGGCTCCGCGACGGCGTTGTTCGACACGGTCTGGACGGTGTCCACCGCGGCCGATCGGGCGGGCATCCGTCTCGAGGGTCCGCCGCTGGAGCGCATCCGCGCCGGCGAGATTCCGAGTGAGGGGATGCTGCCGGGCGCGGTGCAGGTCCCGCACGACGGCCGGCCGGTGATCCTCGGCCCCGATGCGCCCGTGACCGGGGGCTACCCGGTCATCGCGGTGGCGACCGACCGGGCCCGTGACCTCCTTGCACAGGCGCGCCCCGGCACGCGCGTGCGGTTCCGTCACGCGCACTGACCCCCTGCGAGAAACCACATTCGCCGCGAGAAACCGCGGCAGCGGTGGCTTTTCGCGCGTAAGTGGTTTCTCGCGAGAAGGGGCCAGGACGGCGTTTATACCGCAGCATCCGAAACTCGTCAAGGATTGAGCTGGACATGGCGCGTCGCGCGGCATATAGTCGGTAGTTGCGCTCCCTTCCCCCATGCCCTCATATGGTGGTCGGCTTGTGCCTGCAGCCCCCGCTCCGGCGGCGCGTGCGACAGGTGTCGGGAATCGGGAGCACTCCACCTGACGACAAGGAACCGGCCCCCGCCCGGGCTCATGGAGGTAATCCCTTGGCTGCTGCGCGCAACGCAACCAATTCCACCACCACCCCCAAGAACGGCCGAGGTGCTTCGCGCCTCTCGTTCGCCAAGATCTCTGACACGCTGACGGTCCCCGACCTTCTCGCGCTGCAGACGGAGTCTTTCGACTGGCTCGTCGGGAACGAGGCCTGGAAGGCCCGTGTCGCCGAGGCGGAGGAGGCCGGACGCACCGACGTGCCGTCCACGAGCGGCCTCGAGGAGATCTTCGAGGAGATCTCGCCGATCGAGGATCTCGGCGAGACGATGCAGCTGAGCTTCACGAACCCCTACCTCGAGCCCGAGAAGTACTCGATCGAGGAATGCAAGGAGCGCGGCAAGACCTACGCAGCCCCGCTCTACGTCGAGGCCGAGTTCATGAACCACCTCACGGGTGAGATCAAGACGCAGACGGTCTTCATGGGCGACTTCCCGCTTCAGACCGGCAGGGGCACCTTCATCATCAACGGCACCGAGCGTGTCGTCGTCTCTCAGCTCGTGCGCTCACCGGGTGTCTACTTCGACAAGACCCCCGACAAGACGAGCGACAAGGACATCGTCTCGGCACGCGTGATCCCCAGCCGCGGCGCCTGGCTCGAGTTCGAGATCGACAAGCGCGACCAGGTCGGCGTCCGCATCGACCGCAAGCGCAAGCAGTCCGTCACGGTGTTCCTGAAGGCTCTGGGTCTGTCCAGCGAAGACATCCTGACGGAGTTCGCCGGATACGAGTCCATCGAGGACACCCTCAGCAAAGACACCATCCTCACGAAGGAAGATGCCCTCCGCGACATCTACCGCAAGCTGCGTCCCGGCGAGCAGGTTGCCGCCGAGGCCGCCCGTGCGCTGCTGGACAACTTCTACTTCAACTCCAAGCGCTATGACCTGGCCAAGGTCGGTCGCTACAAGATCAACCAGAAGCTCGGGCTCGACAAGCCGCTCAGCGACTCCGTCCTGACCGTTGAGGACATCGTTTCGACGATCAAGTACCTCGTCGCGATCCACCGCGGCGACGTCTCGATTCCCGGTGTCCGTGCCGGCAAGCCGGCCGAGATCCGCCTGTCGGTCGATGACATCGACAATTTCGGCAACCGTCGCATCCGCGCCGTCGGCGAACTGATCCAGAACCAGGTCCGCACGGGTCTGTCGCGCATGGAGCGCGTCGTCCGCGAGCGCATGACCACGCAGGACATCGAGGCGATCACGCCGCAGACCCTGATCAACGTGCGCCCCGTCGTCGCTGCGATCAAGGAGTTCTTCGGAACGTCCCAGCTGTCGCAGTTCATGGACCAGAACAACCCGCTCGCGGGTTTGACTCACAAGCGTCGCCTGTCGGCGCTGGGGCCGGGCGGGCTCAGCCGTGAGCGCGCCGGTGTCGAGGTGCGTGACGTCCACCCGTCCCACTACGGCCGCATGTGCCCCATCGAGACCCCGGAAGGCCCGAACATCGGCCTGATCGGCTCGCTCGCCTCGTTCGCCCGCATCAACGCGTTCGGGTTCATCGAGACTCCCTACCGTCGCGTCGAAGACGGCAAAGTCACCGACAACATCGACTATCTGACGGCCGCCGAGGAGAACGAGTACATCGTCGCCCAGGCCGGCGCGGAGCTGAAGAAGGACGGCTCCTTCGCCCAGGATCGCGTGCTTGCACGTCGCGGCGACGGTGGCGAGGTCGACCTCTTCCACGCCGAGGAGATCGGCTACATGGACGTCTCGCCACGCCAGATGGTGTCGGTCGGTACGTCTCTGATTCCCTTCCTCGAGCACGACGACGCGAACCGCGCCCTCATGGGCGCCAACATGCAGCGTCAGGCGGTGCCCCTGCTGCGGAGCGACTCGCCTCTCGTCGGTACGGGCATGGAGGGCTTCGCGGCGATCGACGCCGGTGACGTCGTCATCGCCGAAAAGGCCGGTGTGGTCACCGAGGTCTCGGCCGACGTCGTCACCGTGCAGCTCGACGAGGGCGGCACGAAGGACTACTTCCTCCGCAAGTTCGATCGGTCCAACCAGGGCAACTCCTACAACCAGCGTGTCATCGTCTCGGCGGGCGAGCGGGTCGAGGTCGGCGAAGTGATCGCCGATGGTCCCGCGACCGAGAACGGCGAACTGGCGATCGGCAAGAACCTCCTCGTCGCGTTCATGATGTGGGAGGGCCACAACTTCGAGGACGCCATCATCCTCAGCCAGGAACTCGTCAAGAACGACACGCTCTCCTCGATCCACATCGAGGAGTACGAAGTGGATGCCCGCGACACCAAGCTCGGCAAGGAGGAGATCACGCGTGACCTCCCCAACGTCAGCCCTGACCTGCTGAAGGACCTCGACGACCGCGGCATCGTCCGCATCGGCGCCGAGGTGCGGCCGGGCGACATCCTGGTCGGCAAGGTGACGCCCAAGGGCGAGACGGAGCTTTCCGCCGAGGAGCGTCTGCTCCGCGCGATCTTCAACGAGAAGAGTCGCGAGGTCCGCGACACTTCCCTGAAGGTGCCTCACGGCGAGCAGGGCACGATCATCGCCGTCAAGGAGTTCAACGCCGAAGACGGCGACGACGAGCTCGGCTCGGGCGTCAATCGCCGCGTCGTGGTCTACATCGCCCAGAAGCGCAAGATCACCGAGGGCGACAAGCTCGCCGGCCGTCACGGCAACAAGGGCGTCATCGCGAAGATCCTGCCCGTCGAAGACATGCCTTTCCTCGCCGACGGCACGCCCGTGGACGTCGTGCTGAACCCGCTCGGCATCCCGGGGCGAATGAACTTCGGTCAGGTGCTGGAGACCCACCTCGGGTGGATCGCCAAGCAGGGCTGGGACGTCGAGGGCTCGCCGAAGTGGGCTGAGGACCTTCCGGCGAATGCGCGCGCGGCGGCGCCGGGGACGAAGGTCGCCACGCCCGTGTTCGATGGCGCGCGCGAGGACGAGATCGTGGGCCTGCTCAACTCGACCCGACCCAACCGCGACGGGGAGCGTCTGATCGACGGGTCGGGCAAGACCCTGCTGTTCGACGGTCGGTCGGGTGAGCCGTTCCCGGCTCCCGTGTCGGTCGGCTACATGTACATCCTGAAGCTGCACCACCTCGTGGATGACAAGATCCACGCGCGCTCGACAGGCCCGTACTCGATGATCACGCAGCAGCCGCTCGGCGGCAAGGCGCAGTTCGGCGGCCAGCGGTTCGGCGAGATGGAGGTGTGGGCCCTCGAGGCCTACGGCGCGGCGTACGCGCTTCAGGAGCTTCTGACCATCAAGTCCGATGACATCGTCGGGCGCGTGAAGGTCTACGAAGCCATCGTCAAGGGCGAGAACATTCAGGAACCCGGCATCCCCGAGTCCTTCAAGGTCCTCATGAAGGAGATGCAATCGCTGTGCCTGAACGTCGAGGTCCTCTCGGCCGACGGCACCGAGGTCAACCTGCGTGACACCGACGATGAAGCCTTCCGTGCAGCGGAGGAGCTCGGCATCAACATCTCGAGCCGTTTCGAGTCCTCGTCGATCGACGAGATCTGACGCTTCGACACGCTCAGCAACCGACACCAAGAATTCCGACACAGGAGAACCAGTGCTCGAGTCACAAACTTTCGATCAGCTTCGCATCGGCCTGGCCACGGCCGACGACATCCGTCGTTGGTCCTACGGCGAGGTCAAGAAGCCCGAAACCATCAACTACCGCACGCTGAAGCCCGAGAAGGACGGTCTGTTCGGCGAGCAGATCTTCGGCCCGTCTCGCGACTGGGAATGCGCCTGCGGCAAGTACAAGCGTGTCCGCTTCAAGGGGATCGTCTGCGAGCGCTGCGGCGTGGAGGTGACCAAGTCCTCCGTCCGTCGCGAGCGCATGGGCCACATCGAGCTCGCCGCGCCCGTCACCCACATCTGGTATTTCAAGGGCGTGCCCTCGCGTCTGGGCTACCTGCTGGACATGGCGCCGAAGGACCTCGAGAAGGTCATCTACTTCGCCGCCTACATGGTGATCTCGGTGGATGAGGATGCGCGTCACCGCGACCTCCCGACGCACGAGTCCAACCTCCGCCTTGAGATCAAGAACCTGGGCGACCGTCGTGACGCCCGCGTCGCGACCCGCCTCCAGAAGCTGGAGGAGGAGCTCGCAGCTCTCGAGGCCGAAGGCGCCAAGGCCGACCAGAAGAAGAAGGTCAAGGACGTCGCCGAGAAGGACATGACCCTCATCCGCAAGGGGGCTGACGAGCAGATCGCCAAGCTCGAGCGCATGTGGGACGAGTTCCGCGGTCTCTCGGTGGGTCAGCTCAAGCAGGAGGACGACGTCTTCCACGAGCTGCAGGATCGCTTCGGTCAGTACTTCGAGGCCTACATGGGCGCGGAGTCGATCCAGCGCCGCCTCCAGGCGTTCGACCTGGCCGCCGAGGCCGAGAACCTGCGCCTGCAGATCTCGGAGGGCAAGGGCCAGCGCAAGATCCGCGCGATCAAGCGCCTCAAGGTCGTCAACTCCTTCCTGTCCACCGGCATGAGCCCGGCGGCGATGGTGCTCGACGTCGTCCCGGTGATCCCGCCGGAGCTGCGTCCGATGGTCCAGCTCGACGGTGGCCGATTCGCCACCAGCGACCTGAACGACCTGTACCGCCGGGTGATCAACCGCAACAACCGCCTGCGTCGCCTGATCGACCTCGGCGCCCCCGAGATCATCGTCAACAACGAGAAGCGGATGCTGCAGGAGGCCGTCGACGCGCTGTTCGACAACGGCCGCCGCGGCCGCCCGGTCACGGGGCCCGGCAACCGTCCGCTGAAGTCGCTGTCCGACATGCTCAAGGGCAAGCAGGGCCGGTTCCGCCAGAACCTGCTCGGCAAGCGCGTGGACTATTCGGGCCGATCGGTGATCATCGTCGGACCCCAGCTCAAGCTCCACCAGTGCGGTCTGCCCAAGCAGATGGCGCTCGAGCTCTTCAAGCCGTTCGTGATCAAGCGCCTGATCGACCTCGGTCACAGCCAGAACATCAAGGCCGCCAAGCGAGCTGTCGAGCGCACACGTCCCGAGGTGTGGGACGTGCTCGAGGAGATCATCCGCGAGCGGCCCGTCCTGCTCAACCGTGCACCCACGCTCCACCGCCTCGGTATCCAGGCTTTCGAGCCACAGCTCGTCGAGGGCAAGGCCATCCAACTGCACCCGCTCGTCTGCGCAGCGTTCAACGCCGACTTCGACGGCGACCAGATGGCTGTCCACCTGCCCCTGTCGGTCGAAGCGCAGGCCGAGGCCCGCATCCTCATGCTGGCCTCGAACAACATCCTGAAGCCTTCCGACGGCCGCCCGGTGACCCTGCCCTCGCAGGACATGATCATCGGCCTTCATCACCTGACGACGGTCAAGGAAGGCGCATCCGGCGAGGGTCGCGTGTTCGGTTCGGTCGGCGAGGCGATCCTGGCCAAGGACGAGGGCACTCTCGATCTGCAGGCCAAGGTCCGCATCCGCGTTCCTGGTCTCACCTTCCTCGAGGGCGAAGCGCCCGAAGGCTATGAGCGTCACGGACTGCTGGACGCGTCGCTCGGCCAGGCGATCTTCAACGACACGCTCCCCAAGGGCTACCCGTTCGTGCGCGAGCAGGCCGACAAGGGCAAGCTGTCGCAGATCGTCAACAAGCTCGCCGAGGAGTACCCCAAGGTCGAGGTCGCGGCATCCCTGGACCGCATCAAGGATGCCGGCTTCTACTGGGCGACCCGGTCGGGAGTGACGGTTGCGCTCAGCGACATCCTCACGCCGCCGAACAAGGGCGAGATCATCTCGAAGTACGAGAAGCTCGCTGCCAAGGTCCAGAACCAGTTCGACAAGGGCCTCGTGACCGACGCCGAGCGTCGCCAGGAACAGATCAAGATCTGGACCGAAGCGACCGACGAGGTTCAGCAGGCCATGCGCGACAACTTCCCGGCCGACAACACCATCAACCGCATGGTCACCTCGGGTGCCCGCGGCAACTGGCTGCAGATCCGGAACATCGCCGGCATCCGGGGCCTCGTCAACAACACCAAGGGCGAGATCATGCCCCGTCCGATCATCTCCTCGTATCGCGAGGGGCTGTCGGTGGCGGAGTACTTCACCGCGACCCACGGTGCACGCAAGGGTCTGGCCGACACGGCTCTGCGCACCGCCGACTCGGGGTATCTCACGCGCCGGCTCGTGGACGTCTCGCAGGACGTCATCATCCGTGAGGACGACTGCGGCACCGCAAAGGGTCTCGAGTTCACGATCGCCGCGGCGGACTCCACCGGAGCGCTCGTGAAGGACGCGAACGTGGAGAACTCCGTGTTCGCCCGTACGCTCGCCGCCGATGTGGTCGACGCGTCCGGCACCGTGCTCGCCACCGCCGGCGACGATGTGGGCGACGTCCTCATCAACGCACTGGTGGGCGGTGGCATCGAGTCGATCAAAGTCCGCTCGGTTCTCACGTGTGAGTCGGCTGTCGGCGTCTGCGCGAAGTGCTATGGCCGTTCGCTCGCGACGGGCAAGCTCGTCGACATCGGCGAGGCCGTCGGCATCATCGCGGCCCAGTCGATCGGCGAGCCCGGCACGCAGCTGACGATGCGTACGTTCCACACGG
>WOYI010564915.1_pt1 | contig 16240 bp, 15 predicted proteins | sample 6423411 | NCBI WGS metagenome assembly WOYI01 (sample SAMN13441803, study PRJNA592873) | oil field metagenome | biome: oil field; feature: oil-well bore; material: oil-contaminated soil; isolation source: oil-contaminated soil from oil-well borehole | place: Germany: Wietze | collected 2016-10-18 ...
CACATAGATGCAGCGGACGTCGGTGTTCTTCTGGCTCAGGATGGCGTCAATCGCCAGAGTGGTCTTGCCCGTCTGGCGATCGCCGAGGATGAGTTCGCGCTGGCCGCGGCCGATGGGGAAGAGCGTGTCAATGGTCTTCGTCCCGGTGAAGAGCGGCTCGTTGACCGGCGAGCGTTCGATCACGCCGGGCGCGACTTTTGGGAGATAGCGATATTCGCTGGCCTCAATGGGCTCATCCCGCCCCAGGGGATTGCCCAGAGGGTTGACGATTCGCCCCAGCAGCGCCGCGCCGACCGGCACACGCAGCCTTTCGCCCGTTGCCTGCACGAGGTCACCGCCGCGGATATCCTTTTCGCTGCCCAGCATGATCAGATCAACCCGTTTTTGTTCCAGGTTCAGCGCCATGCCCTCCACGCCTGTGGGGAAGGTGACGATCTCGTCAATGCTGACGTTGGGCAGCCCTGAGACGGTGGCGATCCCGTTGCCGATGTGCTGGACGGTGCCGACATTGCTGAAGCGGACCCGGGTGGGCAGCTCGGAGGATTTCTCGACCAGACGGTCCACCAGGTGTTTGATTCTCTGCTGCGGCTGCACGTTTCGGTTTTGCGCAACGTCTTCTTTAACGCCGTTCAGGAAGTCCTCAGTTGAAGAGACGAGCCTGGATTGCTTTGCCAGGGATTTGGAGAACGCCTTGAACTGCCGATCCAGATCACCGGGCGTTTTTGGTTCGCTATACGCCATCAATGCTCTCCTGAAGGCTCGAGGCGACGTCGGATTTCAATTCCGAGAGCTCCATGGCAAGGGTGTTCTCAACCACGAGGTCACCCATCCTGACGCGGATCCCGGCGATCAGACCAGGGTCAATCTCAATCTCCATATTGATATTGCGGTCCGCGAGGGCGCTGAACGTCCGAATGAGAGAACGCTGCTGGTCGGGGGTCAACTCCCGCGCAGCGGTCACAAAAACGGTCGGGGTGCGCTCTGCCAGTGAATCGCGGATGGCGCGGACCTGGCGCATGTCGCTCTTGCCCAGTTCCCAGATCTCTTTGGTCAGATCTTCTATGAAGGTATCGTGCACCAGGTCGGGTGCGGCTCTGGCGAGGACCTGGCCGGAGATATCCAGGATCGAATCGACCAGTTCTTCCTGCAGCTGGTCAATCTCCAGCTGCTGGCGTCTGGCGGCTTCCTGTTCAGCTTCCTCCAGGATGCGGCGGGCCTCCTCACGGGTGGCTTCCAGCAGGGATTCGCTGTCCGTCTGGGCTTGTTGATAGGCCTGCTGCAGTCGGCCTTCAATTTCAGTGTCAAACTGGGCCAGGCGGGTGTTGATCTCCGCTAATTTTTCCGCGGCTTCCGCTTCCTGGCGTTCAGCTTCCAGCAGCAACGCTTCTCGCTCCTCGTTGCGGGTTTTAACCCGCTTAACAATTGGTTTGAAAAGCAGGAAGTATAACGCAACGGCCAGGACGAGGAAATTGATGACCTCGGCGAGAATCGTTACCCAATCGAAATCAAGCATTTAGAACTCCTTGATGGGTCTTTATCCAAAAAAACGATCCAGCAGCGGGTTGGCAAACAGCAGGATCAAGACAACCAGCAATGAGTAGATAGCGGTGGATTCGAGTAAGGCCATGGAGATCAGCAGGGTGGTCCTCAGATCATTGGCCGCTTCGGGTTGACGTGTGATCCCCTCAAGCGCTTTCTGCACAGCCTTGCCCTCCATCAGCGCGGGCACCAGACAGCCAATGACAATACCAATGCTGGATGCCAAAATGCTGATCACGGTGACAAGTGTTCCTGAATCGAGTTGCCACATATAAGTTTTCCTTTCTATCGATTAAGTTGTTTCCTTGAATTATTGCGTTTGTTCCGGTTTGAGTTCTTGCTTCAATTCCCGACGCTCCTCTTCAACATTTGCGACCTCAATGGCCGAGGCGATATACAGAGAAGCCAGTACCGTAAAGATGTAAGCTTGCAACACCCCGGTCAGCATACCCAAGGCCGCGAGGGGCAGGGGGACGAGGAAGGGGATCAGCGAGAAAACGATGGCGACCACCATGTCAGTGCTCAGGATATTGCCGAAAAGGCGGATGGTCAGTGACAACGTGCGGGAAATCTGGCTGACGATCTCCAGGGGGAAGATGAAAATGGGGGTCGCGGTATCCTTGATGTAGGGCCAAAGTCCTTTTTCGCGGATGCCGTAAAAATGAACGGCAAAGAATACCAGCAGGGAGAGGGCCAGCGTAGTGTTGATATTCGCAGTGGGGGAGACCATCAGCGGAAAGATGCTGAAGATATTGCCCAGGACCAGAAAGATCATCAGGGTCCCGAGGAAGGGCAGGAACTCAATGGCTTTTTCTTCATCCGGCATAACCGAACCGATGATCCCGGAGATCGTCTCGACGATCATTTCCCCGGCGCCGGGCGCAGCTTTAGCTATGATCGCCGCAGCCACAATTAAAATGACGGTCAGCACCCAGGTGGATACCACCGTGTCGGTGATCGGGAGACCAAAAAGATAGAATACAACTTGAGGTGCAATCGCCTCCATCAGGGTTTGTCCTTTTCATGCTTGGTGGTGATTGATAACGGGGTAAGTGATTTTTGCCAGAAGATCAAAAGCAGAGTCCGGGTGACCATGAAGCCGGCCAGCAGGATCAACAGCGCGGGGATGGACTGACGGACGGCCAGGAGCATCAGCACAAAAAACAATCCCCAGCGCAGGAACGCGCCGCCGACCACCAGGCCGGTGCCCAGCCTGGGCTTGTCGGGCGAAAGCATCCCAACGGACCAGCGCTGCATTTTGAGGAAGCCAAAGGCGGATAAAGCGCCGAGCGGGAGCCAGATGGCGAAGGTGAGCGGAGTCACTTACCCTGTGCCTCCCGTTCCCGTTTTTGCTGTACTTTGAGCCGCAGCATTTCCAATTGGATCTCCCGGATCAGGCTGTAGTAGCCGACGGCGATGCCCAGGAGTGTGAGCACCAGGGTGAAGAGATAACGCGTACCGCTGACGCGATCAATCTGGTGACCCAGGACCACGCCGAGGAAGATGGGCAGGGCGAGCTCCCAGCCCAGGGAAGTCTTCAGCATATCCCGGACCAAATGGGGCTCTGGGTGATGCTGCGTCTTGTGATCCATCACGCATCTTCTCCCACGGTCTCGTCGCGTTCCAAACTGGCGGCAAGAGTCTGAATTAACCGGGTATAGGCCATATCCTGGTCCTGAACCACGGGAGGCAAGTCCGCGTCGAGCATACCGGCCGTCAGGATTGATACAACGTTATCCCGCACCTGGAGCACCCCGGCCATTAAGGCGATCGCCTCAGCGGCGTGCGTTCCAAGAAAGCGGACTGGGCCGTCAACCGTTTCGGCGATCAGCGGCGCGTGCTTTGGCCGGATGCCGATCGTGCCGCCATCAGACAGCGGGACGATCACTTCCCGGAGGTGGTCAGCTTCCAGGAGTAAGCCTTCCGGTGTGAGGACCTGCAGGGTCAATTCGGAACCGGAACCAGCGCTCAAAGCATCCCTCCTTCGGTAAGTTGGGCGGCTTTCTCCAGGGCGTCATCCATGGTGCCGATCATATAGAAGGCCTGCTCGGGGATGTCATCGCAGCGGCCTTCAAGGATCTCATGGAAGCCGCGCAGGGTTTCGCTCAGCGGGATGAATTTGCCGGGGTTGCCGGTATATTCTTCGGCGGCGAACATGGGCTGCGACAAGAAGCGCTGGATGCGCCGGGCGCGGAGCACCGTCTGATGGTCCCGCTCGCTGAGCTCTTCCATCCCGAGAATGGCGATGACGTCCTGCAGTTCTTCATAGCGCGCCAGGGTCGCCCGCACCTGCATGGCGATATCGTAATGCTCCTGGCCGACGATCTCCGGCGTCAGCAGGGAAGAGGATGAGTTCAGGGGATCAATGGCAGGATAAATACCGAGGTCCACCAGGTGGCGGGTCAGTACGGTCGCCGCGTCGAGGTGGGCAAAGGTAGCTGTGACGGCCGGGTCGGTCATGTCATCCGCGGGCACGTAAACCGCCTGGATGGACGTCACACTGCCGGAGCTGGTGGTAGTGATGCGTTCCTGCAGGGTACCCATTTCTGATTCAAGGGTGGGTTGGTAGCCTACTTCGCTGGGCAGCCTGCCGAGCAGCGCTGAAACCTCCGAGCCGGCCTGGATGTAGCGGAAGATGTTGTCGATGAAGACCATCACAGGACGCTTTTCATTATCCCGGAAGTATTCCGCCATGGTCAGCGCTGTCAGCGGCGTGCGCAGGCGGGCGCCGGGGGGTTCATTCATCTGTCCGAAAACCAGCACGGTCGAATCCATCACATCGCGCTGGTTCAATTCCAGGTAGAGGTCATTGCCTTCCCGGCTGCGTTCACCCACACCGGCAAACAGGACGATCCCGTTGTATTCCTTTGTAATATTGCGCATCAGCTCGATGATCAGGATGGTCTTGCCCACGCCGGCGCCGCCGAAAAGGCCGATCTTCCCGCCGCGTGGAAAAGGAACCAGCAAGTCAATGGCTTTGATGCCGGTGACAAAGGGGGTGGTTACCACACGCTGTTCCCGCAGGGGCGGTGACTTGGCGTGGATCTGTTGGGTCCGGAAGCCTGGCAGCAGTTCGCCTTTGCCATCGATCGGTTCCCCTAAAACGTTGAACATCCGCCCGAGCGTCTCCCTTCCGACGGGGACTTCGATGGGCCGGCCGGTGTCCTCCACCCCCAGGCCGCGCTGCAGGCCGGCCGTGTCGTCCATGGCAATGGTGCGGACGGTATTCGCGTTAATGTGTTCCTGGACTTCCAGGATCAGGGGTTTCTGGTTGGTGCGGTTGACTCTGAGCGCGTTCTGGATGCTGGGCAGGTCACCGGTAGGAAATTCGACATCCACAACAACGCCAACGGCGCGCACGATGATTCCTTTGTTCTTCGATTCAAGGAGTGTCGTTTTCAATAGGATAACCTCAGATCATTGGGTCTGCCGTCGGATGACTGAATTCGTTTGTTGCCAAATGTTAAAAAATTAAACCTAATTATCCCTATCACCCGGGGTTTTGTCAAATCCGGTGATAATGACTTAAGGATCAGGATATGGCGTCAAGCGGCCCGATTAATATCAAAAACAGGTGTCGGCGAATCGTGGGGCACCTGTTTTTGATGTAAGCATCAGGACGAGGGTCAGAAGAGTTTGACGTCTTTGCTGGATTCCCATAGCCCGTGGATGTTGCAGAAGGACATTGCGAGCAATTGGCCTGGTTCTTTGATTTTCACGGCCACTTTGACTTTCGGTTCGGTATAGAGCGGGCCTTCGTTCGCCCCTTTGACCGATGCGCCGTGACCGCGGAAGTCAAATTTGCCGACCATGAAGGGGAATTTCCCCGATTCCGGTTTGAAGTAGAGTTCAATCCACTCGATATGATGCTCGGTGGTGTTGGGGTGGGGAATCTCTTTACCGATCTCCAGAGAGACCATGAATTCTTCGCCGCTCTTCACCATCTCAGGGCAGTCAATGACCGGAGCGTGTTTTTCGGATTTCCAATCTGCGGTTTGAAGATAGTCGCCAATTGACATCTAATGCATCCTTTCGTAAATTGTGGTTTCCAAATTTAATCATACCCTGAATGAGGGCGGGATTCCAGGGAAAACGAGCCTCTAATCGATTTTAACAAATTCTTCTTTCCCCAGGCCGCAGTCGGGGCAGACCCAGTCATCCGGCAGGTCTTCAAAGGCCGTGCCGGGTTCGATGCCGCCAAAGGGATCGCCTTCAGCGGGGTTGTAGATGTAGCCGCAGGAAACGCATTCGTAAGATGACATGGGGTTCTCCTTGTTTCAAGATGACTCTGATGGGGCTGCCGTCGGTGTGAGGGTCGCCGGCAGATACTGCAGATAATGTTCGGGGTACCAGCCTATGCGCCCCTGTTCATCTTCCAGCAGCAGCCAAACGAGGCCATCGTAAATTTGACTCCGGCCGAGGTCGAACAGGATGCTGCTCCGGGTCAGCGAGGCAGTGATCTCGCCGCCGGGGGTGAAGTAGAGGTGATAGTCGCTGGTGAGGTCCGAGCGGAACTCAAACGGAGGCCGGGGTGTGACTGTAACGGTCGGTGATGGCGTGAAAGTGTTTTGTAGGGTCGCCGTCGCAGTCGGCGTGGGGGTTAACGTGTAGGTTGGCCCGGGTGTGGGCGTAAGGGTCGCAGTCGGCGTGCCGGTGGGTGGATCGAGCGGGTCCAGACGTTCAGACCGAAGATAATTGACGATCAGCGATACGGGTTTATTCAGACGGGCGACGAGCACCTCCTGCAGCGCGGTCACTTCGGAATAGGAGGGTGGAATGTTGGAACTGACGGTGATATCCAGATGGATCTCTTGTTCGATCTTATTGATATTCATTTCGACCAATTCACTGTTATTCATTTCGCGCAGCTCCGTCCTCACGATGTTATTGATCAGCCGGTTTTCCTGGGCCTGGGCCACAGAACGTGCGCCCACAAAGATCAATAAGACCAGCAGCACGGTCGTTAAAACGGCGGCAATGGTCAGCGTTTTGGGCAGCCTGCCATCCTCCTCCTTCCTCTTCCTTTTTGGTGAAAAACCTTCCAAAAAAAAGATGAGGGTAGCAGCAAAGGCGATCGTGACAGCGTTGGTCAGGAAGAGCAGCGCGGCGCCGCCGGCAATATTCCATCGGCCCAGAGCGATCCCGATCCCCACAACGGAGAGCGGCGGCATCAGCGCGGTGGCGATGGCCACACCTGGCAGGGCGGCCGAGAGTTGCGGCTGCGCCAGAGCATAGGCGGCGGCCAGGCCACCCGCAAAGGCAATGAGCAGGTCATTGGGTGTGGGCTGCGTGCGGGTGAGGATCTCGTTGGGGATGTCGCTGAGAGAGGGGACGAAGGGCAGATAAACGTTCGCCAGCGTGAGCAGGGCCGAAAGCAGGATCGAAATCAGCGCACCCTTGACCAGACCTGAAAGCGAATCACGGGCCAGTTTGGCATCCGCCGTAATAGACCCCAAACCCACACCCAGGATGGGGGACATGAGCGGGGCGACGACCATCGCACCGATGATCACGGCCGGGGAATTGTTGATGAGGCCCAGTGTGGCGATGGCGCTGGAGAGCACCACAAAGAAGAAATAGTCAAACCCGGGCGAGGCCGCCGTACGGATGTAATCCGTGACCTCCTGGCGGCGCTTTTGGTCTTGCGGCTTGATGTATTCTGCGAGCCAATCCCGAAATCGGTGGTCTTGATCCATAGGTTCAATTTTACTTTAAATCAGGCGCGGGAAGGCTTCAAAGTGCCAGGGCCAGCCAGAGATAGGCCCAGGGTCGCAGGGGGACGTCGTAAGGTCCCTTCGTGATCTTTGGGAAGGCCTCCCCGGTCAGCAGGTCCCTCACGCCCCAGCCGGCCCATTCAGCCAGATCCAGCTCGGCGATCTGCTCTCCCGCGGTCAGGTTCAGCAGGCAGATGATGTGCTCTCCACCTTTGAAGCGATGGATCGTGAGGACCTCATTTTGGTCCGGGTTCAGGAATTCATATTTTCCTGTCGCCAGGATTGGATGAGCCTTTCGGGTCTGAACAAGGTGGCGCATTTGGTTGAGCAGCGACTGCGGGTCCTTCTCCTCCGCGGCGACGTTCACAACTTTACAGGAAAATTCGCCTTCATCAATGACCGGTTCGTAAAGTGCTTCCGGCGGGGCATCTGAAAACCCCGCGTTGAGGCCCTCATCCCACTGCATGGGTGTACGGACGCCGTTGCGGTCGGGCAGCCAGATGTTATCGCCCATGCCGATCTCATCCCCGTAATAGATGATCGGCGCGCCGGGCAGCGAATAGAGCAGTGCGTTCGCCAGCATGATCTTCCGGTGGTCGTTATCCAGCAGCGGCGCCAGCCGGCGGCGGATGCCCAGGTTGAGGCGCATGCGCGGCTCCGGCGCATATTCGGACCACATCCACTGGCGCTCTTCTTCCGTGACCATTTCGAGGGTCAGTTCGTCATGGTTGCGCAGGAAGGTGCACCATTGGGCGTTGTCAGGGATATCCGGGGTTTGCGACATGATCCAGCGGATGGGGGTCGCGTCGCCCCGGCGGAGGGCCATGAAGATGCGGGGCATGACGGGGAAATGGAAGCCCATGTGGAATTCGTCCCCATCGCCGAAATAGGGCCGTACATCCCGAGGCCACTGGTTGGCTTCCGCCAGGAGGATCTTATCCTCGTAGTGGGCGTCGAGATAGGCGCGGATCGATTTGAGGATCTCGTGCGTTTCGGGCAGGTTTTCGCAGTTGGTGCCGTCGCGCTCGATCAGATAGGGGACGGCGTCGGCCCGGAAGCCGTCGATCCCCAGATCGAGCCAGAAGGACATTACCTTAAGCATTTCCTCCCGGACATCCGGGTTGTCGTAATTGAGGTCGGGCTGTGAGGCATAGAAGCGGTGCCAGTAGTATTGCCCCGCCTGTTCGTCATAGGTCCAGTTGGACTCTTCCGTATCAAGGAAGATGATCCGGGCGTCGCGGTATTTATCCTGGGTGTCGGACCAGACGTAATAATCGTGGTATTTGGAATCGGGGTCCGAACGGGACGCCTGGAACCAGGGGTGCTGATCGGAGGTGTGGTTGAGTACCAGGTCGGCAATCACCCGGATGCCGCGCTGGTGCGCCTGGTCCACCAGTGTTTTGAAGTCCTCAATTGTGCCATAGTCCGGGTGGATCGAGTAGTAATCGGCGATGTCGTAGCCATCATCCCGCAGCGGGGAGCCGTAAATCGGCAGGATCCAGATGCAGTCCACGCCAAGGCTTTTGATATAGTCCAGTTTGCTGACCAGACCCGGCAGGTCGCCTTTCCCGTCGGCGTTGGAATCGCGGTAGGCGCGGATATGGACTTCGTAGAACATCGCATTCATATACCAGGGTTGTTTTTCGGCTAGCATTCGTCCTCCAGAGGTTGGGGTTTACTCTTAAACTAAGTATAGCGGGTACAGTTTGGCGGGACAAGGGTTTGGCTGTGAACCTCAGGGGCGGACGAGGGTGATCTGTTCGGCGACCAGGCGTACGGTCTGGCGTTCCGGGTCCTTTTCGATCACGCCCTCGACCAGGAAAGGCCCTGCCTCGCGAACCTGCTGGTAAACAGTGCGGTATAACCGCGGGGGCACCAGGACCTGGAGGGAGCCCTCCAGGTCTTCCAGGGTGAGATACCCCATCATCTGGTTGCCGGTTCGAGTGCGGACACGCCGCCAGGTCTGGCGCATCCCGGCGATGATGACTTTTTCGCCCGCGTGACTCTCCGCTTCGAGCGTGGTGAGCGCGCCGGCCTGCTGGATCTCGTCGGCGATTTGTTCGAGGGGCGAGATGCCCAGGCTGATCCCCAGGATCTGCTGCTGGGCCTCCAGCTGGCGCTCCAGGGGCCAGTCCTGCCCGGCATCGGATGCGCCAAACAGGCCTAATTGGCCAGGCGGGCGTTTCTGTTCGATCCGCGCCAGCGCCTGGGGGATCGTGGCGAGCCCCTCCAGCGCGCCGACCATCGCCAGGTGTTGTGCTTCTTTGCGTTGGGGGTCCACCCGGATCAGGAAATCCTCGAGGGAATGGAAGGGGCGTTGGCGGAGGATGTTGGTGATCGTCCGCCGGGTGAGGTCACGCACCTGGTCAAGCCCCATGTAGAGCCGGGGTTCCCCTTTGGGATAGGTCACGCGGAAGCGGAAGTCCGAATGATTCACGTGGGGCGGGTGCAGCGAGAGGCCCAGCCGGCGGGCTTCCATCAGGTAGACGCGCTGGGAATAGTAGCCGCCGCCGAACCCCAGCACGGCCGCCATGAACTCGGCAGGGTAGTGAGTCTTGCACCAGGCGGAGTTCCAGGCCAGCTGGGCATAGGAGGCTGCGTGGGCCTTGGGGAAGCCATATCCGGCGAAGGCGGCCATCATCTCCCAGATGCGTTCGGCGGTCTCGGGCGGCACGCCACGCCGTTCGCCCGCCCCACGGATAAAATTCTGGCGCAGCGTGACCATCACTCCGCCGGGGTCGAAGTGGCTCATCGCCCGCCGGAGGATGTCGGCCTCGGCAAGGGTCAGGCCGCCCAATTCATGCGCGATCCGCAAGACCTGCTCCTGGTAGAGGATCACACCCAGGGTGCTCGCCAGCAGGCCGGTCAGCGATTCATGGATCTGGGTGACCTCTTCTTCGCCCCTGAACCGCCGCACGAAGGCATCGCGGAAGCCGCCGCGCAGCGGGCCCGGCCGGTAAAGGGCCAGCGCCGCCATGATGTCCTCGATGGATTTCGCCTGGATCTCCCGCAGGGTGGAGCGCATCCCGGGGCTTTCGATCTGGAAGCAGCCGATGGTGCGGGCGTTGACGACCGTCTCTGAGGTGGGCGGGTCGTCGTGGGGGATTTGGGCAAGGACGTCCAGCCCGTCCTTGAACTCACTCAGCCGCCAGGAACGGATCCTGTCGGCCACTTCCCCCAGCACGGTCAGGCCGCGGATGCCCAGGAGGTCAATCTTGACCAGGCCGAACTGCTCGATCCCATCCAGGTCGTATTGGGTATGGTTGATGCCGAGGGTGGCAGAATGCGCCAGCGGCACCAGGTCTGTGATGGGGAAGGGCGCGATCACGATCCCGCCGGGGTGGACCGAAAGGTGACGGGGAATGTCCAGCAGAGCGCGGGCGTCGGCGACGATGTCCTGGATGACCGGGATGGTTTTCTCGCGCAGGAGCGGCGCGAAGGGGTCGTCAGTTTGGTCGTCGCCGCGCCGGAAGTGAAACGAAGACGGGAGCTTCCTGGATAGCTGGCGGACAGTCTCCGGCGTCAGGCCGTAGGCCTTGGCGACGTCGCCCAGGGCCGATTTGGGCCGGTAGCGGTTTACCGTGCCCACCATGGCGACACGGTCAGCGCCGTAAGCGTCAAAGACATATTGGATGACCTCGTCCCGCCGGTGCGAGGCGATGTCGGTGTCGATATCGGGCGGCTTCTTGCGCGCCGGGTTGAGGAAACGCTCGAAATAAAGGTTCAGCGCCAGGGGATCAGGCGAGGTGATGTTCAGGCAATGCGCCACCAGTGAAGATGCCGCTGACCCTCTGGAGGAGGTCGGGATTCCCAGTTCGCGGGCGTGGTTGAGGACGTCCTGCACGATAAGGAAGATCGGCTCATAGCCCATCCCGGTGATGACCTGCAGTTCATATTCCAGCCGGTCGGCCACGTCGGGGGTGAGTGTTTTATAGAGTTGCCTTGCACCCGCATACGCTTTTTCTCGGAGCAGGTCGGCCTGAGATTGCCCTGCGGGTGTGGGGAAGGCCGGGAAGTGCATCCGCCCGATCGGCAATTCCAGGCTGCAGCGTTCGGCGATGACCTGCAAATGATCCAATGCTTCCGGCAGGTCCTGAAAGCGGAAGCGGAAATCGGTGGGCGCGGGGAAGTGGGCGTTCCCGGCGGGCAGCTGGCCCCGGGAGAGACCCTGGATCGGGGTCTGCTGGCGGATCGCGGTGAGTGTGCGGTAGCGCGCCGCTTCGTCGGGCTGGGCGTAAAAAATGTTTTGCGTGGCAAGCAGGGGGATGTCGTGGACCTTGGCCAGGCTGATGAGTTGGGCCTCATTCTTCAGCGGACCGTTGACCGTACGTTGGATCTCGATGAACATGTCATCCTGATAGCGTTCTTTTAATGTTTGCAGGAACCGGGCGGGCAGGCGGGACCCTTTTGGCCCGGAGAGGACCAGTTCTCTAAGCAGGCCGCGTTCACCCCCTGCGATGGCGATCAGACCCTCCCGGTGTGTTTCAATGTCTCCGATGGCCAGCGGCTGGTCACAGACCAACAGGCGGGTACTCAGCCGGCTGAGGCTGGCCCATCCCTCGAGGTCCTTTGCCAGCAGGGTGAGCTGGCCCTGGAAGCCCTGGAACGCCAGGTCAACCTCCAACCCGATGATGGGTTTGACTCCCGCTTCTCTGCAGGCCTGGTAGAACTCGATCGCACCGGAGAGATAGCGATGGTCCGTGAGCCCGAGACAGGCAACGCCTTTTTCCACCGCCAACTGCACGAGATCCCTGGGTGAGAGCAGGGATTCGAGGAAGCCGTAATAGGAATGGGCCCTGAGGTAGGGCGGAGAGAAAGAATCGGTCATCCAGTATCCAATACTCGAACAAATATTCTATCTGAATTATAGTGAGGAATGCCGTCTGGCGCAAGCGTTTGGGAGGTGAATCCTGATCCGGTTCAAACGGAGGCTTCGCATAGCCAGTTATTGGGTTGGCGTTGACCGAAGCTCACTTCTCCAGGAACGTGATCATCCCTCGTTTGCCGTTGATCAGCCAGTCATCTTCGGCGTTGGCCTCAAGGTCCGCCAGCTGCTCGGCCGTGAGGCCGACGACCAGCTCGGACTTCAACGTGCGGAGGCTGACCGCGGCGGTGGGGAAGGTGCCGGCCGCTGTGCCTATGGGCGTGGTGGGGGGCCAATGCCGGTCGCCGACCAGGCGGCGGTAATTGACGTCACCCTTGAGGACCGCCAGGTCGTGCTCTCCAATCTGCCGGGCCAGGGCCGCCGGCAGCTGGCGGTACATCCGGCCGGTGGTGAAGAAGGGCGGAAGCTCAACCCGGACCCTGCCGGCATGCAGGGCCGTCTGTAACCGGCGGGCGAGGGCGCGGTCTTTTTCAGCGCCGGATGCAGAGAGCTTGTCCAGCACCTGCGCGAGGTCAGCGCGCATGGCGTCGGAGACGAAATAGGGCTGGTTCTTGACGAAACAGGTCACGCTGGCAGCAAGGTCGTTCTCAAGCAGATAATCGATCAACGCCAGGTCGAAGTAGAGTTCCTTGCCCACATTGTCAAAGATGTAAGCGACTTTCCGGGGCTGCAACTGCAGGAACCGGAAGAGCGCGGCCGAATCGCTGCGGATGATCCGCTCGGCCTGGCTGCCCATATCGCGCTCAAAGGACTGCAGGTTGCTGAGGTCCGCCCGGTTGCCCCAAAGCGCCCTGGTGAGTGCGTCTGTAAAGTTGGCTTGCGACGGGGAGGCGTCCATCTGGCTGTAAATGCCGGTGAAGACCGGCAGCGCTTCAAGGTTCTCATGGTCCTTCAGGCGCTGATAGGGGTTGAGCCCCTGCCAGGGGCCGGGCTGGAAATAGTGCACGATTTCCAACACCCGGCGGTAGAAATAGGTCTCCGCCAGGAACCAGGGGATCGCCAGCCAGTCCCTGCCGAACCAGGGCCCCAGGTCGTGGTCCCAGACCGGCCGGTCGCTGGCGGCCTCCTGCAGCGGCTGAACGGTACCCGCCTTGATTTCCGCTTTGAACGCCAGCAGGCCTGCGCGGATCTCGGACGTATAGTCGAAATCGGCCAGGATACGGTCAATGATCAGCGGTTTGCGGTTTTCGATCGTGTGCCGGGCAAAGGAACCCGGCTCCGAGGTCATGATGAAGGGCGGCCGGTCGGGGGAGGTCATTGCTGTGCTCCTGATAATGAGTTGAGGTTGAAGGTGTCCCCTTTGTACTGCAGGGCGTGGACGATCTCCGCCGGGCCAAAATCCAGGGGGAGGGACCGCAGTAAATCGCGGTTGGCTGCGGTGTTCGGCGTTATCCGGCCGATTCGGGTATAGAAACGGTTCTTCTCCTGCCGGCTGGCGAAATGCGCCTCGGCCCAATCCGAGGCATAACCGCGCCGGGCATAGCGGGCCAGCAGCGTGTGGCCGTAAAGAAAGGCTGCGCCAGCCAGGAAGACGTCCCTGAGCGGTGCGAGGGCGGGCGAATCGAAATCATCAACGTGTTTCTGCCCGGGTTTGTTCATCTCCGTGCCGACCAGGATCGGCAGGTCGCGTTCCCGGGCCATCCCCACGACGTCGTGCAGCTTGCGTACTTTCAACGCCCGTTCAGCGGGATCGCTGATATTCCAGTTGCGATCGGGGATGATGTTGAGGGCGACCACGCCGTTCCCGATCATGAAATCGAGGAGTTCCGGCTCCTTTTGCTCGCCGCTGCTGGTGCCGTCCACCCAGGCTGCGGTCGGCAGTGCGCCGCAGTAAGCCGCCAGCTGGTGGATGACGCCCAAACGGGGGTAAGTCTCCGCGCCGGGCGGCTGGTAAGCCACACCGCCGGTTTTGATCAGTTTCTGCCGCATGAGATCCTTGAATGCGGGCCCCTGGGCCATCAATCCGGCTGTTTCCGCTTCGGACAGCTCGAGTCTATTCGCCCAAAACTGGGCCGGGTTTGGAAGGCGTTCGTGAGATTGCGCAAGATAAGCCTCCAGGATGTGGCGCTCCGTGGGCGTGCGCCCCGCTGAAAGCGGCATCACCTGTGTGTCAAAGTCCAGCTGCAGCGGGGAGAGCGCATCGTTCAGGACGGCCACGATGCGCCGGTTGCGGGAGAGCAGGCGGGAGCGCAGATCCTCCAGGATGGCTTGCGCCTGTGCTGGGACGGCCCTGCTGGTAAAGCCGGCCAGGATATGGTAGGTCACGCCCGGCTCGCCGGGCGAGGTGATCACATCGTCCGCAAATTCCGGCAGGTAGACTCGGGTCTCCAGGTTGGCGGTGCCACGCAGGTTGAACTGTTCGCAGGCCCAAAGGAATTCATCCACACCGTCCAGCGTATCGAAGTCGATGATGCCCATGATGGGGATGCCTTCCCGGCGGGCCATGAAGGACAGGTAAGAAGGCGAATATCCGTAAGCATTGTAGGAGTAGAACGTGTGTGCGTGGATGTTGCAGACCGGCCGGGGCGCGGCTGTGGAGAGCTCGCCACCGGCGAGACGTTTTGCCACAGCCTGGACGGCGTCCCGCCGGGCGGCCGGGTCAAAATCGTTCAACCGATCGATCAGTGCGGAGAGGTCGGCGGGCATGGCTTATTTGGGAAAGTTAATAAAGACTTTGATCCCCTCCCGTTTCGCCGCGGTTTCAAAGGCCTGGTTGTAGTCCTCGGGCGCGAATTCATGGGTGATCAGCGGCTTGAGGTCCACCAGACCCTGCGACACCAGGCGCACGGCGGTCGGGTAAGTCTGCTTCATCCGGCGGACGAGTTTGATCGTCAGCCCGCGCCGCCGGGCTGCGGAGGCCGTGAAACAGGTCTGATCTTCAGAGGGGATCCCGATCAGGACCAGGGCGGCGCCGCGTTTGCTCGCCAGGACGGCGGTGTTCACAGCCGAGCCGTCATCGCCGGCGGCTTCAAAAGCGACGTCCACACCGCGGCCGCCGGTGGCGGCGTTGATGGCGTCAGCTTCAGTGCCATCCGCCAGGAAGGTATGCGTTGCGCCGCATTCACGCGCATAGGCCAGGCGCCGCTCAAGGCGGTCGGTGGCGAAGATGCGGGCCGCGCCGGCCAGGCGCGCCATCTGGAGGGTCAGCAGGCCGATCGTCCCCGCCCCGAAGACGCCCACGTCCATCCCCGGGAAGACTTTCCCCAGGCGCAGGGCATGGATCGCGATCCCCAGCGGCTCCAGCATGGCGCCTTCCTGGGGCGTAAATCCCTCCGGCAGAGGGACGAGCAGGGATTCGGGCCAGTTCAGATAGGCTTGCAAGCCGCCGTCTGTGCCCTCAGAACCAGCAAAAGCCAGCGATGTGCAGAAATTGGGGTTGCCTTCCAGGCAATATTCGCAACGGCCGCAGGGGATAGCCGGGTCCACGGCCACCAGCTGGCCCTTATTGGGGCCTTCGTCCACCCAGGCGGAAAACTCGTGGCCGAGGACCAGGGGACGGTCGAGCTGCAGGCTGCCCGTGCCGCCCTCGATGTAGTAATGGACATCGGAGCCGCAAACGCCCACACTGGCCGTTTTTAACCGGACCCTTCCGGGTTGTTTTTCAGGCAGGGGGCGGTCTTCCAGACGGAGGTCCTGTCGGCCATACAAACGGATGATTTTCATTATTGATCCTTCTCGTTGCGGTTGCGTAAGCTCATTGATTATATTGTATTCCACGTCCGTATTAAACGGCCGGAGTGCAGGATAGGGCAATCGCAAACCAGCGCGGAGGGAGGTGCGTCCTATCACTTCTTGTCCCTCTTAGTCTAATGGAAACCCTGGAGGAGTTGAAGTAATCTCAGAAACGCAGAAACGAGTAGTTTGATCCAAAATGGAGACAAGCCGTGGAAAAGAATTTCTGAGATTGCTTCCTCCGCCTTCGGCTCCGTCGCAATGACAAACGGAAATGTAGGTCACGCAGGGCGGCGAAGCCGTAACCGTGACAACGATTCATCGCACCTAATCGATCCTTTCGGCGTAATCCACTTAAAAGCACCCATGCGTGACTGTTCTGCCGGGGTTTACCTTGTCCCGGATCCTTGCAGGAAGCTTCATGATGCCA
>WOYI010092912.1_pt1 | contig 16231 bp, 13 predicted proteins | sample 6423411 | NCBI WGS metagenome assembly WOYI01 (sample SAMN13441803, study PRJNA592873) | oil field metagenome | biome: oil field; feature: oil-well bore; material: oil-contaminated soil; isolation source: oil-contaminated soil from oil-well borehole | place: Germany: Wietze | collected 2016-10-18 ...
CAAGGCTGTCAAGTGGTCTTTTTAATATTTTCATCTGTCAAACTCGGGATTATATAATCATCTTGTTGAGGTGAAAAGGATGTATTTTGCTACTACCGCAGTGCTTATATCAACAAATTCATACTTAACTATAACTTGCAACGCGCCTTTTTTATATACAGTAAATAGCTAGCATCAGGGTTATCGCCTTCGGTGCTCTTTATTTTTGCAAAAACAACGATTTTGTATATAAAAACAAAAAAATTCATTAATTTTAGAGAGAAATGGGTGTATTTTAGATGGAAGACAATAAAACAACAGGCATGAAAAGTTTATCAATCAAATTAGAAAATTTAACCAAAATATTTTATGACAAAAAGGGTGGAAAGGACACACGTGCTGTTGATGATTTTGACGTTGTCATTCCCGCTGGCAAACTTATTGGGCTATTAGGACCTTCTGGATGTGGTAAATCAACGACGCTTTATATGATTGCGGGTTTGTTGGCACCAACCAACGGTAAAATTTTCTTTGGCGATGAAGATATTACAGAACTATCTCCCGAAAAACGCGGGATTGGTCTTGTTTTTCAAAATTATGCCCTATATCCTCATATGACCGTCCGCAAAAATATTTTATTTCCGCTTGAAAATATGAATTTACGCAAAACTTCAATTGATGAAGCATATCGTCAAGCATATGATATTGAAAGTCCAACTGAAGCAGAGGCTTATTACCAATATTTGAGTAAATTAGAAGCACTTCAAAATAAATATAGGCATCTCGAAAGTGATGCTAAAGCGATTTATCAAAACGCGTTATTTGTTGAAAATGTCACCTACAAAAAAGCAATAAAAGAAAAACGGGGAGATAAAACCACGCTTAAAGCAAATCACAAAGCCAAACTAAACGAAATTAAAGCAAAATTAATGGCTGAAAAAAAATCTTTCGATGAAAAATACATTGAAGAAAAAAAAGCGATTATCCCACAAAATCTTGAATTGTTATTGCCAACAATTAAAGCAAAATATGAAGCAGTAGAAAAAGCATTTGAAACAAAGAAAAAAGCAATTATCGCCAGCTATAAAGGGAGTAAAAGTAACGACCCTGTTCGTAAACAAGCAGAAATTGATTCAGCAATCGAACAAGTCATGCCAAAGAGCGTGAAACTCGTTCATGAAGCGAAAGCAGTAAACTATAAGAAATTAATGAGAGATAGTGCCATTGATATGGCAAAATTAGTCGGCATCGAAGATCAATTAGACAAAACACCAGCACAATTATCCGGCGGGCAGCAGCAACGTGTCGCAATCGCACGCGCACTTGTGAAAAAGCCAAAAGTTTTATTACTTGATGAACCACTATCTAATTTGGACGCTAGGTTGCGTCTACAAACAAGAGAAGAAATCAAACGAATTCAAAAAGAAACCGGCATCACGACCATCTTTGTTACACACGACCAAGAAGAAGCGATGTCTATTTCCGATGAAATCGTATTAATGAACTTCGGTGAAGAACAACAAAAAGGTGCACCTCAAGAGGTTTACGACAATCCAAAAAACCTGTTTGTTGCTAAGTTTCTAGGCACACCCCCTATTGGCTTATATCAAGGTCACATCAAAGGCTCAAAAGTATATATTGGAGACGCGCCAGTGTTTGACTCAGCTAAACTAAAAGCAGAAAAAGACCGCGAAATTGTCATTGGTGTTAGACCTGAAGGATACACACCCAATGTCAACGGTGCGCTTGGCGTGGATTGTGATTTCATCGAAACTATTGGACGGGATTTGTCCATTGTAGCTACACACAAAGATGCAATCACAAAAACATTTAGAATTATTCTTTCCGATTTAACTGAAAATATCAAAGAACAAAGCGTTATCAAATTTGACCTTAAGCCAAACAAAACATTCATCTTTGATTTAGAAGATGGTAGGAGACTCGCTTAATGTTAGAAAATAAAAAGGACTATAAAGCGTGGTTATACCTCGCAATACCATTATTCCTACTAACAGTATTCACATTCTACCCGCTTATTAAAACCATCTTAATTTCTCTTTTTTCGCAATATAACGCGATTGGAGATTCATTTGGTATGGTGTTTGATGGTGCTGCATATGCCACCATCTTTAACGATAGTGTGTTTTTAGGGGCTTTGAGTAATACATTAATATTGGTGTTTGTATCTGTCCCCGTTTCAACAATATTAGCGCTATTGATTGCAGTTGCACTTAATTCCATCAAACCGCTACAAAAAATATTTCAAACGATTTTCTTCTTGCCATATGTTACCAATGCATTAGCCATCGGGATGGTTTTCTCTGTCATGTTCTCGCATCCGATAATCGAAGGATTCATGGCAGAAGGTCTCATTAACACAATATTTGGACTGAATATCGATTGGGTAGGTATCACAGCAACCAAACAGCACTGGATGAGTGTCGTATTAATTTATACGATTTGGCATGGGTTGCCATTTAAGATTCTTGTTTTCATCGGTGGTTTGCAAAATATTTCCAAACAATATTATGATGCGGCTAAGATTGATTCGACAGCACCCGGAAGAGTGTTACGTAGAATCACAATTCCATTGTTATCACCACTGATCAGTTATATTTTGATCACATCATTTATTGGTGCATTCAAATCATATGAATCCGTGCTTGCTGTAGCTGGTGGTACTGGACGAAATCTAGATAGAAGCAGATGGACTGTTGTTGCTTATGTTTATGATAAAATTGGCAAATCGGGGTTAGATTTGAACTTTGTGTCATATTATTCAAGAGGTGCGGCAGCAGCCGTTGTCCTATTTGTTATTATCTTGCTATTTACGATGCTGAATTTGTTTATCAGCAATAGAAGTGTACACTACTAGGAGGCCTATATGCAACAAGTTAAACTGATTGCTGATTACAGCGAAAATAAAAAACTTATGAGACAAAAAACAGCAAAGACCTTCGGAAAAATCGGTGTATATACGTTTCTTACGATAATGGCTATTATTGTCATCGTGCCGTTCTACTGGATGCTTAATGTATCATTTCAAAGCAGTAATGAAGTATTAAATTCACTCAATACAAGTTTGTTCCCTAAGGTTTTCTCACCAAGTAACTATAGAAATGTATTTCTTTATTCATCCTCATCTCAAGGAAATATTACCTTTTCTAGATACTTGATGAATACATTGATTGTTGCGGGATTTTCAACAATTGGTGGCACAATATTCTCAATTCTTGTCGCCTTTGCACTCGCACGTCTTAATTTTAAAGGGAGAGAAACAATTTTCATAATTTTATTGGCAACCATGATGATTCCCGGTGAAATGATGGTTATTTCTAACTATATCACCGTTTCAAGATTAGGTTGGACAAATGATGAAGGTATTGGGTCTTACCTCGCGATGATTGTACCGTTCTTTATCTCCATTTTTCACATTTATTTATTGCGTCAAACATTTAGACAAATACCGAATGAATTATATTATGCGGCTAAGGTTGATGGATGTAAAGATTTCAAATATTTACGGCGCGTGATGGTTCCTATGGCCAAAAGTAGTATCATCACCGTTGTTATCCTTAAATTAATGGGTGCATGGAATGCATATATTTGGCCAGATATCGTTGCTAATGAAAAATTCAAATTGATTACATCATGGCTAAGAAGTTCATTTACAGATCAAATAAACACAGGGTCAGGTCGCGTTTTATTGAATTATCAAATGGCAGCCACAGTTATTGTGACAGTTCCATTATTACTCTTGTTCATTTTCTTTAGAAAGTATATCATGTCAGGCGTTTCAAGAAGTGGTGTTAAAGGATAAATCCTTTGATATATATAGCAATACACAAATAGGAGGAATAGTAAATGAAAAAAATTTGGTTAATTGCATTATTTATGACTTTTGCAATGACAGTTGCAGCATGTAGTCCCGGTCAAAATTATACGTTTGATGGTCTACCTGTAGATGCCAATCTAGATCCTAATGAAGAAGTTACAATTACATTTTGGCATCGCATGGGTGCCAACAGTCAAGCTTTATTGCAATCATGGATTACGGATTTTGAAGCAGAATATCCAAACATCAATGTTGTAGAAGAAAAAGCAGCAATAGATTATGATCCACTTGCGAATAAAATCGCATTAGCGATTACCGGTGGTAACGCACCAGATATTTCAGAAAGTTATCCTGACCATATCGCGCGTTATATGCCGTCAGGCGCACCACTGCCACTCAATACATTCATCAGTAATCCTAACGTTGGTTATACACAAGAAGAAATTCAAGATTTTTTACCAACTTTATGGGCAGAAGGCACAAGCTATGACAATCAAGGCACCATTTATTCAATGCCATTTACAAAATCGACAGAAGCATTATTCTATAATAAGACTGTTTTTGATCAACATTCAATTGGCGAAGAAACATATACGGAAATTGTAAATTCTGAAGATTTTAAATGGGATGATGTTTTCGCAATCGCAGAAGATATCAAAACATGGGATATTAATGCAGTGCCATTTGGCTATGATTCAACAGATAACCTATTCATCTCAGCATCAGAACAATGGAGTGCACCGTACACAGGACTTAATGATGAAACCGGCCAAGGTGAAATTCTTTTCAACAATGAGACATCCAAAAACATGGTTAGATATTTTAAAGACAAAGTTGATAGAGGGTTAATGTTAACAAGATCACTTAATGGTGATGGCTTTATGTCAGATATCTATAAAACGGGTCGGAGTCTTTATATGTATGTTGGTTCAACAGGCGGGACACGATATGCATATGAAAATATGAGCGCTACCGTATTTGAAAATGGGGTACCGGCACTATACACCGGTGGGGTAAGAGCTGGCGTCGCACCGTTACCTTCTTATGATGGTGTCACAAGACGACAAATTCAACAAGGACCAAATATAAACTTGTACAAGAGTGGCAGTGAACAACAAATGATTGCAGCATGGCTATTTGTTAAATACATGACAACGGCAGAAAGATCACTGGAGTTCAGTTTGCCATCTGGATATGCATCTATACGTTATTCATCTTATCAAGAAGATGCTTGGAGTAACTTTGGTACCCACACGGGTGAACCAATAGATACTAAAGAAGCAATAGAATGGGCACAAGATGAACTTGTTAAACAAGCCATTCAAATTTTCCTAGATAACAGCGATATATTCTTTACTTCAGCAGTCTTTAACTTAAGTTCTGATACAAGAAGCGAAGTGGGATCACTTATTGACAAGATATTTGCTTATCAATCAACGAGTGAAACAGATTTGAATAACTATATAGATACACAGTATCAAGAATCATACGATTTCCTCACTAATTAAACACTAATTAGAAGTTAACAAAATAAAAATAAAAAGGAGAAACAAGTCAATGAAAAAAGTATTACTCGTGTTTACAATCTTTTTGGCTGGTATATTTCTTACTTCGTGTAATAATGGAGAAGAAGATTTACAAGCGGCTTATGATACGCTTGGTGGTGTTATTCAAACACCAGCAGCAGTCACAAACAACTTCTACTTACCAACCGATTTAGTTGGAGAAGTTACAGCAGAATGGTCAACTGATCAACCTGGTGTTATTTCTCTTGGAGAACCAGATGCCGAAGGTCTAGTACTTGCTACAGTCAATCGTCCAGCATTTGGCGAAAACAATGCAGACGTAGTTATATCTGCCGTGCTTACCTTACCGAGCACGAACAACACAATGACATATACTATTACGGTAACAGTAATTGCACAATCAGTTCAAGAACTCACCATTAATAACATTGCTGATTTCTTGGCAGTTACAGATGCAGCATATGACCCCGCTGATGCACAAGACAAGACACAGATCGACCTTAACAACGTGACTGTATTTGCTAAAGGCGATGATAGTGCGTTTATTTATGATGGTACAGGCATCACGGAAGTTTATGGTGGAGCAAGTGGCAGTATGGAAGTTGGCAAAGTCTACAATGTCTCAGGCACAATGGAATGGTACTATGGTCTTTGGGAAATATCAAATTCAACGGCCACAGAACAAACATCAGCTACGCCACAATATCCGACACCAGAAGTATATACGAGCGTTCAAGATGCAATTGATGGATTTGTAGCAGAGGGGTTAGATGAACCCGCTTCCGGTAACGTTACGGATGGTAACATGGAACCCATATACGCTACCATTACCGGTACTGTCTACATGACAAACGATGATATGCAAGATGACTATAACACATGGATTGTTGATGTTAATGAAACAGATAAAGCAGCTGCAATTGTTGGCACAACCTCATTACCAGCTGATGCATTTATGGTTTACTATCACACATTAGATTTTATAGCACTTAGAGCTTATAATGGTCAAACAGTAACCATCGATGTTGTTATTTACACATACCGTTCAAATAATTTAGCGTTTGCTCTTTATTATGTAGGTGGTCCAGAAGGTATAGTTGCCGCTAACTTGACAGACGCTGATAAGATTCAAATTGACGCAAATTCATTATCACTTCCAGCATCGAGTGCAGAAGCACTGACGCTTGATTTACCAACAAGTGGCGTCCAAGGGTCAACAATCGTTTGGTCATTTACCGACAGTGAAGATCCAAATAAAACGTACGTTAATTTAACAACAGGTGAAACAACTGTTCCGGTTGGCTTACAAGTTGAAGTTGGCCTAACTGCGACAGTTTCATTTACTGGCCAAGATGATATCGTTGTCAATTTTGTTATTAAACTTGGTGAATATCCACTAAGTACAGTTGCAGATGCCTATAATACTACACTGTTTAATGATGGTGATATTGTACGAATTCAAGGCATATTGATTGGTGGACAATCAAGTTATTATTACCTACAAGATTCAACTGGTGGTATAGGTATTTATCCAGCAAGCTCACCATCAGAATTACGTGTAAATTTTGCTGAGTATGCTTTTGGTTCAGAAATTGAAATTATTGGAGAATTAGTTTCATTTAGAGGTTATTTAGAAGTTAATGTCACAGCCGTTGATGATGTAACAGTAATTGAAGATGAGCCAGCACTTCCCACACCAACAGCTATAGATGGCCTTGACTTTACGGAAGCTGCACTTGGCGATTATAGAAGTGAATTAGTAAAAATTGATGCCCTCTTGATTTCATCAATTGAAGTAGATTCACACGATACATATTATTTTGGTTTCTACAATCCAAGTACAGGTCAAGTAATTGAAGGTATGTTTGATAATAGAAGCAGTGGATATACAGAAGCGCTAACAGCATTGCAAGCATTAGAAGTTGGTGATCTTGTTGATATTACATCAGTGGTTTTGAAAATAAATGATGGTATAGCATCTTTTGTTTTTCATTCAAATGGTGAAATTGTTGCAAGTTCAACGACACTAACAGAAGCTGAATATGCTGCTGCAGCTGCAGACTTATTGGATGTACCTGAAGTTGGAGATGAAGTTACTACTGATTTAACATTACCAACAGTCGGTCTATTTGGAGCAACAGTTGCTTGGACATCTTCCAATCCAGCAGTTATTTCAATTACAGGTGTTGTTACACGTCCAGTAGAAGGTCAACCAAATGTTGATGTTACATTAGGATATACAGTTACAGTTGGCGAAACAACATTAACAGAAATTACAGTTGTTGTTACAGTTTTAGCAGAAGTTGCACAACCAACACCAGAGTTATTCTTCTCTGAATATATTGAAGGCGGAGGTTATAATAAAGCAATTGAAATTTATAATCCAACAGGAGTTTCAGTGGATTTAAGCGTGTATTCTGTAGAACTTTATTCAGGCGAAAGCACTTCAGCATCTCAAACGGTTGCATTATCTGGAACATTAGCATCAGGCGAAGTATATGTACTCTATAATAGTGGTGCAATTACGGCCATTTCTGATGAAGGTGATTTGTCGAACAATTCAGTAATTAACTTTAATGGTGATGATGAATTGGTACTCAAGAAGGATGGCACAATTATCGATGTGATAGGAACAGTAGGAAACACTGGCAATTTTGCTCAAGATGTTACACTAGTAAGAAATGCTTCAATCGTTATCGGTAACACAACATATACTGAATCCGAATGGACACCGTATGCAAAAGACACAACAACTTATATTGGTTCACACACATGTGATTTACCAGCTGCTTCTTAACAGTTAATTATTTACAATTTAAAGAGCGCGATTCATTCGTGCTCTTTTCTTTTTGCTCAAACATAATCTTCTACTTATTGTATAATAATAAGTGAGTCTTTTTTGAAAGGTACTAGCATGTCACTAAAAACATTTGGAATTATCGTATATATCGCCTTCATAGCAATGGTCACATATTTTGTAGCAACCTTTAGCGAAGCATCAAAAGTGATTGATTTTTTAGCAGATAGACAAGAAGAACTATTAGCAGATGACAGTAAACTGATACTCGCATCCAACATTGCTAATCAACATGATGGTACGGATGCATATACATTGTCAGAACCACTTTTTGATGAGATGTTTGTAGCTGTTGATCATGGTATACATCTAATGATTTATCCCGTTGCCCTAATCCAAGGCAATCAAACCAAAAACAGAATAGCCATCTTGGCAAAAGACATCCGGATTGACGATGATCTCGCTGTGACGAATGAGGATGGTTATCATGACATTAATATTCGTATTACATTTGATCGTGATATTGTTATTGGCGATACAGTAGAAAATGAATTTGATGAAACATTTGTATCTATATTTGAAGATGCAACTAGATTATTTTTAATTGATGCATCGATGCTTGAAACAAACACCGGACAAGCTCGAATTGTACATATCAGCATTTCTTATGCGACTACACTAGGTACATATACAAAACTTGTTGGTTTAACAAATAGCACACTTGCGACCACAAACACAGTGGACTTGTTTGCTTCATCATATAATAGAGAGCTCAATGTATTAACGCCCGAAGCACTTGATATAACCGGAAATTATGGTATTGATGATATCGCGCAAAACGGTGATTTATACTATGATGCAACGCTTGTTGATGAATTGAACAGTTATAACTGGTACATTATTTTATATATTGGTATAGAAATGATTGTAGTTGCTACTGTAAGTTACTTCTTATATTTTCATAAGTATGTGATGAGAAAAGTTCATGATAAACAAAGTATAAAACAAGCAGCAGAGAGAAAAAGATATGAAGAAATCAAAGCTGAAATCAAAACACATCACACGAGTGATGTTTAGCGTGTTTATGTTAAAATAAATATGAGGTGAGACCAACATGAAAAAACAATTATTATTTATCTTAAGCCTAGTGTTAACATTTGGGCTATTTGCGTGTGGTGGCGGTTCAACATCACTTGTAATTTCTAAGGTATTTGATGCAACAGCGCAGTCAGATAATGTGATTGAACTATACAATACATCAGATCAAAATATAGACCTTAACAATTATAGTCTTAACTTTTATACAAATGGGTCAATAGAAGTCTCAAAAACGATTGATTTAACCGGCACAATAGAGGCAAACAGTTATTTTGCTATCAGCGGAAATGCAGCAGTTGATTCGACAATCATAGCAAAAACAGATTTCGTATACGATATGGATTCGCTACCATTTAACGGAAACGATGTCATTGAATTAACATATAATGGAACAGTGATTGACACAGTTGGACAAAAAGGGATTAATATCGCCTATGCAAAAGATCTAACACTGATTAGATTAGGTGAACCTTCATCATATACGCCTAGTGCAGAATTTTATGAATATGATTTCATATACTATCTACCGGATTTATTTCAATATTTGAAAAATGACGATTACGAGATTAAAACATTAGATGATTTATATGCAGGGCCAAGATTAGAAGATAGATACCTAACTATGCCATATGTAAACGAAACAGTCACTACTAACGGCGGTGGAGGTGCAGTTGAAACAGTTAATGCTGGCATAGCAGACGGGGATACGGCATATTTTAGTGCTGAAGATGGATTTCCTGGCGGATCAGTTAGATATTTTTATCTAAACACACCAGAAGTTGATGGATCGTACGTTTCTGCCGAACCATGGGGATATGTGGCAAGTAAATATAATAAAGAATACCTATTAAATGATGCTGCAAGCAAGACCATTCATATTCAATCAATCCCGGGATATTCATTAACAGAAGTGAATGGCAGAAATCTTGCACTTGTTTGGGTTAACGGCTATCTTTCACAATTTTTAATTGTAAGTGAAGGGTTATCAGAGGATGTTGGTATAACATATGAATCGCATGATTTGGCACTCAGTTATAAAAATGTACCATATTTGACATTTTTAAGATTTGCAGAAGAAAGAGCAATTCAAAATGGTTGGGGAACAAAAGGATATCCTTCTAATCCAAATGGCGAAAAATCACCAGATTGGAATTATAATGGTGATTATAATACGACCAATAATCCCGTTTGGACGCCCCACTTGGCTTTACCTTGGGAATAGGAGGATATGAGATGAAAGTATTAGTTGTTGGCGGAGCGGGTTACATTGGAAGTCACACGGTATACGAGCTTATCAGAGCTCATCACGATGTCATCGTATTTGATAATCTATCAACCGGACACAGAGAATTTGTTCCCAAAGAAGCCGTCTTTTATAAAGGAGACATTACAAAGAGAAAAGATTTAGAAGCTGTTTTTGAACACGAAAACATCGATGCAGTGATGCATTTTGCTGCTAAAATTGTTGTTCCCGAATCGGTTGAACAACCACTTGCATATTATCATAATAATGTAGAGGGGGTTCGTGTACTTTTGGAAACCATGAAGGATTTTAATGTCAAGCGATTCATATTTTCATCAACAGCGGCTGTTTACGGAGAAGCGAACGGGGTTTGTCACGAAAGTGATGTACTTGCGCCAATTAACCCCTATGGTGAAACCAAGCTCGCTGTTGAAAAGATGATTAAATGGGTAGCGAATGCACATGACATGCATTATGTTATTTTTAGATATTTTAATGTAGCTGGCGCTGATAAAACATTAGAAATTGGGTATAAAGTCAGTAAGCCCACACATCTTATTCCAATAGCAAACGAAGCTGCATTAGGCATTAGAGATCACTTGGATATTTATGGGAATGACTATGAGACGAAAGATGGCACATGCATTAGAGATTATGTTCATGTGACTGATCTTGCACAAGCACATGTTTTAGGCGTTGAATATTTAAATAATAAAGACACTTCACAAATCATAAATTTAGGATCCAATCAAGGATTTAGTGTGATGGAGGTTGTCAAAACACTTGAAAACATCCACCCAGTAAAATATCAATATGCCAATAGACGTGCAGGGGATCCAGCAATATTGATCGCGTCCAATGATCTAGCTAAAAAGATTTTAGGATGGGAACCTAAATTGCCACTTTCGGAAATGATTAGATCGGACTTAGAATTTCATAAAAGGACGCTCATAAACCAATAATATGATGAAGAAGAAGCGATAGATAAATCGCTTTTTCTATCTAAATATGTTATAATATTTTAATCCCTCGAAAGGAAAAAGAGATGACGCTAATAAATCATATAAAAACCATAATTGAAGGCTATGATACCATTATCATCCATCGGCACAGCAGACCTGATATGGATGCGATTGGTAGTCAATATGGCTTGAAATTATTGCTTCAAGAAAATTATCCCAATAAAAATATTTATGCGGTAGGCGATTGTAATCAAATGTGCTATCAAGCGATGATGGATAATCTCGATGATTCGGTTTATCATCAGGCGCTAGCAATAATCACGGATGTCGCCGTTACACATATGATAAGTGATAATCGATATATGTTAGCGAAGGAAAGAGTCATCATTGATCATCACCGTAATGACACGGATGTCGCCGATGTTTCTATTTTTTATAAAGATGCTGAATTCGCATCTGCTGCAGAAATGATCGTCTATATAGCACGCACATTAAAATGGCGGATTACACCAGAAACAGCAACCTATCTTTATGGTGGTATGGTGACCGATACAGGTAGATTCTTGTATCTAAATAATGCAAAACAAACCTTTGAGTTGGCAGCGTACATCGTACCTTTTAATCCAGATATTCAATCGTTTTATCAATTCATTTATACGGAGCCGCTTAAAAAAAGATTAGCTAAAAATCTATTTGCAAGTTTTGATATCACAGAACACGGTGTTGCATATCGCAAAAATACGAATGATTTGATTAAACGATCTGGATTGGATTTTCAATCTGTGAGCAGAGGCATGATCAATCAAATGGCGGGCATCAAAGAAGTTCCAATCTGGCTAAGTTTCACGGAAGATGAAGAAAACCATAAAATTGTCGGCGAATTCCGCTCACGAGACATCACGATTGTTGATATTGCTAAACACTATGGTGGTGGTGGACACAACAACGCTTGTGGTGCGAGTTTTTCTGACTGGGAAACCGTCGATCAAAGTATCAAAGACTTCGATGAAAGGGCAAAAAATTATGAAAAGAATACTTGATAAAATTAAAAAATATGAGACAATCATCATCCACGGACATAAAAGACCCGATGGCGATTGTTATGGCGCGCAATTCGGATTGAAGGATCTCATCAAGCAATCCTTTCCTAACAAGCATGTCTATGTTGTTGGTCAAACATCGTCATATGTGGATTATGTTGGGCAGGTAGACATCGTTGAAGATCATCAATATCAAGGGGCACTATCAATTGTTGTTGATACTGCAATTCAAGATCGCATCAGCGATTCGAGATATATTAACGGCAAAGAGATAATCAAAATCGACCATCATATTCCAGTTGAAGATTATGGTGACTTGATGTGGGTAGACACCAATTTTCCGTCATGCGCACAAATGATTGCATATTTTTATTATAAATTTAAGGATGAATTAAAATTATCCAAAGCAGGGGCAATTGCATTATATACAGGTATTGTAACGGACACGGGTCGTTTTAGATATCGTGGTGTTTCTAAATTAACGCATCAATTAGCCGGCATGCTATTAGAAAAAGGTGTTGATGTTGAATATATCGATAGTCATCTTTCCAAAGAATCTCTTTCGATGATTGCTTTAAAAGGCTATGTGTATACAAATTATGCCACAACAGGCGGATTCATATATGCTAAAATGACACGTGCTGTAATTGAAAAATATAATGTCACTGATGAACAAGCAGCATCGACAGTTAATGCACTTGGAGGTATTGAAGGATATCCTGTTTGGGCGTTGTTTATCGAATACCCAAATGAGATTAGAATTCGTTTACGCTCATCTGGACCGACGATTAATGAACTTGCAAACAAATATGGCGGTGGCGGTCATGCTAAAGCTTCAGGTGCTAGACTTGAAAGTTGGGATCAACTAGATGATTTTATTCGTGATGTCAATGAGGTTATCAATCAATGGAATCAAATATCTTGATAGACCAATGTGAAGCCGTACGCATCAACAAGCCGATGCTGCCATTGCAGGAGATTGAAAGAAGTTTAACAAAAACATATAAAAAGGATATTTTTGTCCCTTTTGTCAAAACAATCAATCTTTACCACTTAGTAGAACCAGGCGATAAGATAGCAGTTGGTGTTTCAGGTGGTAAAGACAGTCTGCTTCTAGCAAAACTGTTTCAAGAATTAAAACGGCATAATAAAATACCTTTTGAGCTTGTCTTTTTAGCCATGGATCCTGGATTTCATAAAGCCAATAGAAATAAATTGGAAGATAACTGCAAGGCCTTGGATATACCAATAGAAATACGAGAATCAGAAGTTTTCCACGTTGCGGGTAAACTGGCAAGTGACAATCCTTGTTATTTGTGTGCAAGGATGAGAAGAGGATTTCTTTATCAAGCGGCATTAGATTTAGGATGTAACAAGTTGGCGTTAGCACATCATTTTGATGATGTGATTGAAACCACACTCTTAAATATCTTTTATGAAGGTCAATTTATGACGATGGTACCGAAAATCAAAGCGACAAACTTTGCAGGTATCGAACTTATTAGACCTATGATGCAAGTCAAAGAAAAAGATGTCATACGGTGGATAAAACACAGTGGTATCCAGGCCATGAATTGTGGATGCACGGTTACTGCTAAAAAGACATCGTCAAAACGCAGAGAGATTAAAACACTAATTACATCGCTTAGAAAAGACAATCCCCACGTCGATCAAATGATCTATACAAGTGCAACCAATGTCAACATTGATGCCATTCTTGGTTATCGTAATCGCGATAAAAAAGTCGATTATAATGAGATTTATAAAGAAAGGAGCAAGTAATGATGGAATATATTTATGATTTGCAGTTAAGTTTTAATCAAATTCTATTCATGATTATTATACCGATTGCTTTAACGTATGTTTTTTCAGGATTTGTAGGCCTTGAAAGACAAAACGTTGGTAAAGCGGCTGGGTTATCATCACATGTTTTGGTGGGTATAGGAGCCGCAGGTATTGCAATTATGCAACGGCTGATGTTTCAATATCAACTAGACAATAATTTTACAAATCCAGAAGGACAACGTATTATCGCTCAAGTCGTCACTGGAGTTGGTTTTATCGGTGCTGGTGCCATTCTAAAAGACCATGCACACATCAGGGGTATCACAACAGCTGCGACACTTTGGTTCTCAGCTATGGTTGGTGTGGTTTTAGGCAGTGGTTATCTTGTCTTGGGATCTATCCTTGGTGTGTTTATGGTCGTATTGATTTTGGTCCGTGATATTGTAAGAGGGCTAAATCCATTTAAGTCACAAATTGGTAGCAACAAGGTTGAGCCTACACGTGGAGACATCGAAGAAGATGAATGATACGATTGCTGCAATTTCTACTGCTTTTGGAACGGCAGGTATCGCTGTTATTAGAATCAGTGGTGAAGGAGCAATTCCCGAATTTAATCATATATTCAAAGGCCGAGATTTGACAAAAGTCAAAAGCCATACCGTTTGGTACGGACATGTGCTCGATGAAGATGGCAGCTATTTGGATGAAGTCATGGTCACGGTATTAAAAGCACCTCGCTCATTTACAGCCGAAGACATGATTGAAGTATCCACACATGGTGGTATTTTAATCGTACAAAAAGTGCTTGAACGTATTTTAACCCAAAACATCCGTTTAGCTGAACCAGGAGAATTCAGTGAAAGGGCATATTTAAATGGACGCATCGATTTAGTTGAAGCAGAATCTATTATGGATTTGATTCATGCAAAAAGCGAACAAGCATTAAAAATCGCTAATCTAGGCATTCAAAAAGAAACATCGAATATGATTAGAAAATTGCGAGATAAGTTATTATCAATCATCGCACAAATCGAAGTAAATATTGATTATCCCGAATATGATGATGCGGTCGTGATGAGTAAAGAAATCATCAAGCCAGAGACTGAAGCGCTACTCAAATCGATTAATGAAATCATGCGTGAATCACGCAAAAATCAAATGATAAGAGAAGGGGTTAAAACAGCGATTATCGGTCGTCCTAATGTCGGTAAAAGTAGCCTTCTTAACGCCTTGTTAAACGAAGATAAAGCCATCGTTACCGAGATTGAAGGCACAACGAGAGATGCCATCGAAGCACAGGTCAATATCCGTGGAGTTACACTTATATTAGTCGATACAGCAGGGATAAGAAAAACTGAAGACATGGTTGAACAAATGGGAATCAATCGATCTAAAAAAGCAATTGATGAAGCAGAATTGGTCTTGCTTGTTTTAGATCAAAGCAAGGCTTTAACGGATGACGATAAAGAACTTTTAGCATTAACAGAAAATAAAAGAAGACTCATTATTGGTAATAAAGCGGATCTACCACAAACCATGCATATGCCATCAATTTCGGTATCTGCGTTGACTAAAAAAGGCTTATCACAACTAGAAGAAGCAATTCTTGAGACATTATCATTGTCTGATATTGAATCTAGAAATTATAATTATCTTTCAAATGTTAGACATATTATGAAAGTCAAAGAAGCGAAAGAATCACTGCAAAATGTGTTGGTTTCAATTGAGAATGATATGCCAGTTGATGTATACGCCATCGATCTAACGCAAGCATGGAAATCACTCGGTGAAATTTTAGGTGAATATTATCAAGATGATTTACTCAATGAATTATTCAGCAAGTTCTGTTTGGGTAAATAACGTATCATCTACTGAATATTTTAAAGGATACATGATATAATAAAGTGAAATGAGAAAGAGAGGATTTTGCACGTGGCATATGTAGCATTATATAGAACATATAGAC
>WOYI010086149.1_pt1 | contig 16224 bp, 10 predicted proteins | sample 6423411 | NCBI WGS metagenome assembly WOYI01 (sample SAMN13441803, study PRJNA592873) | oil field metagenome | biome: oil field; feature: oil-well bore; material: oil-contaminated soil; isolation source: oil-contaminated soil from oil-well borehole | place: Germany: Wietze | collected 2016-10-18 ...
TTATTTCGATACTCCTTCTTCTGTTTTCCAGCTTTGCGATGGCGGTTTTTTCGGCCGGTGAGACAAGGCTTTTCCGCCGGAGGTTGGTACGGCTTATGGGGCTGGTCTTCCCGTTAGTCGTATTTCCTGTCTGGGGAGCAGGGATCTTCCGGGTCTGCCTTTTCATACCCTGTATTGCCCTGGGCCTGCTTGAACTTTCAAGGTTTTGGAGTGCCGACGGGAAACCGTGGATCCAGAGGCTGATCTCCCCTATAGCCAAGGAGGGTGAAGAGAAGCATGTCTCAGGCCTGGCTGTCTTCTTCTGGGGTTCTTCACTTGCCTCGCTGGCGCCAGGAAGTATAGGCCCTGCCGTAATGGCTATGGCGACCATTTCCGATGCATGGGGAGCAATGGCCGGATCTTTCCCGGGGGGTAAAAGAACGGCTTTTGGTAAATCGATCCACGGGACTGCGGCCTGTTTTATTTCGGCCCTCTGGATGGGTCTGGTATTTTCAGCCCTCTTTCCATCGCCCGGGGTCTCCACGGTCCAATTGACTCTGGCTTCCGTCGCCATTGCAGCCGCTGAAAGGTATACTCCAGGAAAATTTGATAACTTGACATCCCCTGTAGCCGGTGCGATAACGATGCTTCTCACACAACTTTAGATCGCTCCCGTATAGTGTCTCTCATAAGGATGCACTGTTCCCGGAAAGCGGCGATCTCAGCTTCAAGATTAGGGTTGGGCGACTCACCGAAAGAGGCGTGCATGACCGGGACTATGATATCGGGGTCCCTGCGCCTTGCCGCCTTGAGCATCCCTCGTATTCTGGCGGTAGCCACGCCCTCCTGCATGCAGGTGAATGGACCGACATGAAATAATCCGCAGACCGGGTGTTCCCGGGATCCGGAGATCTCTCCGTTCAGGAATGCGTTGAATATCCCGACAGAAATAGCTGATTCACCCGTTATGTCGGCGTGGTAGATCTGTTTTCGCTCAAGTTCCGGAATGGTCTTTTCGGGGAGAGGGATGACCCACCTGCCGGAAAGAAGTTCCCTTGAGCCATTTCTGATGATCTTTTCCACGAAGTTCATGTACATCGAGGCTGCCTTGTACTCCAGCCGGGGATCCTTTCCCCCCGCGATATGGATAACGTAGCGTAGCCACTCTGAGACGGGACCCCTCACAAGTTCCAGGCCCTCTTTTTCAAGCATCTCTGCCACATGCCCCGTGTAGGGATCGTGCTGGCGCATGTATATCTCTCCAAGATAAAGGACCAGGGGGAACCTTTCAGAACAGGGAGAGGAGATCGATGAGAAGATGGAGGCGGTCTCCTTTCCCCATTCAAGTATATTCCTAAGTGATGCTCCCTCTGTTTCGAACATTTTTCCCAGAAAAAGGAGCCTCTTCTCCGAGGCTTCGTGAAAGAGATCCCTGTCGGACGCGTAAGGGCGGAATCTCAGCACCAGGTCGTCGTATAGATCGGCGGCGCGCAGGGAGTTGTATATGTCGCGCAGGAATCCGGTCCTCGCAAGAGGTGACCATGGCAATCCCAGGGATTTTGCGTCCAGGTAGCCGTTCTTTGTGGTCGGGGAAAGGACCGGGACCTTCCCGAACCCGAGTTCGTCAAGAATAAGGCCCATGACCTCGGCGTATTTCCCGAATCTGCATGGCCCGCTGGTGGTGGGCAGAAAAACAAGATATTCCGAGTTTACTCTCTCCCTCCCGATACGCTCAGCCTCCCGTTCAAGGTGCGAAATGATATCGCCGACAACTCCTTTGAGGGGGAAACACGTTTCGGTTGAGATAAGCCTGTCGGCGGTCTCACGTGCTCCGGGGGTTGCCGTAGGTGGGACTATGGCGTTTATGCCCCAGTATCTACCGGCCGCTGCCCCCATAATGCTTGCGTTGCCCATGGAGGGTACAAGCCACTTCCTGTCGCTTGTTGCGCCAGGCTTTTGCCTGACGAAAGAGAAAGCGCTCATCGTTGTCTTCCCTGGACGCCAACTGGAAACTACACGCTGGAAGGCTTCGGCGCGGGTCACGAATGGGGCGTTGTTCGTCTGGGCATCCGTAAGGAGGTGGAGAAAAGGTTTTTCCTCCCTTCTGAAAATGGCGTCCTCCATCATGAATTTGATCGAATCCGGACCACAGGCGAAGTTCATCTGTCTTATGGGAAACAGCCTTTCGTGGCGGGCGGTATATATGGAAGCCTTGATTATCTCCGAACTGTGTTCCCAATATTCGTTTGGCACAAGATCGTCAATGGGGATCGATGAGTACAGGTGAGCAATAAATGTCTGGGGGATATAGAACATTCCACGGACGGATGAGAACATCCTGCCCGTATCAGAGGACGCAGCAGGGTCCAGCACCACGTAATCCCGGCCAAGCCCGACGTAACCCGGTTCTCCCTTTTCCTTTATCATTGCCATGAATCTGTCTCCAGTTGCGGCTATTTCCCTGATGAATGAGGCCTCCCGTGAATCCGCCCTGGCGAAGGCATCAATAATGTCCGCGAGGGACCTTCTGTGACCGATCCGCGCAAGATCCTCTCTCAGTGCCCTGGCCATCTGCTTCCTGTCCCCCAGGTGCCAGACGGGCCGGATAACCCTGGTCTCTGAAAGCCCAAGATCGTCCGAGGGAAGAAATCCCTCTGCTTCAGTGTAGATGCAGAAAATGTGCGCCGGATCCGCGTTGCGTGTACGGTCTATGAAACCCGGGATGAATATGTGATCGATCCTGCTGTCAGCGGCAAGAAGGGCCGTATGTCCCGCCGATATCTTCATTGCGACGCAGAAGTCTGTAGAGGAGTGCCGCAAACCAAGGCGGGAAACCCTTTCATCTGAGACAGGTGAGAGAACGGGCAGGAAGCCCAGTTCTGAAAAGAGTGCTCCCGACCACACTGCACGGCTTCCGATGGTTGCGGAGCAGCGCCTGATGCCAACAATGGTTCTCCCGGCGGTTTCTGCTTCGAAAAGGTCATCGAAAAGCACCCCATCAAAATGTTTCTCGACAAGAGAGTGGAAAACACGTACATAGTCCGGCCTGCTGGCATCAACCCCCTCGCTGTTGCCCAGGGGGCAAAAGCCTCCGGTAACTGTCTCCTCGCCGCCAATGGTAAAGATCTTCAGTTGGCAGTCCCTTTTCCCGCAGGATCTACCCTGGAAATGTTCCCTGCAGCTGATCGCAAAATGCGAGAAATCCCCCCCTGCAGAGTCCCACCCCCTGAAAGCGGAAGCCGTTTCCCTGCCTTCATCTCTTGCGGAGAGGATACTTTCCCTGATGAAGATAGCAGCTCCGAGTGCGCCCATAAGTTCCCTGTTCGGGTAAGCGTGGATGTCCTGCCTGGTTACGTCCGCCATTGCTGCCAGGAAAGCCTTCCCGAGGGCGGGTCCTCCCTGGCAGGAGCACTTATGGCGTACGTGCTTCGAACCACCTACGAATTTGTTGAAATAGCTCGAAGCGGTGGCGCGGACTATAGCAGCGGCTATCTCGGGCACAGTGTGGTTCTCGGCTATCAGTCTGTGTTCCTCCATCTCCATGAAGACGCCGCAGGTGGCGTCGATCAGTGGGACCCGTTCTGCGCGGAGGGCCTCCTCCTGGAGAGAATCCCTTACATCCAGCCCCAGTATCATGGCCATGTTATCCATCGTCTGGCCGGCACCGGCCTGGCAGGAGTAGTTCATCCTTGCCTCGTCCACCTCGTCAGTGGCACGCCCGCCCTCGCGCCTGAACGTGGTGAACTTCATATCCTGGCCGCCTATCTCGAATATCGTGTCGATCCCGGAATCCATAGACCTTATGCCGATGGCATGGCATGTGATCTCGTCCACCGAAGTGTCAGGGATCATTTTCCCCTCTGCTTCAAGTATTTTGCGCATTGCCGGGCTTGACAGTACTCTTTCGAAAAGCCTGCGGGCCGATCCTGTCGTACAGATACCTGCGACCTGGGGTTTCCCAGTAGATGAAGAGAGGCGGTCCATTATCTCTGCCAGCGCTCCCAGCGGGTTTCCGTGGGTTGAGACGTATTCGCCGCCAAGGGGTCTTCCCGTTTCGAGCGAAACAACAACAGCCTTGGTGGTGGTGGATCCTCCGTCGACACCTATTACAACCTCATTCGTGCCTGCCTGTATCTCCTCTGAGGGTGAATTAACGCGGGTGTGGATGAAAACCCTTTTCATGGAATCCGAGAGGGGAGGGGCGTATTGCCTTCTGGCGCGCGCGGCGGTTGCGACCTCTCCGATCCTGCCCATATCGATCGTCACCCTGTTTCCCCTCTCAATCGCAATGAGGGCCGCCCCGACCGCACCGACATTCGCAAAATGCGCCGGGCGCTCCAGGTCCAGGGATGTCATTTCGCGTATATGACCAAGAAGGGGGTCGCACCCCGCAAGCCATCCGGTGAGAGAGGCTTTTGATCCGGGTTCCAGGTCCCTGTTGCCTATCACGTCATGGACGATGTTCGAGGCCACTGTCCGGAAAAGCCTGGCCATAATAAGGCCTCGGGTCATGCCCTCATTCTGGTCATGTATCAGGTCAGATTGAAGAACCACGCCGCACCTTGCGTTGTAGGCTCCGGCGTTTCTGTGCTCCAGTGCTTCCCTTTCAGCCACTCTGAGGCTGTCGGTGAATGACTCAGGGTCGTCCTTTTGGGGAGGGTAGAGCCGGCGGACCTGTTTTTCAAGCAGGGTCCCGGAACCGGCGCCGCACTTGCTGCTGGTGCCCCAGTCTAGAAGCACCGGCCGTTCCGGGCATCCTGAAACCATGAAGAAATAGGCGTCCTTGGCTCCCAGGTGAATGATAACTCTGCTCAGGGGGCTTGTCCTGGCGGCACCCCGCAGTAGGCAGACACTGTCGTGTTCGCGTAGAATGCCTGGAAAAACCTCAGGGAAGTGGATCGAACCTATTCCCGTGAACGCAGTCGACAGGATTGACCTTGCGGGGAAAATGCTCGTTATCATATCCCAGATCTTGACGAGAGCATCGACAGGTTTTCCGGAATGAAGGACAGGAGGGGGGGAGTAGGCAACAGAACTATCAGCTCTCACCACGGAACAGTGGAGTGCAGCCGATCCAATATCAAAGCCGGCGAAAAGATCATTTTCGATGGCCGCCACCACCTTCAGGGGAATATGTCCCCTGACGCAGATTGAGCCTCACTACATAAAGTGATTATACAACGCAGTGCAAGGTGTGGATCACCCTCCGTAAAGGAATAATATGATATCCTGAGCCGGTCAGTTCAATAAAATGCTTTCGGAGGTGCATTCAGACATGCAGGTGAAAAACACAGATATTTCTCCGTCCCGGTGGACAGGTGATGCGATAGTTCTCTTCCTTTTCGAGGGAGATCTGGAACCATTAAAAGTGCTTGGGGACGACATATCGCCGGTGGTGCTTGAGATGGCGATGCGAGTCGTTTTTTCCGCAAAAAATGACACGTTCCTGGCGCTCAATGCCCCTGGCGAGAGAGTGCGCAGCGTGTACCTGGCAGGTCTTGGGAAGAAAGAAAAGGTTTCGCTCGACAGCTGGCGCAGGGCCATGGCCGTTGCCGTGAAACAGGCTGGCAAGGACAGATGCCGGAAGATGCTTGCAGTCCCGGGCGAGGCGGCAGAACCGGCGGTGTCGACCACGCTCGCGGAGGGATCTCTTCTTGGGGAGTACCGCTTCGAAAAATACAAAAGCAAGGACGACCCATCTGAAGTTCCCACGTTGCTGGAAGAACTTCACATCCAGGGAGGCCAAAAAGAGGCCATAGAAAAGGGTCTGGTGATAGCCCGTGCGCAGAACTTCGCCAGGGACCTTGCCAACGAGCCAGGCAACGTGATCAACCCGGTCACCCTGGCTGAACAGGCCCGAAGGATGTCGGAAGAAACGGGGATCGAGTGCAACATTCTTGACGAAAAGAAAATGGAAGATATGAGAATGAACGGTATTCTCAGCGTCGGTGGAGGTTCCCACACCCCCCCGAGATTCATCCACATGATCTACAGGCCCGACGGCACTTCGTCCGGACGTGTGGCCTTCGTTGGCAAGGGGCTCACCTTCGACAGCGGCGGCCTCAACACAAAACCGGGTGACTACATGAGGAACATGAAGGGCGACAAGACCGGTGCCTGCAACGCGATCGCCATCATGAAGGCTGTTTCGGAGATCAAGCCCGGTTTCGAGGTGCATGCCTTTGTGGGGGCTGTCGAGAACATGCCGGGGGGTGGAGCCTACAGGCCCGACGACGTCATCAGGATGTTCAGCGGCAAGACCGTGGAAGTCGACAACACCGATGCGGAGGGGCGGATCCTTCTCGGTGATGTGCTTGCATACGCCTCCAGGCAGGAGCCTTCAGTGATAGTGGACATGGCGACACTCACAGGAGCCTGCGTGGTGGCGCTTGGTCCATACACTGCCGGGATCTTTACGAACGAAGCGGAACTTGCATCATCTTTCATGGAAGTCTCCCGCAGCACGGGCGAACGCCTATGGGAACTGCCAATGGACGACGAACGCCTTAAGAAGAAGATCCGCTCGGAAGTTGCAGATGTCCTGAACACAGGGGGAAGGTACGGCGGAGCGATAACCGCAGCAATGTTCCTGAGGGAGTTCGTCGGAGAGGGGATCAGATGGCTTCACATGGACATAGCGGGAGTCGACACATCCGACGAGGACTACGGCTACTACCGCAAAGGAGCCACCGGCTTCGGCGTCCGCACCTGTCTTGCATGGCTAAGTAAATACGAAAGCCGTTAATCGTAAATCGTAAATCGTAAATCGTGAACCGTGAACCGTGAACCGTGAACCGTGAATCGTGAATCGTAAGGGCTGTCATTCTGACGTCGTCCTGAAGCGGTTCTGCGAAGCGACGACAAAGTGCCCCAATCCGCGAAACTTGCGGATGCAGGGTAAGAACCGGTTTAGGAAATGATCCCACCAGTGGGTGTTCCTAGGTTTTTGTCCACAGGTGGGATCCGGTTATTAATTTTCGACTAACGACTCACGATCTACTGATTACCGCTTACGGTTCACGACTGACGAGGCGGCTTTGCCGCCTACGATACTGCTTTTCTTTCCTTCGAAAACCTCTCGTACTCCCGCCCGTCCATGATCTCCTTCAGATGCACCGCAACCCTCCACACATCGTGAAATGTGGAGTAAAGCGCCACCGGGGCTATCCTTATCACATGCGGGGGACGGAAATCCGGTATCACTCCGCGGGCTATAAGCGCCTCGTTTATCCTCATCGCCTCGGCCGGGTGCTCAAGCGCGATGTGGCCGCTCCTTCTTTCCGGCTCCAGGGGTGTTCCGATGCGGAATCCATAGGGTTCCTGCGAAAGATATGTCTGGACCAGTCTTACGAAGAACGACGTAAGGGCCATTGACTTCTCCCGTATACGATCTATCCCTGCTTCCAGGGTCACCTTGAGTGCTCCATCTACTGCGGCCGAACCCGGGATCGAAGGGGATGATATCTGCCAGGCCCCGGCACTTTTTGCCGGGATGAATTCGAGGTTCATCTCGAACTGGCGCGCCTTCTCGTACCCGAACCACCCCGCCAACCCGGGCATGGTGCCGAAATGGCGTCGGTTGACGTAGAGAAAGGCCGGTGCTCCGGGGCCCGAGTTCATATACTTGTAGCTGCACCAGAAGGCGAAATCCACCCCCCAGTCGCTCAGGAAGTGGGGCACCGCCCCGGCCGAATGCGAGCAGTCGAAGCCGATGAGGATGCCTCGCTTTTTCGCCTCTGCAGTGAGCCTTTCCATGTCGAGAAGTTGGCCGCTTCTGTACAGCACCGACGGCAGGAGGACAAGGCAGACATCGGGGCGCATCTGGCTGATGATCTCATCCTCGTCGAGAAAACGGCCGTCCTTCGAGCGGACCAGCCGAAGAGATCCTTCCGGATCGAAACCCCTCAGTGCTGCCTGGCTCCTCAGGGCATAAAGGTCCGTCGGAAAGTTCAGCTCGTCGGCCAGGATGACATGGCGGTCCGGTGTCGGGCGGTAAAAGGTGGACACCAGGGAGTGAAGGTTCACCGTCGTCGTACCCGTCAGCACCACCTCTTCGGGTTCCGCTCCAACCAGTGCCGCCGCTTTTGCTCCAACACTCTCGGCCATCTCGAACCAGGGAGGTTCCCCTTCAAGCCACCCCCTGATGCCGAGCCTCTTCCACTCATCCAGGGCCCTCAGGATGGATCCTTCACCATCCTTCGGGCAGAGCCCCAGCGAGTTGCCGTCCATGTAGATGCTCCCGGGCAGCAGGTGGAACCTTTCCCTGAAAGACGAAAGTTCGTCCTTTGAATCCATTTCAGCAGCGAAATTTTCTTCCGAAACCAGAGTCGCGCTCATGCTGGACACCTCCTCTGAATGGTTTTATCGTATCGGAACTGATCATCTCACGTTCCCGCGATCCGGGCACCCGCCCGGGCGTGGTGAGGTTCCCGGAAAAGGGTCCGCTCGCCGCAAACCGCTCCGGCTTCCGGTCCTCTGGATCAAGGCCGGGATTTCTCCGCCCGTCGTCTCGCGCCCCCGGCTTTTCTGCTCTCAAAGATCACCAATTACGGCTCGCGGATCTTTCCCGTTCATTCTCTATTTCTCCCTGCCCCTTTGCCACTTCCAGGCTGTCTCCACGATAACGTCGATATCGGCGAACTCCTGCCGCCACCCAAGCTGGCTCTCCGCGAGTCTGGACGAAGCCACCAGGATCGCCGGATCTCCTGCCCTGCGGCCGGAAAACTCTGTGGGGAGGGAGTGCCCGGTGATCCGCCTGACCGACTCGACAACCTCGAGCACAGAAAAACCCTTCCCGTTGCCCAGGTTGAAGGCCTCACACTCCGCCTGACCGGCTTCAAGCCTCTCGAGCGCCAGCACGTGGGCCTGGGCGAGGTCTGTTGCATGAACATAATCGCGCACGCAGGTTCCATCGGGAGTGGGGTAGTCGGTCCCGTAAACCTGCAGTTTTTCTCTCCTGCCCATCGCCACATTCAGGGCAACAGGTACCAGGTGCGTTTCAGGGGTATGATCCTCACCCGTCAGCCCGGACGGATCGGCCCCGGCCGCGTTGAAATACCGGAGCGACACGCTCTTGAGGCCGTAAGCCCTGTTCAGGTTCTGCAGCATCTTCTCGATGAACCACTTGGTGTCCCCGTAGACATTGGCGGGGCGTTTCGGCGCATCCTCGTCGATGGGAACCCTCTCAGGTTCCCCGTAGACCGCGGCGGTCGAGGAAAAAACTATCCTCCCCACGCCATGCTCCTTCATCGCGGTAAGCAGATCGATCGTTCCGGCAACATTGTTCCGGTAGTAATCCAGGGGTTCGGCCATCGACTCCCCCACGAGGCTCCTTGCCGCGAAGTGCAGCACCCCGTCTATCGGATACTTCCCGAACACGGCCCGGACACGGGAAAGATCTTTCAGATCGCCCTCCTCGAACAGCGCCTTCCCGACAAGATCCCTGTGCCCCCTGCTCAGATCGTCGAAAACAACGACCTCGCGTCCCCTGCGCATCAGCTCCAGCGCGACGTGGCTTCCAATATACCCTGCCCCCCCGGTGACAAGAAGCATCAAGACCCCTCCAGAAACGTCGAATGGATGACCGCATTTTAAAAATCATTGTAACATCAGGCCCCAACCAATGGGGTCAGATCTTGATTTTAACCGTATGTATGCTACTATTATCTTATTATGGCCAGACCTTTAAGACTCGAATTCGCAGGTGCCCTGTATCACATCATGTCCCGGGGAGATAACAAACAGGTCATCTTTAAGACCGATCACGACCGGAACCGGTTCTTCCGTGTTTACAGTGAAATTTACAAACGGCTGAACTGGACAACTTATGCATGGTGTCTTATGGACAATCACTACCACCTGGTAGTTGAGACTCCGGGTCCCACCCTTTCTGAGGGGATGAGACTCCTCAACGGAATCTATACCCAATATTTCAACCACGCACACGGCAGGGTGGGACATCTCTTCCAGGGGCGGTTCCATTCAATAGTCGTCGACAAGGATAGCTACCTTGTCGAGCTTGTCCGGTATGTGGTTCTCAATCCTGTGCGGTCAGGCCTGGTGCGACAGCCGGAAGAGTGGCCATGGAGCAGTTACAGAGCCACGGCGGGGCTTGATATTTGCCCGGAGTGGCTTGACGCTGACTGGGTGACGGATGTTGTGTCGGACGGGGCAGGCAGCCGGGAACAGAAGATAAAACAGTATAGGGCCTTTGTCGAAGAAGGCTTGCAGGGCAAGGCCGACCTGATGGATCAGGTTCAGCAGCAGATCTACCTGGGAGATGAAGATTTTGTCGCCCGGGTGCAGGAAGCGTGTGAGATCGGCCCCCACCTTGCTGAGGTAGTGCGCGAGCAGAAACGGAAACCTCTATTGCAGCTCGATGATTACGGCAGGCAATTCCCCAGCCAGAAAGAAGCCATGGCGCGGGCATATCTATCGGGACATTACAGCCAGGCAGAGATAGCCAGGCATTTTGGCGTCCACTACAGCACGGTAAGCAAGGCGACAAGTGAATATAAATAATAGTGTACGCATACGGTTAGAATCAAGATCTGACCCCATGGGGTGGAGACCCCATGGGGTGGACCCAGGGGTTCGGCCATCGACTCGCCCACGAGGCTCTTTGCCGCGAAGTGCAGAACCCCGTCTATCGGATACTTCCCGAACACGGCCCGGACACGGGAAAGATCTTTCAGATCGCCCTCCTCGAACAGCGCCTTCCCGACAAGATCCCTGTGCCCCCTGCTCAGATCGTCGAAAACAACGACCTCGCGTCCCCTGCGCATCAGCTCCAGCGCGACGTGGCTTCCAATATACCCTGCCCCCCCGGTGACAAGAAGCATCAAGACCCCTCCAGAAACGTCGAATGGATGACCGCATTTTAAAAATCATTGTAACATCAGGCCCCATGGGGTCATGACCCCAAGGGGTCAATACTGCTCCTTGTCAAAATACCAATGGGGGGTATAATATAAACACTGAAGAGAGCGAATTTCTTCTCAGATCAGGAGGAAAATGAATGAAAAAGTTCGACATAATGGTGATAGGAATGGGCCCCGCCGGGATGGCAATATCCGCGATGGGTTCAGCGATGGGGCTTTCCGTACTTGCGATAGAAAAAGACAAGGTTGGAGGGGAGTGCCTTAACTGCGGCTGCATCCCCAGCAAGGCGCTGCTTAAAGCAGGGCAGGCCCTTAGATCGGCCTGCGATCTCCAGAAATACGGTATCAAGGCTGGACTTGAGCTCGAGGACTCAAACCCCATGAGCGTCGTTCGGGAGAAGATCGGAGGCATCAGCGGAAAGAAATTCATGAAAGCCTTCGAAAAAACCACCCTGATAAACGGCGTCGCCGAATTCGTCGATGACCGCACGGTCCGCGTTGGGGGTGAGGAGTACACGGCCAAAAAGATCTTCATCGCCACCGGGACGAAGCCGTTCATCCCCCCCATCCCCGGGCTGTCTGACATTCCAGATATCCTCACCAACAACAACATGTTCGAACTCGAGGAGATGCCCAAAACGCTCACCATTATCGGCGGGGGGGCCATAGGTTCCGAAATGGCACAGGCGTTCACGCGCCTTGGGACAAAGGTCTCCGTCGTCCACATGGACCCCCACCTGATTCCCTTCGGCGATGAGGAAGCGGCCCGTACGCTGGAGGAGACCTTCGAAAAAGAGGGCATCACCGTCATTAATGGAGCGAAGATCACCGGTGTATCAATGAAAGATGGTGTTATCGTCACATCCACAGGGAATGAAGAGCTCAGATCCGACCGCATCCTCGTGGCCGCGGGCCGCATGCCGGTCCTGGAACCCCTCAAACTTGACAACGCGGGTATCGCTTATACGAAGAAGGGCATCATCGTCGACGGGCACATGCGAACGAACAAACGTCACATCTATGCGGCGGGTGACTGCAATGGTCACAACCTCTTCTCTCACGCCGCCATGCACCAGGGGATGCTGGCCCTTATGGACGCTGTGTCCCCGGTATCCATGCCGTTTTTGAGGAGGGACCGCTACGTGGTCCCATGGTCTGTCTTTACGGAGCCGGAGATCGCCCAGGTGGGGCTGAGCGAAAAAGAAGCGCGGGCAAAAGGGATGAATATAGAGGTCCTTAAAAAGGAATACCGGTCCTACGGCCGGACCGTTGCCGACGGGCACCCTGAAGGCTTCATAAAGGTGATCACCGACGGCCGGGGACGCATCCACGGCGCGACGATAGTCGGGGAAGCGGCCAGCGAACTGATCCACGAATGGACATTTGCCATGCAGTACAAAAAAACGATGCGCCACATACTGATGATGCAGCACTCGTTCCCTTCCGTCTCAATGATCAACAAGATGGTCGCCGAAGAGTGGATGATGAAGAAAATGCAGTCGCCGCTGATCCACAGGATAATGAGGGCGCTTATCTAAGCGCCCTCTCCATGAACATCTCCAGCCGTCTGAACATCCGCTCCCTGTCGACAAGCCCTGTTGATGTCCTCACCTGGAACATCTTTTCGGGGATCTTCACTTCCCGTACCGAAAAACCGCAGGCGGTCTTCCATCGATACTTGGCCCGGAGAGTTTCGGCCCCGAGCTGCTTCAGCTTTTCTAGCGGCCAGTCAAGCCCGACCGCGCCGAGAGCCTCCACGATGATATCGTCGTCGTAGACGCCCCTCGCGAAAAGGCAGATGACCAGTGAGTTCAGCACCATCCTCCACTGCGCGTCTTCGACCTGCATCCGGACCTGCTCCTCGAGGGGAATATCCCCTGCCAGGAGCTTCTGGTCGATGCTGTACCCGAAGTCGTCCAGGTGCGAGTGCCTCACCCCGGTGATCCAGGACATCATGGCGTTCTCGCCCGTAAGGTATCCCGCCGGCTCGACCCTTCCGTAATGCATGGCGAACTCCCTGCCTCCGTACTTCTCCGAGCAGAAAGCGGTGCCCCTTTCAAGATCCCGGAAAAAATCGCTCTCACCCTCCGCGGTACGGCGGAGAGCATCCAGGTAGGCCTCGGTATCGCCGAAGGAGAAGCGGAAACCGCCGGTCTCACTCTCACCGATGACGCCCGTAAGAAAAGCCTCGGTCGCCCAGGCAAGGGTATTGCCCATGCTCATCGAATCCCACCCCTGCTTCTCGATGAGGGCGATGACCTTAAGGATATCCTGCGGGCTCGAAAGGCTCAGCTGCGTCCCCACCGCGAAGATCGGCTCATAATCGTAGGACACCCTCACGGTGCTGTAGTGTGCGGGGGCGAACTTCTCCCGCAGTTCCGCGATCTGGATACACCCGCAGGGGCAGTGGGCGCAGGCAGCGTGCTGGACGTTGACCTCCCGCAGGAAAGCCTCCCCCGAAACCGCTTCGGCGCTCTCGAAGATCCCCTGTGTGAAGTTGCGCGTCGGCAATCCCCTGATGGCATTGAGCGCCAGAACGTTCGCCGGAGTGCCCAGCTCGTGATACTTTCGCATCTCGCCGGAATGGACGACCCGCTTGTATATCTGGTCGTAGACGTTTTTATAGGCTTTCGGATCCCCGATGGGAACGGCCTCTTTCCCGCTGACCGCAATGGCCTTCAGCTTCTTCGACCCCATCACCGCCCCCAGGCCGAGGCGCCCGAAGTGCCGCGAACTGTCCACCGTTGCGCCCGCGATGGGGGAGAGCCTCTCCCCTGCCGGTCCTATCCGGACTATGGAAAGTTTCCGGCCGCTGGATTCCACCGCCTCGCGGAGGATCCGCTCCGTAGCCGGTGATGATTGCCCCCAGAACGTTCTCGCGGACCTTATGGACACATCCAGACCGTCGATATGCAGATACACCGGTTTTTCGGAGGCGCCGCTGACAACCAGAGCATCTATCCCGGCTTCCCTCAAAGAGGCAGCCAGTCGTCCACCCGCGTGCGATTCGCCAAGTTCGCCCGTGAGAGGGGAGCGGAACAGCGCCACCGTTTTGGTTGCTACAGGGTAGAGGGCACTGAAGGGGCCTATGGCGAAGATCACCGGGGCCTCCGGGGCCAGCGGGTCAAGGTCCGGGCGCCCGTGCCGGGCGAGGAGTTCAGTTGCTGCCGCAGTCCCCCCCAGGAAGTTCCGGAAAAGGTCCTCATCCTCTTCGATCCGGGACGTCCCCGCCGTCAGATCCACGAACATGACCTTACCCTGCATTCTCCTCACCGCCTTCCCGTTCAACCATATCTATAACGCCGTTGGGGCAGTACTTCACGCACTGTCCGCAATGAATGCACGGTATCGGGACGCGCTCCTCCTCGTCCCACTGGAGGGCTGCGATGGTGCATGCCTTTACGCAGGCGCCGCATGATGAGCAGGTATCCCTGTCCAGACGGACCCCGCCGCCGGGGGCTGCCTTGAGCGCACCCGTAGGGCAGGCCTCCGCGCAGTCCGGCTCCAGGCAGCGTGCGCAGACCCTGATGGAGAAGGTGCCCTCCGTTCCCGAATAGGCCCTGACGCGCATTGCCGACTTCCCGGTCCCGCCCACTTGCCGGACCTGCCTGCTGCACGCGTACATACAGCTCAGGCACCCGATGCAGCGGTCCCTGTTGACCACCCGCAAAACCTTCACTGGCATCCCCCTCACCTCCCCTGCAAGTATAACGCCTTGCGGGTTTTGACCTTCCCTCTCACGCACTTGATCCTGCCTTTGATCCTCCCGATTCACGATTCACGATTTACGATTACGGCCCTTGCCCTCCCCTGCGTCCCCTGCGGTGAGATGTCCTGGCCTTTGCCCCTGTCCCTTTCGATTCACGGGCTTTTCCGAGTCACGCGTTACGCCCCTCCCCTTACAACACCCACCATGGAATACCGAAAACATCCCTCCCCAAAACCTGAACCTCCGGGCAATCGCTTACCACAAAACCTTTGACAGGACCAAGCTGTTTTCTCGCCGCGACAATGGCCTTTGTGTCTCCCGTGGATACCGAATCCCTTGCCTTGGCCTCGAAAAGAAAAGTTTCCTTGCCCCTTACAAGGACAAAATCCACCTCATCCCTGCTTCTTCGCCAGGTAAACAGTTCACCACCTGAAACATCCGTATGCGCTTTCAGCAACTGGTAGACAAGGTTCTCGAAAAGCCGTCCCCGGAACTTGTCGTCGATATCATCAGAACTCCCGAATCCATTCAAAGCGCATGCCATGCCGCAGTCCGCGCAGAACAACTTGGGAGTCTTGCGCATACCGGCGGTCTTCGTAGTCTGAAGAGAATACAGGCGCCTGAAAAGGAAAAGTGTTTCCAGCATGTTTATGTAGCGCGAGAGCGTACTCTGCGGTATGCCCGTATCTCGCGAAAGAGACAACACGTTCAGAAGATTGCCCGTGATCTCCCCCAGGGCCGTCACTGCCCGCGCGAATTCCGGTAAATTGCTGATATTCGCAAGATCCCTCATATCCTTTTCCATGTAAGTCGAGAGAAACCCCTTCCACCATAGTCCTATCTGTGACTCTTTCTCAAAATCCAGTGGCCTGGGGAAAAACCCCCGGAACAAAAACCTGTCCAGATCGCCGGGTCTTGGGCCTGTCTTCAGGCCGCGCGGGTTTTCCAGAAAATCCAAAGACGCAGGCTCTCCTTGCCGCTCACGCATAGAAAAGGGTGAAAGGACCAGATGCAGGGCCCTTCCTGCGAGACTCTCGGAAACATCCCTCAAAAGAAGCAGATTTGCAGAACCGGAAAGAACAAACTTCCGCTCTGGATCCATATCCACGATCCGCTTGATCTCCAAAAGAACCGGGTGATATCGTTGAACCTCGTCCAGGATCACCAGAGGTTCATTGGGCAGGAAATCCTGGGGAGACTCCCTGACGGCGGCCAGCACCCTCAGATCGTCGAAGGAAAAATACGTTGCGCCTTTCAGTTTTTCCGCACTACGCAGCAGCGTTGTCTTTCCAACCTGTCTGGGTCCCGTCAAAACTACCACGGGCAACGTTTCAAGCGCTTCCGCAATAAGGTTTTCCATCCACCGCTGAAAATATGCCATATTTTTCTCCTCCCTGGGTAAAAATAACCCATCTCATGGGTAATTATAGCAAAAATCAGCAAACCCCGCGTATATACCCGTCCCTGCCCCCGCTGTCATCTCGAATCCTTTAGGGTGAGAGATCTGTTTTAGGTTTTGTTGTCTTCCTGACATAGTCCTGAGGCGGTTCAACGAAGGGGGAGCGCTAGTCCGCCAGCTGGCGGATGAGGATCTGACCGCGTGCCGTAACGGCTGTTTATCTATCGGGTTGAAGTCCCGAGAAAGGAGTTGTCCGT
>WOYI010014153.1_pt1 | contig 16219 bp, 11 predicted proteins | sample 6423411 | NCBI WGS metagenome assembly WOYI01 (sample SAMN13441803, study PRJNA592873) | oil field metagenome | biome: oil field; feature: oil-well bore; material: oil-contaminated soil; isolation source: oil-contaminated soil from oil-well borehole | place: Germany: Wietze | collected 2016-10-18 ...
GGCTCGATGTTGAACACCACGCCAACCCGGTGCCGGCCCATGCCGCGATAGGCCTGGATCGCCGCGCCGCTGGCGCGCATCAGGTTGTGCGCGGCGATCGGCGCCTCGTACAAATTGCGATGGCCCGGCGCCAGCGTGCCGTGCAGGTAGCCGCCGTCGGTCACCACCCAGGGTTCGTTGAGCGTGGTCCACATCGGCACGCGGTCGTCCAGCGCCTTGAACATGATCTGGGCGTATTCGGCGAACCAGTGCGCGCTGTCGCGGTTGAGCCAGCCGCCGCGATCGTCCAGCGCGGCTGGAAGATCCCAGTGGAACAGCGTGACGTTCGGCGCGATGCCGTGTTCGAGCAGTTCGTCGACCAGACGCGCGTAGAAATCGAGCCCCGCCGGGTTGATGCGGCCGGTGCCTTCGGGCAGCACGCGCGCCCAGTTGATGCTGAAGCGGTAGCTCTTGAGGCCCAGCGCCTTCATCAGCTGCACGTCGGCCGGATAGCGGCGGTAGTGGTCGCAGGCCACGTCGCCGTGGTCGTCGTTGGCCATCATCCCCGGCGTGTGCGCGAAGCGCTGCCAGATGCTCGGGCCGGCGCCATCGGCCAGCGGCGAGCCCTCGATCTGGTAGGCGGAAGTGGCGGCACCCCAGACGAAATCCGTCGGGAAAAGAAAGCGTCCTGTCATCGCTGGAGGTCCGGTTGCCGCGGCGCGGCTTGATGTAAACGATTACATCGCGAGAATAGCCGAATGCCCGCCACCGCTGCACCATCGCGCATGCGGGTGGCCGGGCAGGTGCGCCCCTCACGCGGAGGTCTCGATGGCGGTGGTTCGGCTGGACGCGCTGCGCAAGGTCTATCCCAATGGATACGTCGCCGTGGCCGACGCCAGCGTGGAGATCGCCAGCGGCGAGCTGCTGGTGCTGGTGGGCCCGTCCGGCTGCGGCAAGACCACCTTGCTGCGGATGATCGCCGGGCTGGAGTCGATCAGCGGCGGCACGCTGCGCATTGGCGAGCGCGTGGTCAACGAGCTGCCGCCGAAGGACCGTGACATCGCCATGGTGTTCCAGAACTACGCGCTGTATCCGCACATGTCGGTGGCGGAAAACCTCGGCTTCGGCCTGCGCCTGCGCGGCATGGATCGCGCCGCGGTGGACCGGCGCGTGCGCGAGGTGGCGCAGCTGCTGGAGCTGGAGCCGCTGCTGGACGCGCGCCCCGGCGCGATGTCCGGCGGCCAGCAGCAGCGCGTGGCGCTGGGCCGTGCGCTGGTGCGCGATCCGGAGGTGTTCCTGCTCGACGAGCCGCTGTCCAACCTCGATGCGCGCCTGCGCCTGCACATGCGCGTGGAGATCGCGCGACTGCACCGGCGCCTGGGCACCACGATGATCTACGTCACCCACGACCAGATCGAGGCGATGACGCTGGGCCAGCGCATCGTGGTGATGGACCGCGGCGTGATCCAGCAGATCGACACCCCGATGAATCTCTACCGCCGCCCGGCCAATCGCTTCGTCGCCGGTTTCCTGGGCAGCCCGGCGATGAATTTCCTGTCCGGCATCGTGCGCATCGACGCGTCCGTCGCGCTGGCTGGCCCGCACGGCACGCTGGCGCTGCCCGGCGTGGCGTGGCCCGCGCAGTGGGCCGGACGCGAGGTGGTGATCGGCGTGCGCCCGGAAGACCTGCACCCGGTGGACGCCGCCGGCCCCGCCGCACTGAGCGCGCGGGTGGACGTGGTCGAGCCGGTCGGCAACGAGGTCTTCCTCAACCTGCGCAGCGGCGAGAAACCACTGGTGGTGCGGCTGCCGCCGCGGGTGGTGCCGCAGCCCGGCGACCTCATCCATCTCATGCCCGATCCGGCGATGCTGCACGTGTTCGATGCCCGCGACGGTGCGCGGCTGGAGCCGTAGGCACGCGGCACCGATCGCCGCAGTTGCCCGAGGCGGCGCATGCGGCGGGCGTACAATCGCACGCTGACGTCACCGCCGGACCGACCCATGAGCTATCCCGCCATCCGCCCCCGTCGCATGCGCCGTGACGCGTTTTCCCGCGCACTGATGCGCGAGCACACGTTGCTGGCGAGCGACCTGATCATGGTGGCGTTCGTGATCGAGGGCGAGAACCGGCGCGTGGACGTGCCGTCGATGCCGGGCGTGCAGCGGCTGTCGATCGACCTGCTGCTGGAGCTGGCCGGTGAGTGCGTGCGGCTGGGCATTCCCGCGCTGGCGCTGTTTCCCATCACCGACGCCCCCAAGACCGAGGACGCCGTCGAGGCATGGAATCCGGACGGCCTGATGCAGCGCGCCGCCCGCGCGCTGAAGGCGGAGTATCCCGAACTCGGCCTGATCGGTGACGTGGCGCTGGACCCGTACACCATCCACGGCCAGGACGGCCTGATCGATGCGCACGGCTACGTGATGAACGAGCCGACGATCGAGGCGCTGGTGAAGATGTCGTTGGCGCAGGCCGCCGCCGGCATGGATTTCGTGGCGCCGTCGGACATGATGGATGGCCGCGTCGGCGCGATCCGCGAGGCTTTGGAAGAAGCCGGCTACATCCATACGCGCATCCTCGCGTACTCGGCGAAATACGCCTCCGCGTTCTACGGCCCGTTCCGCGATGCGGTGGGTTCCTCGGCCAACCTCGGCAAGGGCAACAAGCACACCTACCAGATGGACGTGGGCAATGCGGACGAAGCGCTGCGCGAGGTGGAACTGGACATCCACGAAGGCGCCGATGCGGTGATGGTCAAGCCGGGCCTGCCGTACCTGGACGTGCTGCGCCGGGTGAAGGACGCCTTCGGCATGCCCACCTTCGTGTACCAGGTGTCGGGCGAGTACGCGATGCTGAAGGCCGCCTGCCAGAACGGCTGGCTGGACGAGAAGGCGGTGGTGCTGGAGACGCTCACCGCGTTCAAGCGCGCCGGCGCCGACGCCATCCTCACCTATTTCGCGCGCGACGCCGCACGCTGGCTGCGCGGCGAGTAGCCGGGGTGTCGCTGCCGCCGGTGGACGCTGCCGATCGCGAGAGCGCCCGAGCGGACTTCGCGCTGGCGATCTATCCGGGCCACCCGACCCGCGGTGACGGCAGGCTCAATCCCAACGTGCCGGTCACGGCGGACACGCCGCCGACCTTCATCCTGCAGGCCGGCAACGGCGACGTCGACGGCGTGCAGCAGGCACTGACCTACTGCGCCGCGCTGGAAGCGGCCGGCGTGCCGGCGGAGTTGCACGTCTACGCCCACGGCGGCCACGCCTTCGGCCTGCGCCGCACGGGCGAGCCGATCACGGCGTGGACCGACCTGGCCGACGCCTGGCTGCGCACGCTCGGGGTCAGCGTTCGCTGAACCCCCGAGATCTCTCGATGACTCAATGCGGTGCCTTCGGTCCGGTCAGCGTGATCTCGTAGACCTTCGGCCAGCGCTTGCCGGTGACGAACAGGCGCTGGCCCCGGGCGTCCCAGGCGATGCCGTTGAGCACATCGTTGGCGGGGTCGGCGGTTTCCTCGGGCCTGGGGCCGAGGCCGGTGAGGTCGATCCAGCCGACCACGTGGCCGCTGGCCGGGTCGATCCGCGCGATGCGCGAGGTCAGCCACACGTTGGCGTAGAGCTGGCCTTTCACCCATTCCAGTTCGTTGAGGTTCTGCACGGGCGCGCCGTCGGCGGTGACGAAGATCGCCGAGACCCGGCTCAGCGTCTGCGGATCGAGCACGCGGATGGTCGGCGTGCCGTCGCTCATGTAGATGTGCCGGTCGTCGGCGGTGAGCGCCCAGCCCTCGCCGGCATAGCGGAAGCTGCCGGTGCGACGGAAGCTGTCCAGATCGTAGGTGTAGCCCTTCTGCGACCGCCAGGTCAGCTCGACCAACTGGTTGCGCCACGCCACGATGCCCTCGCCGTAGTCCGGCGGTGGCAGCTCGCGCTGCTGCAGCACCCGGCCGGTGGCGAGGTCGACCTTGCGGATGGCGGACGCGCCCACATTGCCGGTGCTCTCGTACAGAAAGCCGTCGCGGTAGAACAGGCCCTCGGTGTAGGCGGCGGTGTCGTGCGGGTAGCTGTGCACCACGCGGTAGCCGTACACCGGCACCGCGGCGCGCGCAGCGCAGGCGGGCAGGCTCAGGGCGAGGACCAGCGTGGCGATCAAAGCAAGCGGGGCAGGCATTTTCATCCGGCGATGATTCCACAGTTGCCGAGCGCATGGCATCGGCCACGGTGGCCGCAAGGCGGCGTGACATAATCGCGCCGATCTCCATGGAGCGCCCCGCTTGGACCGTCCGCACTTCCTGCAGACCGCGCTGGTCTTCCTGGTCGCCACGGTGATCGCCGTGCCGCTGACCAAGCGCTTCCGTCTCGGTGCGGTGCTGGGCTACCTCGGTGCCGGCGTGGTGATCGGACCGCAGCTGCTCGGGCTGGTGAGCGACACCAACGGCGTGGCCACGATCTCCGAATTCGGCGTGGTGCTGATGCTGTTCGTGATCGGCCTGGAGCTCTCGCCGCAGCGACTGTGGGTGATGCGCCGCTCGGTATTCGGCACCGGCACGCTGCAGGTGATTGCCAGTGCGCTGGTGATCGGCGCGGTGGCGTACCTGCTGGTGGGCCTGCCGGGCAAGGCGGCGGTGATCGTCGGCAGCAGCCTGGCGCTGTCGTCCACTGCATTCGGGCTGCAGATTCTCGCCGAGCGCAAGGAGGCCGGCTCGGCCTACGGGCGGCAGGCATTTTCCATTTTGCTGTTCCAGGATCTGGCGGCGATTCCGCTGATCGCGATGGTGCCGCTGCTGGCGACATCCTCCGCGCGCCACGGCGTGGACCTGGCCGGCATCGCGCGCACGGTGGGCATCATCGTGGTGGTGATGGTGGGCGGGCGCTTCCTGCTGCGGCCGGTGTTCCGCTTCGTCGCCAAGGCCAACGCGGTGGAGGTGTCCACCGCCACCGCGTTGCTGGTGGTGATGGGCACCGCGTGGCTGATGGAGGAGGTGGGCGTTTCGACCACGCTGGGCGCCTTCCTTGCCGGCGTGCTGCTGGCCGATTCGGAGTACCGGCACGAGCTGGAATCGAACATTGAGCCGTTCAAGGGCCTGTTGCTGGGGTTGTTCTTCATCAGCGTGGGCATGTCGATGGATCTGGGCCTGCTGCGGCACATGCCGCTGCTGGTGTTCGGCCTGGTGGCGGCGCTGCTGCTGGCCAAGGGCCTGCTGCTGTGGCCGCTGGGGCGCACGCTGGGCGGGCTCGATGGCGACGACGCGCTGCGCCTGGCGGTGCTGCTGGCGTGCGGCGGCGAGTTTGCCTTCGTGCTGCTCAAGCAGGCCGCCGAGCAGCGCCTGGTGAGCGCCACGGTGCACGGCGTGCTGGTGCTGGTGATCACGCTCTCGATGGCGCTGACGCCGCTGCTGGTGGTGCTGGCGGCGAAGCTGCTCGACGTGCAGGCAAAAAGCCCGGAACGCGAGTACGACACCATCACGCCGGACGCGCCGCCGCGGGTGATCATCGCGGGCTTCGGCCGCGTGGGGCAGATCGTCGGGCGCATGCTGCGCGCGCAGAACATCCCGTTCGTGGCGCTGGAATCCTCGGTGGAACAACTGGACACGCTGCGCCGCTTCGCCAACACCTCGCTGTTCTTCGGCGACCCGGCGCGGCCGGACCTGCTGCGCGCGGCGCAGGCGGACAAGGCCGAGGTGTTCGTGCTGGCCACCGACGACCCGCAGGCCAACCTGCGCATCGCGCGGCTGGTGCGCCGGCAGTTTCCGCATCTCAAGCTGGTGGCCCGCGCGCGCAATCGCCAGCACGCGTTCCGCCTGATGGACCTGGGCGTGGACGAGCCGGTGCGCGAGACCTTCCACTCCAGCCTGAAGATGACGCGCAAGACGCTCGAGGCGCTGGGCATGCCGCACGAGCAGGCGGTGGACCGGGTAGAGCGTTTCCGCCGCCACGACGAGAATCTGCTCAAGAGCCAGTATCTGGTCTACGACGACGAGACGCGACTGGTGCAGACCTCGATCGAAGCCTTGAGCGACCTGCAGAAGCTGCTTGACGCGGACATCGCGCCCGCAGCGGCGCAGGAACGCCAGCACGCGCCGCCGGCGGCCGACCCGCACTGAGCGGTGAGCGGCTGAGAAAAAAATCGCCCGCCTGCTGCGAGCGTCGCCAAACGCCCGTGCCGGCGGCGCGCTGCGGGCAAATCCGGGTCATTGGGCTCACCCAACTCCCCGGATTTGCCCCCAACGCACCTTGTCACGAACGCTTGGCGGCGCTCTCGCGACGGCGCTCGAATTTTTCTCAGCCTCTGAGCGGGCTGGCCGCATCAGGCCGGATCGCGCCCGACATTATTCGGACGGCTGCGCCGGCTGGCGCAGCGTCTGCCGCACGCTGGGAATCGCCGTGCCGCTGCGCGCGGCCAGTTCGTGGGCGATGTCGACGTAACCCAGGTGACGGGCCACGTCCGCCGCGGTGCGGCCGAAGCCGTCGGCGGCGTGACGATCGGCGCCGCGCGCCAGCAGCACGCGGGCCGGCGGCAGCAGGGCGTGCATGGCACAGGCGTGCAGCGCGGTGACGCCGCGCTGGTCGGCATGTTCCAGCCGGGCACCGGCGTCGAGCAGCACCGGCACCAGCGCGCCGATGTGAGTGGCATCGCACGCGCTGCCCGGACGCAGTTGCGCGCCCAGCAGCATCAGCAGCGGCGTCTTGCCCTCGCCGTCGGCGTGGTTCACGTCGGCGCCGCGCTTGAGCAGGGCGTCGAACAGGCGACGTGCGCGCAGGCTGTCCTGGCTCTCGAAGCCGAACTGCGCCGCGGCGTGCAGCGCGTTGCGGCCGCGGGCGTCGGTGGCGTTGACCTCGGCGCCGGCGTCGAGCAGGCGCTCGACGATCTCCGGATACCCCATCGCCGCGGCCACCATCAGTGCGGTGCTCGCGCCGGGCAGGCGCTGGTCCACCGGGGCCTGGCGTTCCAGCAGCAGCGCGACCAAGGCCTCGCGGCGGGCGGCCACGGCGGCGGCCAGGGCGGTCATGCCGCTTTGCGCGGGGAGCGAGATGTCCGCGCCGGCGTCGAGCAGCCGCTGCGCCACCTCGCGCCGGCCCGCGCCGCAGGCGTGCAGCAGCGCGCTGGCGCCCTGCGCATCGCGGGTGTCCACGGCCATGCCCAGTTCCAGCAGCCGCTCCACCGCAACGACGGCGCCATCGGCGGCGGCGGCCGGCAGGTCCTCGGCACGCAGCGTGCGGGCCGGCCGCGGCCAGTGACCCCAGTCGAGCCAATGCCGCAGTTCGGGATGCTCCATCGCCAGGCCGAGCGGCGTTTCGCCGTGGGCGTCGCTGGCTTCGGGATCGGCGCCGTGAGCGATCAGTGCACGTACCACCTCGGGCGCCTGCGGCCCGCACTCCAGGGCGGCGAACAGCGGCGTACGCCCGCTGGCATCGCGCACGTTCGGGTTGCCGCCGCGTGCGAGCAGGGCGGCGACCAGCGCGAGCTGGCCGTGTGCCGAGGCCAGGTGCAGCGGGGTACGCAGGCGCTCGTCGGGGCCGAACGGATCGGCGCCGCGTTCGAGCAGGGCCAGCGGCAGGCCGACGCTCTGCGCGTCGCCGTCCAGGTGATTCAGCGCGCGCGCCAGCAGGCCGGCGCCCGCCGGCGCGGCGCCGGCCTGGAGCAGGTCGTCGATGGCTTCGGCGGCGGCCGGCAGGTGATCGAGCAAAGCGTCGAACAGACGCGCGCCGCGCTGGCCGTCGTTGCCCTGCAGATGCGTTTCGGCGGACAGGCCGTGTTCGAGCAGCCAGCGCCGCGCCGCGCCGAGGCCGGGCACGCTCAGTTCGACGAACAGCCGCGCCAGCTCCGCCGGCGGCCACTCGCGCGCGCGCTGGTTGAAGGAGGAAACCACGGCCCAGTGGCCGAAGCGCAGCGCGTCGAGCAGGTGGCCGGGCGTGTCTTCGCCGGCGGCCAGCGCATCCACGCTGAGGCTGGCCGGCAGCGGCGTATCCGGATCGAGCAGGGCGACCAGGTCCCAGCGGCCGGCGGCCGCGGCGTGGTCGAGCGCGCTGCGGCCATCGCTGCCGGGCGCCTTCGGATCGACGCCCAGGCCGAGCAGGGCGCGCACGGTCTCGGCATGTGCGCGCGGCGACTGGCTTGCCAGGGTGAGCGCGTCGCGGCCGTGCTGGTCGCGGGCTGCGGCGTCCGGCCCGGCCTGGGCCAGCAACTGCACGATGGCCACCGCGCCGGCGCGGGCTGCTTCCATCAGCGCGGTGCTGCCGTGTTGGTCGACCAGGTTCACGTCGGCCCCGGCGGCCCGCAGCGCGCGGGCGATCTCCTCGTGGCCCTCGGCGGCAGCGGTCATCAGGGCGCTGCGCTTGCGTGCGTCGACGGCGTTGATGGCGGCGCGGTGCTTGAGCAGCAGGCGGATGCCTTCCGGGTCGTCGTCAGCGAGGCTGGCGGCCGCCACCAGGGCCGGCTCGGCGTCGGCCAGCTGGGTCTTGGCGCCGCGTTCGAGCAGGAATTTCGCCAGCGGCCAGTTGGCGGCGCGGCAGGCAGTGGCCAGCGGGGTGAGGCCGGCGCGGTTGACCGCATCGAGGTCGGCGCCGGCGTCCAGCAGCATCGCCGCCACGATCGGCTCGTCGCTGAGCACGGCGCCGTGCAGCGCGGTGTTGCCTTCGGCGTCGGTGGCCAGCGGATCGGCGCCGTTGGCGATCAGCGTCATCACCGCTTCGGTGCGACCCTGCAGGCTGTCGCGGGTGGCGGCCAGCAGCGCGGTGAGCCCGCCGGCGCTGCGGTTGACGTCGGCGCCGCGGGCGATCAGCGCGCGCAGCAGGCGCGTGTCCGGCAGCAGCGCGGCCAGCAGCAGGGCGGGGCGCTGGTCGCGATCGTCCGGCTGCGGGGCGGTATTCGGATCGGCGCCGGCTTCGACCAGCGCCAGCGCGCGTTCCACGTCGGCCTCACGGATCGCCGCCAGCAGGGACGCGGCCTGCTCCGGCGTGCCGGCGGTGCGCTCGGCCGCAGTGAGCGGTGCGGTCCACGCGCGCGCGGGAGCTGCCGATGCAGCGCTGGCCAGGCGCGGGCGTTGCCGCTCGCACAGCAGCGCGCGCAGCGTGCGGTTGGCAATCACCAGACAACCCAGCGGCATCAGCACCAGGCCATAGAGCACCATCGCGGCGGTGCGCATCTCCTGTGGCAGCACGCCGTACAGGCCGGTGAGCGCCAGCGCGAGAAAGGCCAGCAGCAGCAGCGAAAACGCCGCCGGCAGGAAGTGCGTGAAGAACCGTTCCTCGCGCGACAGGTGGCGACCGAAGGCGATGCTGCGCACGGTGGCGGTGAAGATCCACGAGCCGTCGCTCTGCGCCGGATACGCGTCGTCCCACACGAACACCAGCCCGAACGCCGGCCACAGCCGCCACAGCAGCATCAGCGCGATCACCAGCGCCGCGGCCAGCAGCAGCGCTCCGCTGAGGCTGGGCGCCTGGCTCAGGCGCAGCATCGGCCAGGCGATCAGCATGAACACCAGCGCCACGTAGGTACTGAACATCACCAGATACGCCGCGCCCCGGCGCTGCACGGTGCGAGCGAAGCGCGGCTCTGGATCGAAGCCGATGGCGTGGCAGACCGCGGCCATGGTGAGTGCGTTGCCCAGCAGCAGCGGGATCAGCACCAGCGGGTGCGTGCTGGCGGCGGCGATTGCGACGGCGGCCCAGCCGGGAACGAACCAGGCCAGCGCTTGCAGGAGGGGGGGCGGGCGGCGACGCACTTTGGGCAAGGTCATGGGGCGAGTATAGAAATCGGAGAAGAAACAGACGGTAACCCGGCGTTAACCGACCCTTTTCAATGCGCTGGGCCTGGGAGCCTGTCGGGCTTTGGTGGTCGAGTCGAACATTCGGCGGTGCGAGGACCGATTTTCGGCGCTTTGCCGGCCCATGGTGGTTCCATGGGCTGGCGAAGCGACGGACATAGGGACCGCACAGGCGGATGCGCAGACCGGCCGGCCAAAGTCCGACAGGCTCCTAGCGCGTCTGGCCGTCGCGCGGGACATGGCCATAGTCCAGGTGGTTGGCTGCTGCCAGGCTTTGCGTCGGCGGCGGCTGAAGATGCCAGCCGCGGCTGCGCAGGTGGTCGAGCACCTGTGCAACGTCTTCATGCGGCAGCTTGCGCCGTGCGTCCAGCTCCAGTTCCATGACGAAACGCAGTGGGCCGAGCAGCTCGGTCAGTTCGCCCGGCAGGTTGGCGAAGGCGTCGCGCTCGGCCAGCCAGAGATAGCTGTCGGCCTTGCGCAGGCTGGCATAGATGAAGCAATGCATGGGGGGCGGCCATGGTGCGGTGCGGGAGACGCCGTGCGGCGGCGACCGGGAGAGCTTAGCAGTGCGCCACCGCGTGGCCATCCTCGGGCGGGATGTAAGCGCAGTGCGGCGTGCGGCCGAAGGTTAGGAATTTGCTGCAACCACACTTGCCATGGCCGGTGACCCGTCGGCACAGTGCCGCGCGGGGACATCAACACGCGCGTACGAAAACCAGCGCCGGGCTGTCTCCGTCACTCGTCCCGAGCCGCACGCACGAACAGCAGGAGCCACCGATGCAGCGGTCCATCCGTCCCTTCAAGGCAGCCGCCCGGCCGCTCGCGTCTGCCGCGCTGAGCCTGGCCGTTGCCGGTGCCCTGGTGGCGCCCAACGCCGCCCGCGCCCGCTCGACTCATTCGCCGATGGTCAGCAGCGAGGCATTGCCGCCGGCGGCGGTGGTGTTGATGGTGAGCGTGCGCTCGCCGGCGAAGCGCAGCAGGTAGTGCGGGCCGCCCGCCTTGGGGCCGGTGCCGGAGAGGCCTTCGCCGCCGAATGGCTGCACGCCGACCACCGCGCCGATCTGGTTGCGGTTGACGTAGCAGTTGCCCACCCGCGCGTTGCGGCTGATGTAGTCGATGGTGGCGTCGATGCGGCTGTGGATGCCCAGCGTGAGCCCGTAGCCGGTGGCGTTGATCGCGCCGATCACCTGGTCGAGCTCGCTGGCCTTCCAGCGGATCACGTGCAGCACCGGGCCGAAGATCTCGCGGCTGAGCACCGACAGTGACGGGATCTCGTAGGCGCGCGGTGCGAAGAACGTGCCGTGCGCAGTGGCAGCGGCATCCATCGGCACCTCGCCGATCTTCCTGGCCTCGGTGTCCATGCGCGCGGCGTGCTCGAGCAGGATCGCCCTGGCGTCTTCGTCGATCACCGGGCCGACGTCGGTGGAGAGCAGGCCCGGGTCGCCGACCTTCAGTTCGTTCATGGCGCCGGCCAGCATGGCGACCACCTTGTCGGCGATGTCGTCCTGCACGTACAGCACGCGTGCGGCCGAGCAGCGCTGGCCGGCGGACTGGAACGCCGAGACGATCACGTCCTTGACGATCTGCTCGGCCAGCGCCGAGGAGTCGGCGATCATCGCGTTCTGGCCGCCGGTCTCGGCGATCAGCGCGGCGATCTGCGCATTGCGCGCGGCCAGCGCGCGGTTGATCGCCCAGGCGGTCTCGGTGGAGCCGGTGAACACCACGCCGGCCACGCGCGGATCGCGGGTCAGCGCGGCGCCGACGGTGGCGCCATCGCCCGGCACGAACTGCAGCACGTCTTCCGGAATGCCGGCCTCGTGCAGCAGTCGAGCGGCGAGGTAGCCGATCAGGCTGGTCTGTTCGGCCGGCTTGGCGATCACCGGGTTGCCGGCGGCCAGCGCGGCGCTGACCTGGCCGACGAAGATCGCCAGCGGGAAGTTCCACGGGCTGATGCCGACGAACACGCCGCGGCCCTGCAGGAACAGCCGATTGCTCTCGCCGGTGGGGCCGGGCAGCACTTCCGGCTCGGCGAACAGGCGGCGCGCCATGGTGGCGTAGTAGCGCAGGAAGTCGGCCGCTTCGCGGATCTCGGCGATCGCGTCGGGCAGGGTCTTGCCGGCCTCGCGCACGCACAGCGCGATGAACTCGCCGCGGTGCGCCTCGAGCTGCTCGGCGGCGTACTCCAGCATCGCCGCGCGATTGGCCACCGGCAGGTTGTTCCAGCGCTCGCGCGCGGCGTGCGCGTTGGCCAGCGCCTTTTCCACGGTGGCGTCATCGGCGGCGAGGTAACTGCCCACGCGCTGGCGGCGATCGGCCGGGTTGGTGACTTCGACCAGCGCACCCTTGCTCGCGGCGCCGGGCACCAGCGGGCCGGCGGTCCACGGGCCGGTGAAGGCGTTCACCGCCTCGGCGAGCGTGGTCAGTTCGTTGTCGTTGGCAAAGTTGACGCCCATGGAATTCTTCCGAAGTTCACCGTAGAGATTGGCCGGCAGCGGGATGCGCGGATGCGGGATGGAGTCGAACGCGCGCACCGTCTCGCACGGGTCGGCCACCAGCTCGCGGGCCGGCATGTCCTCGTCCACCACGCGGTTGACGAAGCTGGTGTTGGCGCCGTTCTCCAGCAGGCGGCGCACCAGGTAGGGCAGCAGGTCCTCATGCGTGCCCACCGGCGCGTAGACGCGGCAGGGCACGTTGAAATCCTTCGGCCCGATCACCTCGGCGTAGAGGTCGGTGCCCATGCCGTGCAGGCGCTGGAACTCGAACGGCCGGCCCTGCGCGAGGTGGTGCACGGCGGCGATGGTGTGGGCGTTGTGCGTGGCGAACTGCGGGTAGATCAGGTGGCTGCCGGCGGCGAACAGACGCCGCGCGCAGGCCAGGTAGGAAACGTCGGTGTTCGCCTTGCGGGTGTACACCGGATAGCCGGACAGGCCCTGCTCCTGCGCCTTCTTGATCTCGGCGTCCCAGTACGCGCCCTTGACCAGGCGCACGTACCAGCGGCGCTTGTGCGCCAGCGCCATCTCGACCACCCAGTCGATCACGAACGGCGTGCGCTTGGCGTAGGCCTGCACCACGATGCCCAGCCCGTTCCAGCCTTCCAGCGACGGGTGCGCGAACACCTCGCCGATGATGTCCAGCGAGAGCTCCAGCCGCTCGGCCTCCTCGGCGTCGACGGACAGCGCGATGCCGGCCTTCATCGACAACCGGGCCAGCTCGAGCAGCTTCTCGACCAGCGCCGTGCGGGCGCGCTCGCGCTGGGCCAGCTCGTAGCGCGGGAACAGCGCGGAGAGCTTGACCGAGATCGAGGGCGCCTCGGTGTGGCTGGCGAACGGCCCGCGCCGGCCGAGCGCGGCGATCGCATCGCGGTAGGCCTGCTGGTAGCGCTCGGCGTCGGCGGCGGTGAGCGCGGCTTCGCCCAGCATGTCGAAGGAGTAGCGATAGGCCGCGTTCTCCTTCTTCGTCGAGCGGTCCAGCGCCTCGTCGATGGTCTGCCCCATCACGAACTGGTGGCCCATGATGCGCATCGCCTGGCGCACCGCTACGCGGATGGTCGGCTCGCCGATGCGCGCCACCAGCCGGCGCAGCGCGCCGGTGAAGTCGGTGCGCGTGCTGTCGGCGAGGTTCACCAGCTGGCCGGTGAGCAGCAGCCCCCAGGTGGAGGCGTTCACCAGCAGCGACTCGCTGCGACCCAGGTGCTTGCGCCAGTTGGCGTCGCCGAGCTTGTCGCGGATCAGCATGTCGGCGGTGCGCGTGTCCGGGATGCGCAGCAGCGCCTCGGCCACGCACATCAGCAAGACGCCTTCCTCGCTGGACAGGTCGTACTGGCGCATGAAGGACTCGACCACGCTCTGGTCCTTCGCGCGCGCCCGCACGCGGGTGACCAGGGCGGCAGCACGGTCGACCACCTGCTCGCGTTCTTCGCTCGGCAGGCTGGCCTGGTCGAGCAGGTCGAGCACCGCCTCGGTTTCGTCGCGCAGCCATGCGGCGGTGATGCGCGCGCGCGCCGGCGCGACGCTCGGGGGGAGTTCGGGACGCAGGATGGCGGCGGTCACGGGTCGTTCGATCCGGGCGGGGGAGGGCGAGGGGAGCGGGCGAGCAAGCCGCGCATTGTACGCGGCCGCGCAGTCGGCCCCCAAGCATCGATCCGACGTGCGGACGGGCAGGGCGGCGATCGCCGGGCGATGCCGATGGGGTGTGGTACCACGGGGCCGTGATGCCCGGGCAAAGTGTCGCAAGTGCCCCGCCTCGAGTGATGGCAGGGTGCCTGCACCGTCCGCGAAAAGCCTCGCGAACGGCGTGACCATGCATTATCGCGAAAGGCTGCGCGACGCCCTGATCCCGGTCATGCCGCTGCGTCATTGTTGCCCGTTGCGCCAGTGCGGCCTATCATTCAGGCGTTCCAGGCACACCGGATCGCCATGATCGTGCTTCGACCCGCTGCTGATGATCTGCCGTGCGCATTGTGGCTCCGCCCCAATCGCACGCTCAGTCGCATCGGCCTGCGTCGACTGATCATGGTGCTGGCGGCGCTGGCGTTGACGACCGCCGGTCTGGGTGCGTGGCAGGGGAATGTGTTCGCCCCGCTGTTTGCCCTGGTCGAATCCGTTGCCATGGCTGTCGCGCTGAGCGTGGCCTGGCGAGCGGGCGGCCACGGTGAACGCATCACCCTCGACGAAACGTCGCTGGAGGTGCGGGCTCTGCCGGGGCAGCGGCGCACCCGCTTCCAGTCCCATTGGGTGCGGGTGCGGCTGATGCCGGGCAGGGGGCGTCAGCGACTGGTGCTGTCATCGCATGGTCGCGAGCTGGAGATCGGAGCCTTCCTCGCCGACCCGGAGCGCGCCGAGCTGTCGAGGAAACTCATGGTGCTGCTGGCCGAGCTCAAGGGCACGTGGCGCAAGTAGGTTCAACAAAGGTGCAAGACATGACATCTGGCGGCATCAAGCCTCACGGTATCAAGCGCGCGGTGCTGGCTGGCCTCGCCGGTGTGCTCGTCCTGTTCGGCGGCGCGGCGACGGCCAACCCGAAGGATTGGCAGCTCAACATGACGCGCGGCGCCAGCGAGTGGTCGTCCGAGCCCTACTTCCTCAACAACGTGTCGCTCGGCATATGCGTGGTGATCGGCCTGCTGGTGTTTGGCGCGATGTTCATCGCCATGTTCCGCTTCCGCAAATCGCGCGGTGCGGTGGCCGAGAAGTGGTCGCACAACACCATGCTCGAAGTGGTGTGGACCACGATCCCGGTGATCATCCTGATCGGGCTGGCCTACCTGGCCACCGGTGGCCTGACCTCGTTCGCCAACACCACCGGCTCGCAGATGACCGTGAAGGTCACCGGCTACCAGTGGAAGTGGCGCTACGACTATGTCGACTACCAGGGCAAGGCGATCGACAAGGTCGGCTTCATCTCCAAGCTGGACGACGCCAGCAACGAGACGCGCCAGCTCGGCTCCGGCATGGATCCGAAGGCCGTGCAGGTGAATGGCGAGAACACCTACCTGCTCGACGTCGACAAGCCGCTGGTGGTGCCGGTGGGCACCAAGATCCGCTTCGTCATCACCGCCGGCGACGTGATCCACTCGTGGTGGGTGCCGGCGCTGGGCTGGAAGATGGATGCCATCCCGGGCATCGTCAACGCCGCCTGGACCAACATCAAGGAGCCGGGCATCTATCGCGGCCAGTGCGCCGAGCTGTGTGGCCAGGATCACGGCTTCATGCCGATCGTGGTCAAGGCGCTGCCCAAGGCCGAGTTCGAGCAGTGGCTGGCGCAGCAGCAGGCAGCCAGTGCACCGAAGCCGGCGGCCGCCGCCGCCGCACCGGCCACCGCGCAGGTCGAGACGCCCGCCCCGGGCAACCAGGGCTGATTTTCCGGCGGACCGTCTCCTGGCGGTTCCATGCAATTACGCAGCAGTCAGAGGTTCAAGGCCATGGCCCACGCAGCCACCCACGACCAGCACGATCATGATCATCACGGCGCGCCGACGAATTTCTTCACGCGCTGGTTCATGTCCACCAACCACAAGGACATCGGCACGCTGTACCTGGTGTTCGCGCTGGTGATGTTCTTCATCGGCGGCAGCTTCGCGATGGTGATCCGCGCCGAGCTGTTCAAGCCTGGCCTGCAGCTGGTGCAACCGTACTTCTTCAACCAGATGACCACCATGCACGCGCTGGCGATGATCTTCGGCGCGGTGATGCCGGCCTTCGTCGGCCTGGGCAACTGGATGATCCCGCTGATGATCGGCGCGCCGGACATGGCCCTGCCGCGCATGAACAACCTGTCGTTCTGGATCCTGCCGTTCGCCTTCGCGCTGTTGCTGTCCACGCTGTTCACCGCGGGCGGGGCCCCGGCCGGCGGCTGGACGATGTACCCGCCGCTGGCGTTGCAGGGCGGCTCGGTGGCCTCGATGGTGTTCGCCATCCACCTGATGGGCATCAGCTCGATCATGGGCGCGATCAACATCATCGCCACCATCCTCAACATGCGCGC
>WOYI010237519.1_pt2 | contig 16207 bp, 13 predicted proteins | sample 6423411 | NCBI WGS metagenome assembly WOYI01 (sample SAMN13441803, study PRJNA592873) | oil field metagenome | biome: oil field; feature: oil-well bore; material: oil-contaminated soil; isolation source: oil-contaminated soil from oil-well borehole | place: Germany: Wietze | collected 2016-10-18 ...
GTCGAGGCGAGCGGAGCGACGGGATATGTCGAGGCGAGCGGAGCGACGGGATATGGATCAGTCCGCCCGTGCGCTGCGCGCCAAGCTGGACGATCTGACATTCCGGGATGCCTCCCGGTTGGGGCGACGGCTCAAGGGGCTGTACGGCGAACCGTCGGACTCCCTGATCGAGCAGTTCACCGCCGCCGAGGCGCTGGTGCTCACCCGCCGGGCCGCCGTCCCGGAAATCACCTACCCGGACCTGCCGGTCAGCGACAGCCGCGCCGAACTGGCCACAGCCATCAGCGACAACCAGGTCGTGGTGGTCGCCGGGGCCACCGGTTCGGGCAAGACCACCCAGCTGCCCAAGATCTGCCTGGAGCTGGGCCGGGGTATCCGCGGCACCATCGGGCATACCCAGCCACGGCGGCTGGCCGCCCGCACGGTGGCCCAGCGCATCGCCGATGAACTTGGCACCCCGCTCGGGTCCGCGGTCGGCTACACCGTCAGGTTCACCGACCAGGCCAGCGATTCGACGCTGATCAAACTGATGACCGACGGCATTCTGCTCGCCGAGATTCAACGGGACCGCCGGCTACTGCGTTATGACACCCTTATCCTCGACGAGGCCCACGAACGCAGCCTCAACATCGACTTCCTGCTCGGCTATCTGCGGGAGTTGCTGCCGCGCAGGCCAGACCTGAAGGTCATCGTCACCTCCGCGACCATCGAGCCCGAACGGTTCGCCGAGCACTTCGGCGGTGCTCCGATCGTGGAGGTGTCGGGGCGCACGTACCCGGTCGAGATCCGGTACCGGCCGCTGGAGCTGCCGGTCACCGCAGAGCAGGGGGAGGATCCCGACGACCCCGATCACGAGATCGTGCGCACCGAGGTCAGGGACCCGACCGAGGCCATCGTCGACGCCATCGGGGAGCTGGAGGCTGAACCGCCCGGCGATGTGCTGGTGTTCCTGTCCGGCGAGCGCGAGATCCGGGACACCGCCGATGCGCTGCGCGGGCTGGTGGACCAGGGCACCGAGGTGCTGCCGCTGTACGCCCGGCTGTCCACCGTCGAACAGCAGAAGGTGTTCACGTCCAGCACGGCGCGCAGGCGAATCGTGCTGGCCACCAACGTCGCCGAGACATCGCTGACGGTTCCGGGCATCCGGTACGTGGTCGATCCGGGTACCGCGCGCATCTCCCGTTACAGCAGACGCACCAAGGTGCAGCGGTTGCCCATCGAACCGATCTCGCAGGCCTCCGCCGCGCAGCGGGCCGGCCGGTCCGGCCGCACCGCACCCGGCGTCTGCATCCGGCTGTACTCGGAGGACGATTTCGAGTCCCGGCCCCGCTACACCGATCCGGAGATCCTGCGCACCAACCTGGCCGCGGTCATCCTGCAGATGGCCGCTCTCAAACTCGGTGATATCGAAGACTTTCCCTTCCTGGACCCGCCCGATGCGCGCAGCATCCGCGACGGTATCCAGCTGCTGCAGGAACTCGGCGCCTTCGACGCTGACGGTGCGCTCACCGAGGTGGGACGACGACTGGCCCGGCTACCGCTGGACCCGCGCATCGGCCGGATGATCCTGGCCGCCGAGAGCGAGAACTGCGTGCGTGAGGTGCTGGTGCTGGCCGCCGCGCTGTCCATCCCGGACCCGCGGGAACGCCCCGTCGATCGTGAGGAGGCCGCGCGCCAGAAACATGCGCGGTTCGCCGACGAGAACTCCGACTTCGTGTCCTACCTCAATCTCTGGGGCTATCTGCGCGCGCAACAAAAAGAGCGTTCCGGCAGTGCCTTCCGGCGTATGTGCCGCGACGAGTTCCTGCACTACCTGCGCATCCGGGAGTGGCAGGACCTGGCGGGCCAGCTGCGCAGCATCGCCGGTGATCTGGGCATCCGGGAAGCTTCAGAGTCCCAAGAGCAACCCGATCACGCCCGGATCCACGCCGCGCTGACCGCTGGCCTGTTGTCCCACATCGGACTACGGGAGGGCGACACCCGCGACTACACCGGGGCGCGCAACACCAAGTTCGTGCTGGCGCCGGGCTCGGTGCTGACTCGTAAGCCGCCGCGCTGGATCGTGGTGGCCGACCTGGTGGAGACCAGCCGGTTGTTCGGCCGCACCGCCGCGCGCATAGACCCCGAATCCATCGAACGGGTGGCAGGGCACCTAGTGCAGCGCAACTACAGTGAGCCGCACTGGAATGCGCAGCGCGGCGCGGTGCTGGCCTTCGAACGGGTGACGCTTTACGGGTTGCCACTGGTGCCGCGCCGGACCGTCGGCTACGGCCAGATCGACCCGGCGGTGTCCCGCGACCTGTTCATCCAGCACGCCCTGGTCGAGGGTGACTGGCAGACCCGGCACCACTTCTTCCGGGACAACATCGCGTTGCGTGCCGAGCTGGAGGAGATGGAGGAGCGGGCCCGCCGGCGTGACCTGGTGATCGGTGACCAAGAGCTGTTCGCTCTGTACGACGCCCGAATTCCGCCGGAAGCGGTGTCGGCCAGGCATTTCGACGCATGGTGGAAGATACAACGGCACAAGACACCGGATCTGCTCACGTTCACCCGCGCCGAGATGCTGCGTTCGGATGACACCGACGAGCATCCGGATACCTGGCGCGCCGAGGATCTGGCGCTGCCGCTGACCTACCGTTTCGAACCGGGCGCCGCCGATGACGGTGTGACGGTCCATATTCCGGTCGAGGTGCTCACCCGGATCGGCGGTGATGGATTCGCATGGCAGGTACCCGCATTGCGGGAGGAGATCGTCACCGCGCTGATCAAGTCACTGCCCAAGGATCTGCGCCGCAACTTCGTGCCCGCACCGGACACCGCGCGGGCGATCCTCGATGATCTCGATCCCGGCGCAGGCTCCCTGCTGACCGAGGTGCAGCGCGAACTGCGCAGGCGCAGCGGTATCGTGGTGCCGGTCGAGGCTTTCGATCTCAGTAAGGTGCCCGATCACCTGCGGGTCACGTTCGCGGTGGAGACCGCCGACGGCACCGAGGTCGCGCGGGGCAAGGACCTTGCCGGACTGCAGGACAGGCTGGCGGCCCCGGTGCAGCGCGCGATCGCCCAGGCTGTCGCCGGCGAGTGGCAGCGAAGCGGTCTGACGTCGTGGCCGGACGATCTGGCCGAATTGCCGCGCAGCGTCGAACAACTCAGCGGCGGGCATACCGTCCGTGGGTTCCCGGCATTCGTCGACACCGGCACCGGGGTGGATGTGAAAGTGTTCGCCACCCAGGCCGAACAGACTGCGACGATGCGCCCGGGTCTGCGCCGGCTGCTGCGATTGACGGCACCGTCGCCGGTCAAGGCGGTGGAGCGTGGGCTGGACACCCGGGCACGGTTGACGCTGAATGCGAACCCGGACGGCACTCTGGGCGCGCTGCTGGAGGACTGTGCCGATGCGGCGGTCGACGCGTTGTCCAGGGAATTGGTCTGGACGAAGGCCGATTTCGATGTCCTGGCGGCGCGGGTGGGAAAGGGATTGGCCGCGACGACCTCGGATATCGCCGGAAGGGTCGGGAAGGTTCTGGCCGCCGCCCATGAGGCGCAGGTCGCGCTTCCGGACCGGCCGCCCGCCGCGCAGGCCGAGGCCGTCGCCGATATCAAGGCACAGCTGGATCGGTTGTTGCCCAAGGGTTTCGTCACCATCACCGGTGTCACCCGGCTGGCCGATCTGACCCGCTACCTGCTGGCGATCGGTAGACGTTTGGACCGGCTGCCGCACGCGCTGGGCGCCGACCGGGAGCGGATGGACCGGGTGCGCGGCGTGGAGGACGCCTATGACAGTCTGGTCCGCAAGCTCTCACCGGCCCGCGCCTGCAGCGCCGATGTCACCGATATCGGTTGGCAGATAGAGGAATTACGGGTCAGTCTGTGGGCCCAGCAGCTGGGTACCCCGCGCCCGGTCAGCGAGCAGCGCATCTACAAGGCCATCGCGGCGATCAGCTAGCGACGAACAGCTGTCGTCGCGATAGGGAGACGTCTGCTATCCGGTAGCCACCCGTGGCGGCCGATCGGCGGGCGCGGTGTCCAGCACCAGTTCGGCCACCCTGTTGCGGTGCGCCTCCGCGCTGCCCAGCAGTGCGGAATCGGTGGTGGCGCGCTTGAAGTACAGGTGTGTCTGGTGCTCCCAGGTGAACCCGATGCCGCCGTGCACCTGGATGGTGTCGTTGGCGATCCGGGCGAACGCCGTGGACGCCAACGCCTGGGCGATGCTGGCCGCCAGCGCCACACCAGCGGGACCTGTTGCGGCCACCAGCAGTTCGTCGGCGGCATCGGCGTCGACGACTCTTTCGACCGTGCCGGTGAGGGCCTCGGTGCCGCTCACCGTCACGGCCGCGGCGTCGAACGCGCCCGCCCGGTCCGGCACGGCGAACGCCGCGGTGCGAGTGCCCTCGACGAGTGCGCCGAGCAGTTCGTCGCGCACCGGGCCCGCCGGGGCGGCCACCAGTGCCGGAACGGCGAGGAACACCGTGCCGAAGAGGGGTCCGGTCGCCAGCGCGGCGCCGAGTTCCTCCACCGCGATAGCCTGGTCGACCAGGGTGCCGCCGACACCACCGGCGGCCTCCGGTACGGAGAGGCCGAGCACGCCGAGTTCAGAGCCCAAGCGCCGCCAGAGTTGCCGATCGAAACGCGGCTCGGACTCCATCTGAGTGCGGGCCTTGGCCTCGCCGAAGTTGTTGGCGCTGAACTTGCGCACCGCGTCACGCAACTGGGCCTGCTCGCCCGTGAATTCGAATTCAGCCACTTTTTCGGGCTGATCCGCAAGCTTCTCAGCCGTGTTGTCGGGCTGATCCGCAAGCTTCTCAGCCACGCGGGATCTCCTTCCATGGCATACCGGCATCGGTACGCAGATCGCCGGGCAACCCGAGGATCCGCTCGGCCAGGATGTTGCGCATCACTTCCGATGTACCGCCTTCGATGGTGTTGGCCTTACTGCGCAGGAATCGCTGCTGAAGTGGGCCCCGCCAGTCTGTGTCGTTTTCGCGGGCAACGCCGCCCACAGGAAGCCCGTATCCGTCGTACAGCACACCCTCGGTGCCCAGCAGATCCATGCACCACTGGTAGATGTGCTGGTTGAGTTCGGCGCCGACCAGCTTGCCGATCGAACCCTCCGGGCCCGGGCCGCCGACCGTCGCGGTGGCGCGGGAGCGCTGCGCGGTGAGTCGTTGGGCCTCCGACCGCAGCCAGAGCTGGGTCAATCGGTCACGCAGCACCGGGGTTTGCAGATCCGGTCGTGACCCCCACAGCCCGACCGCCTCGGAGATGGTGCCCGCGCCCCGTTTACTGCCACTGCCACCGAGCGCGCTGCGCTCGTTCATCAGGGTTGTCATCGCCACGCCCCAGCCGTTACCGATATCGCCGAGCCGGTGTGCATCGGGAATGCGGGCGTCGGTGATGTAGACCTCGTTGAACTCGGCCTGCCCGGTCAGCTGCCGCAGCGGGCGGGTCTCGACACCGGGGGCGTGCATATCGAGCACGAAGTAGGTCAGCCCTTTGTGTTTGGCCACATCGGGATTCGTGCGTGCCAGCAGCAGGCCCCAGCGGGCGCGGTGGGCAAGGCTGGTCCACACCTTCTGGCCGTTGATCACCCAGTCATCGCCGTCACACACGGCCGAGGTGGCCAGGCCGGCCAGGTCGGAGCCCGCGCCCGGCTCGGAGAACAGCTGGCACCAGATGTCCTCGGTGCTGGCGAGCGGGCGTAGCCAGAACTTCTTGAGTTCCTCGGATTGCGCGTGTTCGCGGACCGTGGGTGCGGCCATTCCATAGCCCATCGGGTTGAGCCGTAGCGGCATCGGGCCGCCGGCGCCCTGCAGGATGCCGTCCGCGACGGACTGCAGGCCACGGGGCACCCCGAGCCCGCCGAGGCCCTCGGGGAAGTGCACCCAGGACAGCCCGGCGTCATAGCTCGCCGTCAGGAACTCGGGAATCGGAACCTTTTTCGGGTCGTGGCCGGCCACGACTGCGCGGGCGAGGTCGGCGACCCGGTCTGCATCAGCGACACTGCTCATCTGGTCACCATAGTCAAGGGTGATGGCCGTCACGTAGACGGGTCTACCAACCGGTGGGGCAGGATGGGTTCATGCATGTCACAGCGAACGCCACCGTCAACGCCCCGATCGACACGGTGTGGGCCACCCTGACCGACCACGTGGGCATGGCCGGCTGGGCGCCGGGAATCAGCGTCAACCTCGGCCGGCCGGGTACGCCCGACCCCAACGGACTCGGTGCCGTCCGCCGGATCAGCACACCGGGGCCCGGTCCGGACATCGTCGAGGAGGTCACGACCTTCGACGCGCCACACGTGCTCGGCTACAAGGCGCTTTCGGGCACCCCGATCCCCGGCTACACCGGGGAGGTGCGACTGGCGCCTGCAGGCACGGGCACCCGCATCGAGTACACCGTCGGTTCGACCGCGTCGTTCCCGCTCGTCAAGCTCCCGCTCGCGGCGGTCGGCCAAGTGCTGTTGCGACTGTTGGTGCGGGCCGTTTCGCGCAGTTAGCGGGCACCGCGGCTGCAGACGACGGGGCTCACTTGTGGATACGGGGGATCTCGGCGTTGATCGCATTCAGTAGCGCAGGGTAGCGCTTGGCCTCCGGGTGCCCGCTCGGCTTACCGCTGCTGAGCACCGCCACCGACAGGGCACGCTGCGGATCCGCCCACATGGCGATATCGGTCAGCCCGGTGTGCCCGAACGCGCCGGCACCGTCCCGGCCGAACGGTCCGAACCGCTTGGACCCGAGCATGTACCCGGTGCCCCAGCGGATCGGCGCCAGCCCGGTCGCGAGGTCCGGACGCAGCCGCCGGGCCTCCTTCGTGGCGGCGCGCAGCGTCTCCGGCGACATCACCCGAACACCGTCGAGTTCGCCGCCGCGGCGCAGGATCTCGGCGAACCGGGACAGCTCGTTGGCAGTGGACACCGTGTTCGACGACGGCACGACGCCGGTGAGGAACTCGGGGGTGTTCGAGAACGGGATGATCTGCTGGGGGGCGCCGCCAACGGCCAGCTTGAACGCCTTGGCGATCGGCGCGGGCAACGGCTTACCGGTGACATGGCTCGGCGCGACCAGTGGAACATCATGCGCCGCAACACCATAATTGCTCCAGCGGAAACCCAGCGGGTCGAGAATCTGCTCGGCAAGGATGTCGCGGATGCTGCGATCCGTTGCCGCCAAGATGATCTCGCGCATCAGCGGGCCCCACGTCACACCATGGTAGATGTGTACCAGGCCCGGCCGGTAGACCGGCTTCATCTGCCCCAGCATGTCCCGCGCGTACTCGCTGTCGTCCATTCGTTTCAGATCCGGTTTGGGACCGGTGGCGAACGGAACGCCCGCACTGTGGGTCACCACATGGCGGATGGTAGTGCGGTCCTTGCCGTGGCTGGTGTAGGTGGGCAAGTAGTCGCACACCCGGTCCTCCAGGGAAAACGCGCCGCGCTCGACCAGCATGTGGGTGACGGTGGTGGTGATCGCCTTGGCCGTCGAGTACACGCAGAAGGGCGTGCTGGTGCGGACCGGGATCTTTTCGGCGTCTACGGGATCCGCTGGACCGTTGCCCCATCCGTGGCCGATGGCGCGATCCAGGATCACCTTGCCGTTTCGGCGCAGGCAGACCTGGATCGCCGGATGCATACCGGCCGCATACCAGTGCCGCGCTGCGTCCCATATCCGTTCGACGGCAGCCGAATCGACATCGCTGTGGTCCTCGGGAGCTCGGTCGGTGACCGCATCGAGGTCGGCGGGCACCCGGATGCGGCCGTTCGCGCTGGCGGTCACGATTGCTCCCTCTTCAAGACGGCCGCGAGATGGTGTTGCAGCGGCTGGCCGACCGCTGCCATCCGCACCGTGTAGCTCAGCACATCGCCGTGCAGGCGGAACGTGCGCCTCAAGGCGGTCACCTCCTTGGCCGAGGACGAGCGCCCCACCGTGGAGGTGAGTTCCATGGTCAGCCCATCGTCGTCGGCGTCCAGAGTGCCCTCCAGCACTTCGACGAAGCCGGTCGGATGAGCCAGCAGCCATTCCACCCGGCCCGGTTCGGGAACCCGGATGTACCCCGTCTCGGCGTGCAGCGGCTGATCGTCATCGACGGAGTTGGTGCGCTGCCCGTAGGTCAGGAACGGTTTGCCGACATGGCCGAACGTGACGAACTCCGAGTACTGGAATGGCGTGATCGTGGGGTATTCGCCAGCGCCGGAACCGGTCCATGCGCCCAGTAGGGGAGCGAGGACCGCGACTGTCGGGTGCAGGTCGACCATGTTGGCCAGGCTACGGCGTGGGGTACTGGCGCCGTGTTTCGCCCGGGAGTGGCTCAGAGGGTGGCGTCGGCAGCATCCAGTGCGGTGTCCAGGATCGCCAGGCCCTCGGCCACCTCGTCGTCGGTGATGTTGCATGCGGGCACGGCGTGAATGCGATTGAAGTTCGCGAACGGCAACAGCCCTCCGGACTTGCACGCGGCGATGACCGCATTCATCGTTGGACTCGAGCCGCCGTAGGGCGCCAACGGTTCACGCGTCTGCTGGTCGGCCACCAGCTCGATCGCCCAGAACACCCCGAGGCCGCGGACCTCGCCCACGCAACGATGCTTGGCGCCCAGCGCGCGTAGTCCGGGGCCGAGCACGTCGGAGCCGATGCGCTTGGCATTGGCCACCATGGCCTCGTCCTGCATCGCGTTGATGGTGGCCACGGCTGCCGCACAGGCCAGCGGGTGGCCGGAGTACGTCAACCCACCCGGGTAGGCGCGGTCGGCGAACGTCGCAGCGATCTCCTCGCTGATCGCCACACCGCCGAGCGGGACGTAACCCGACGTGACGCCCTTGGCGAACGTGATCAGATCCGGTGTCACGCCGAAGTTCTGGATCGCGAACCACTCTCCGGTGCGGCCGAATCCGGCCATCACTTCGTCGGCGATCATCACGATGCCGTACTTGTCGCAGATCTCCCGCACGCCGGCCATGTACCCGGCCGGTGGCACCATGATGCCTGCGGTGCCGGGCACCGACTCGAGGATGATCGCGGCGAACGACGCCGCACCCTCGTGCTGGATGAGCCGCTCGAGGTACTCCAACGCGCGTTCGGATTCTTGCTGTTCGTTCTCGGCGTGGAACGATGAGCGGTACAGGAACGGACCGTTGAAGTGGACCACGCCGCTGCTGGCGTAGTCGTTGGGGTAGCGGCGCGGATCGCCGGTCAGGTTGATCGCGGTGTCGGTACCGCCGTGGTAGGAGCGGTACCGCGACAGCACCTTATAGCGGCCGGTGTGCAGACGTGCCATGCGCACGGCGTGCTCGACGGCGTCGGCACCGCCGTTGGTGAAGAAGACCTTGTTCAGGCTGCCCGGCGTGCGCTCGGCGATCAGGCGGGCCGCCTCGGAGCGCGCGTCGTTGGCGTGCTGCGGCGCGACCGTGCACAGCTTCGCGGCCTGGGCCTGGATGGCCTCCACGACCTTCGGGTGCTGATGCCCGATGTTGGTGAAGACTAGCTGGCCGGAGAAGTCGAGCAGCTTGTTGCCCTCGCCGTCCCACACGTAGGAGCCGTCCGACGCCACGATGGTCATCGGCTTGATCTGCGCCTGCGCGGACCAGGAGTGGAAGACGTGCGTCCGGTCCAGTTCGTAGGTGCGGGCGGCCTCGGCACGGGCGGCATCGACGGTCAGTCCGTTGGGCAGCACGGCGGCTTCATCAGTCACGGTCATGGGTGCAATTCTCTCATTGGTTCTCGGGGAAGCCGAGGTTGATGCCATGGCGCCCAGCACCGGGTCGGGCTCCATCAGCCACACGACGGTGAGGCGCCGCCGTTAGCCGGGGCATAACGCACCCGTCATCTGGCTGTGGGACCGTCATGGCGTGACCGGCGACCTCGATCACCTGGAATTGGCGCCGACCGGTGTCGTCGCGCGGTTCCACCGGCTCTGTGAACGGATCGTCGCGCGACTGCCATTTGGCCTGAATTCACTTGTTGCGCCGACCTTTCTAGGTTTCGTGCTGATCAACGGCTTCACCTTCTGTGTGGACATGGCGTTGTTGACGGTGCTGCACAGTGGTTTCGCGGTGGGGCTGCCGGTCGCGCTCACGGTGGGCTACGTGTGCGCCTTTACGCTGGCGTTCTTCCTGAACCGGACCCTGAACTTCCGCTCCCACTCCACCGTCGGGCCGCAGCTGCTGATCTACGTGGTGGTGGTGGCGATCAACTACGCAGCGTTCATCGTCGCGCTGCCGACCTCACTGGCGGCGGCCGGCCTGCAGTACCACCTCGCCAGAATCGTGGCGGGCGGGTGCGAGGCGATCTACATGTACACCGCGATGCGCCTGGTCGTTTTCCGCCGCTGAAGCATTGTCGGTGCACGATTTCGCGGAAGCGCCGTGCCGGCCGTGATCACAGTCCGGGGTGATTCGATCGTGGCGGGCTGAAAGCTCGTTACCATCAGCGCTCGTGGCAGACGCGCAGGGCGGCGAACCGGACCCGACTCCGTGGTACGAGGAATCGTGGGCGGTTGTCACTGCCGGTGTCGCCGGTGTGCTGGTCATCGGTGTGCTGATCTATGCCGTCATGCAGACCTCACAGCATTCGGTGGATCCCTCGAACGGCCCGCAGTACGTCACCGATTACCCGACCTCGTCCACCACGAGTTCGTCACGGAGCACCACAACACGCACCACCAGGCCATCAACCACCACGACTACCACGACCACCCCCACGACGGAGACAACGACGAGCGAGACGACCACCAGCGAGACCACGACGAGCGAGACGACGACGAGCGAGACGACGACGAGCGAGACGACGCTGGACGAGGAGAATCCGTTCATCGTCAATCCGTTCGCCACCACCACCACGACGACCACGGCGGACGGCGACGGGTAGCACCACCCTTCGGTGTTTAGCCAGCCGATTAGCAGGGGATGTGATCGTCTGACAGAATCAGCCCCGAGGGGAGTACTCCTGCGCTGCGGTGTCGTCATCACGTCGTCCGTCATCGGACGACCGGTGCTGCGGGTCTGCGCGACGTTTGCGCCGGCGGAAGAGACCTCGGCCGTTGATCGACGACCGGAGGCTCCAACGATATGAACGTGTCCGCACTCGAGTGGGGCATCACCCTCGCCGTCACCCTGGGCGTCCTGCTCGTGGATGTGCTGGTATTCGGCCGACGGCCACATGAACCGTCCACCCGGGAAACATCCATCGCGCTGACGTTCTACGTCGGCCTGGCGGTCGCCTTCGGCATCTGGACCTGGACATTCCACGGCAGCCAGTTTGGCGTCGAATTCTTCGCCGGTTGGCTCACCGAGTACAGCCTCTCGGTGGACAACCTGTTCATCTTCCTGATCATCATGGCCAGCTTCAAGGTGCCCAGGATCTACCAGCAGCAGGCCTTGCTCGTCGGCATCATCCTGGCGCTGATCTTCCGCGGCATCTTCATCGCGCTCGGCGCGGTGGCCATCGAGCGGTTCTCCTGGGTGTTCTACATCTTCGGCGCGTTCCTGGTGTACACCGCCATCAAGCTGGCAAGGGACACCGAGCACGATGACGATGCCGAGAACGGTGTCGTCAAGTTCGCCCGCAAGCATCTGAAGTTCAGCGACCAATGGAACGGCCTGCGGTTGTGGGTCACGGAAAACGGCTCCCGGGTGATGACGCCGATGTTCCTGGTGATCGTCGCGCTGGGCACCACCGACCTGCTGTTCGCGCTGGACTCGATCCCGGCCATCTATGGCCTCACCCAGGAGCCCTACCTGGTCTTCACCGCGAACGTGTTCGCCCTGATGGGTCTGCGTCAGCTCTACTTCCTGCTTGGTGACCTGCTCAAGCGGCTGGTCTACCTGTCCCAGGGCCTGGCATTCATCCTGTTCTTCATCGGCGTCAAGCTGGTGCTGCACGCCCTGCACGAGAACGAGGTGCCGTTCATCAACGGCGGTGAGGCCGTGCACGTCCCGCAGATCCCGACGTTGGCCAGCCTCGGTGTCATCATCGTCACGCTGATCATCACCACCGTCGCCAGCCTGTACAAGACCCGGGCCGACAACAAGGCGAATGCAAAGGACGAGCAGAGCACCGACTGACCGCGGGTCGGCGGCGGAAACCCCGCCCGGAAATCTGTGCCGGGATAGCATTCGCTGGTGACGGGTACGCGGGGTGTGGGTGCTGCCGGGCTGGCTCTGGCCGCCGCTGTGCTGATCGGGCTGACGACGACGGCGCCGGCAGGGCCGGTGCTGACGGCGGCAACCTACTACCTGGAGGGCACCCGGATCGGTGACACCACCGGCCATCAGTCGCCCTACGACTTCACCGTCGGGATGATCACCGGTGCCGGCGCCGTGGGCCTTGTAAGCCCACTGTACGAGGATTTCTCGGAGGTGGATTACCCGGCGTCGATCTGGCCGTTCTCCAATGGGGGACTCGGCGACCCGACCTGGAATGCCTCGGTGGCCCAGGGCAAGGCGGCTCTCGGTCAACAACCGCTGGCCGCCGGCGATACCGTGGTCGGGTTCTCGCAGGGCGCGGTGGTGGCCAGTTCCTACAAAGGCGATCCGCTGGCCGTAAAAGGGGTGAACTACGTCCTGATCGAGAATCCCGGCCGGCCCAACGGCGGCATCATGCAGCGGTTCAACGGCCTGCACATACCGCTGCTCGACATCACGTTCAGCGGTGCGACGCCGGTGCGCGATCCCGCAGACGGTGGCGGCGTCACCGTGGACATCGCCCGCCAGTACGACGGATGGGCCGACTTCCCCACCTATCCGCTGAACCTGCTGGCGACCGCGAACGCGGTGCTCGGCATCGTCTACCTGCACGGGGACACCCAGGATCTCGATGCGTCGTCGGTGCAAGGCATCGACAAGACCGACCCGATGTACTACCAGCAGCACGGTGACACCACCTACTACCTGATCCCGACTGAGCGGCTGCCGCTGCTGATGCCGTTCACTGGCCTGGTGCCCGAGCCGGTACTCGACGCGGTGGACCCTCCGCTGCGCAGGGTGGTCGAACTCGGCTATGACAGAACCGATTACAGCGAGCCGACTACGGCGCAACTGTTACCGCCGCTGAGATTGCCCCGCCGCGCGGTCGACGATACCGAAACCCCGGAGGTGGCCGTGAGCGACTTCGCTGCCACCGAGTCGGCGGTCAAACAGGCACGCATCGCCGAACAGAAGTCTGCTGAACGGGACGCGTCCGAGCCGGACGCGGCCGAGAACCCGCGCACCCGCAAGGCCGCCCCGCTGTCGGCCCTGCGCCGCGCCGCGGCTTCGGCGGCGGCAACCGTGCGCTCGCCGTTCCAGAAGAGGCCGGTTGCCAAGACATCCGTAACCCGGGTATCCGAGCCCGACAAGCCAGCCCGGGCCGACAAGCCGGATCGGGCCGCCGCCTGACCTCCGCCAGTGTCTTCCCTCCGGCGCCGCCTATGAGGACCTCAATACCGCGGCGGCTCCGGCAGTCCTGACCACCTAGTGTGGTGGGCGTGACGAGAGTGCTTCGCCGGTGATCGAGCAGCTGCTCGTCGTGTTCTTCGCCCTGTGCGCAGCCGTATTCGCCGCCATCGGCATCGTGGTGCGTCAGCGCGCGACGATGGATGTGCCGGAGGAGGACGGCGTCGGCACGGTCATGCTGGCCACCCTGCTGCGCCGTCCGCTGTGGTGGGCCGGGACGGCCGCGGCGGTGGCCGGCTTCGCCTTCCAGGCGTTGGCGCTGGACAACGGATCGCTGATCGTGGTGCAGCCAGTGCTGGTGTCGGCGCTGCTGTTCGCATTGCCCTTGAGCGCGCGGCTGGCGCACCGGCGGGTCACCCGGGGCGCCTGGTTGTGGGCGGTGCTGCTGACGGTGTCGCTGGCGATCTTCATCCTGCTCGCGCATCCCCGGGTCAGCGATCAGGTGGCGCCGGCCTCCACCATCGCGGTGGTGGCGGCGGTGTGCTCGGTCGTGCTGATCGGCTGCGTGGTGGTCGCGGTGCGCCGCTCGGGCTGGCAGCGCGCGGTGCCGCTGGCCGTCGCCGTCGGGGTGCTGTTCGGTCTGGTCGCGGTGCTGACCAAGATGCTCATGCACGAACTCGACCGCAAATCCGTCGCCGAGGTGCTGTCGAGCCCGCTGCCGTACGCGCTGGTGCTGCTCGGCGTGCTCGCCACCCTGTTGCAGCAATCCGCGTTCCACGCCGGGTCGTTACAGACCTCGGTGCCCACCATGCTCGTGATCGAACCGATGGCCGCCGTGCTGCTCGGTGTGTTCCTGCTCGGGGAGACCCTCACCGCGAACCGGTGGGAGGCGGTGGTGCTGGCGGTGGCGGTGGTCGCCCTAACTGCGGCCACCATCGCGCTCGGACGTGACGAGGGCGCCTACGAGGCCCAATTGGAAGCCACGTCACACGCCGTCTGAGGACCGTTCTCACAGGAAACCAGCAGATGACAGGCCCCGGGCATATCTTTAGTTTTGCTAACGTTGTTCTCGGAACCGGTGCGGACGACGAAGTCCCCGGCCATGAATATCGATAGAGAACTGAAGGATTGCTCATGTCCGCCGAAAACATGTCCGCCGAAAACTTTGATGACCGCCTTGCGCGGCTGTACGCCACCGACCCGGAGTTCGTCGCCGCCGCACCGAGCGCGTCGGTCACTGCCGCAGTCGACGAACCCGGGCTGACACTGCCCGAGATCGTGCGCACCGTACTGACCGGATACGCCGACCGGCCCGCGCTGGGCGCCCGCGCCGTCGAGTTCGTCACCGACGAAACCGGCCGCACCATCGCCGAGCTGCAACCGCGTTTCGAGACCATCACCCACGGACAGCTGTGGGAGCGCGTGCACACCCTCGCCAACGCATGGCGCGGTCACGCCGTCAACCCCGGCGACCGGGTCGCGCTGCTCGGTTTCACCAGCGTGGACTACACCGTCGTCGATATCGCGCTGACCCAGCTCGGCGCCGTCTCGGTGCCGCTGCAGACCAGCGCGTCGGTCGCCGCCCTCGCCCCGATCATCGCCGAGACCGAACCCGTGCTCATCGCGTCGAGCATCGACTATCTCGATGACGCCGTGGAACTGGTACTCGGCTCGGATGCCACCCGGCTCGCGGTGTTCGACTACCGGCCCCAGGTCGACGACCAGCGCGACGCGCTGGCCGCCGCGACGGCCCGGCTCGGTGACCTGATCACCATCGAGACCCTCGACGACGTGCTCGCCCGCCCGGCCTCCGATATCGAACCCGTTGCAGCGCAAGATGAATCGGATCCGCTGTCGCTGTTGATCTACACCTCCGGCAGCACCGGAGCGCCCAAGGGTGCGATGTACCCGGCGAGCAAGCTCGCCGATATCTGGCGGCCCGCGTCGCACGCGCACTGGGGCGACAACCGGGGCGTGATGCCCTCCATCGTGCTGAGCTTCATGCCGATGAGCCACGTGATGGGACGCGGCATCCTCTACAGCGCACTGGCCTCGGGCGGCACCGTGAACTTCGTCGCCCGCGCCGACCTGTCGACATTCCTGGAAGACCTGGCCCTGACCCGGCCCACCCAGATGAACTTCGTGCCACGCATCTGGGACATGCTGTTCGGTGAGTACCAGAGCCGGATTGCCCACATCGGCGCTGATGACGTCGATGAGCCAGCGCTGCTGGCCGACATGCGGCAGAACGTGCTCGGCGGTCGGTTCATCAGCGCGCACACCGGTTCGGCGCCGATCTCGCCCGAGCTGAAGGTCTGGGTGGAGAAGCTGCTGGATATGCACCTGCTGGAGGGTTACGGCTCGACCGAGGCGGGTGCGGTGTTCGTGGACGGCAAGATCGCCCGGCCGCCGGTGCTGGAGTACAAGCTCGTCGACGTGCCCGAACTGGGCTACCACCTGACCGACAGGCCGCACCCGCGCGGCGAGTTGCTGGTCCGCTCCGAACAACTGTTCCCCGGTTACTACAAGCGCCCCGAGGTCACCGCGCAGGTCTTCGACGAGGACGGCTTCTACCGGACCGGCGATATCGTCGCCGAACTCGGACCCGATCAGGTCGCCTATGTCGACCGGCGCAACAACGTGCTCAAGCTCTCCCAGGGTGAGTTCGTCACGGTGTCCACACTGGAGGCGGCCTTCAACACCGCACCCCTGGTGCGCCAGATCTACATCTACGGCAACAGCGCCCGGCCCTATCTGCTGGCCGTGGTAGTGCCCACCGACAGCGGCGCCACCAAGGCGGAGATCGCCGCCTCGCTGAAAGATGCCGCACGGGCCGCAAATCTGCAG